>Ga0075163_10003316_pt1 | contig 21620 bp, 25 predicted proteins | sample JI1023141ADNA_FD_71478 | JGI IMG/M metagenome (GOLD analysis project Ga0075163, IMG submission 71478) | Wastewater effluent complex algal communities from Wisconsin, to seasonally profile nutrient transformation and Carbon sequestration -... | ecosystem: Engineered > WWTP > Effluent > Algae... | reverse complement strand
TCCGTTGCAGATGAGAAGACAGGCGAGGTCATCCATCAGAAGAAGTTCACCAAGAACATGTTCAAGGACGTCCTCTCTAATCAGGTGTGGCGACCATTCATCGACGAGCTGCTCGACATTGCTCTCATAAAGAATGCAGCTCGTCCGACGCTTGAGTCTGAGGTTGAAGCTGAAGAGGAGATGGCCGCGGAGACAACATTCAATGCAACACATCCAGTTGCAGGAACGACAGGTGCGTAATGCAGATCGGTGTTGAAGATGTGTTGAAGAAGTACAATGGTGATGTTGTCAAGATGGCAATTGCATTCATCAATGGAACTATGTCATCGTTAGATGCAATGTGGGCCCGCAAGGCTGGCATGGATGAAGTTGCTATAGCAGCGGCAGAAGTTCGTATGCGATTGGAAAAACTAGAGGAGAAGGTACATGACGGATGTAAAATTTGTACGTGTTCATCCAAACGCAGTTCTACCATCACAGAATGACGGTGATGTTGGGTTTGATGTTCATGCAGTTGAAGACTGTGTGATCGAACCAAGATCAACATCGATGATATCGATTGGGTGGAAGTTAGCCGACGAACCGATGGTTACCGGTGCATGTGTACACGGCAACTTTCGTGTTCTGATGAAGATCGAGGGTCGTAGTGGATTAGCATCACGCGGTCTGTGGCCTGTCGGTGGGATACTTGATCCGTCATATCGCGGTGAGATCATTGTCGTGCTGCACAATAGCGCTGACAGACCACATTACGTTCATGCTGGTGCGAAGATAGCACAGCTTGTCTTGTATCCTGTTGTGGCTAATTGGATGGCATATGGTAAGGTTGTTTCCTTCAAGGAAGTGGAAGACGTTGTGCAAACAGAGCGCGATACTAACGGATTCGGATCTACGGGTGCATGATGAGCATAAACACACAGGAACAACCACAAAGACCGATCTTGCTTGTCGACGCTGCGAACCTTTTCATAAGGAATTTCACAGTTAATCCGACTATGTCATCACATGGCGTTCCTATGGGTGGTGCAGTTGGGTTCATGAACATGCTGAAGACACTCATCGAGATGAACATTCCTCAGCAGGTTGTAGTCGCATGGGAAGGTGGCGGCTCGACGCGTCGGCGTCAACTCTATCCTGAGTACAAGGCGAATAGAAGACCTGTGAAGTTGAATCGATTCTACGAAGACGATATGCCGAACACTGTTGAGAATCGTGATGACCAGATAAAGGCTGTCATCTCATGCCTCAAGCACGTGCCCATTGTGCAAGTGTACGTTCCTGACTGCGAAGCAGATGATGTGATCGCATATTTAGTTCGAACGCGATATGCCGACAAGCAAGTTGTTATCGCATCGTCTGACAAGGACTTTTACCAGTTGCTTGATGATACGACAAAGATATACCGACTTGGTAAGAAGACGTTCGTGACGAAGGCAGATATGCTGACAGAATTTCAGATATCGCCGCAGAATTTTGCTCTCGCGAAGGCGCTCTGTGGTGACGGATCTGACAATATTCCAGGTGTGTCTGGTCTTGGATTCAAGACTATTGCACGAAGATTTCCGATGTTCTCATCAGACGAGCAGCATACATATGATGCATTCATGACTGAGTGTAGACGGCTCATGACGACTTCTAAACTGAAGATCTATCAGACGATAGCAGACTCAGAGGATCTGATAAAGCGCAACTTGCGATTGGTTGACTTAGATGGATCTATGTTGGCACCAGACCAACGGAAACAGATCGATCACGTTGTCGATACTTTCGTACCCGTGAAGAATAAGATAGGTCTCATGCGTGAGTTGATAGGACTTGGTTTGAACGAGTTCAATGTCGACGCATTTTTCTATGCTGCGAATTCGATCGCTTGATGTTAGGGTAGATCATGACGACTGATGAATCAATTGGACCAACAGTTACATTCTCCGGCTATGGAAAGCGTTTTCAGAAGAAGATTCTACAGGCATTGTTGACTGACCATCGCTGGTCATCACAGATGTCTGACGTCATGAGAACGGAGTACTTCGATCTGAGCGAACTGCGTTTTCTGTCGGATCGCTTTTTCAAGTATTATCAGAAGTACAAGGCATTTCCGTCGTTTGAGACGTTGATCACGATAACACGCGATGATCTCAAGTCGGACGCAGATGAGACGCTCAAGGGTCGCATAGTTGAGTTCCTCCAAGAGATCCGTTCGAATCCAGACGTCGGTGACCTTCCATATGTCAAGGAACGTGCCCTTGACTTCTGCAGGAAGCAGGAGATCAAGGAGTCACTTGAACGTATCGTAGATAAGGTTCAAGATTCTGAGTACGACGAACTCGTCGATGAACTCAAGCGCGCAGTTAATCGTGGCGCATGTGAGAGCGTCGGTCACGACTTTTTAGCTGATCGTGAACTTCGTTTCATAGAGGCACAACGTCATCCTGTTGCAACAGGCATCTCCGAGCTCGATGCAAACAAGATCCTGCGTGGCGGTCTTGGAAGAGGTGAACTCGGTGTAATAGTCGCTCCAACCGGCGTCGGCAAATGCAGTTCCGCTGATACTTATATTGGTGTTCAATATGAACAAATCGTTATCAACGGCATCACTTATGATCCATGGGATGAGCTCGACACAAGGCGTGGTCGCATCAACGCATGTGATGTCAAGGTAGACGATGAACTCATCTGAAGACGAGCGTTTGCAATGCATGTTATGTGACATGCGTTCAACAAATCTCAACTCACACATTACACGTACACATGGGGTGAAGCTTGATGAGTATCGTCGACAGTTTCCAACAGCACAAACGTGTGTGTTGACACGTGCACAGATTGAGAAGATGCGACAGACGAAACAACGTGTGGGTGAGAATACAAGACATCGACATTATCTCGATGAAAAGTGCATACGTGCCAAGGAATTTGACGATGTCATCACGTGTCGTGTGTGTAGTTATACGTCGGCATCTTCACTTATCGCACACATAACACGTAAACACAAACTAAAGATGGTTGACTATCGACGAATGTATCCAAATGATGTCGTACAACGTCTATCTAAGTCTATGCGAGAGAAGGTATCTGTCACCACTGCACTTGCAATGCAACGTTCAGATGTGAAGGAAAAGGTTGATGAAGGCAGGTCGTTGCCATCAGAACTTAAGCACTGGACTAGAAAAGGATATTCTCTCGAAGAGGCAGCCGAGAAAGTGTCAAAGCATCAAACGACGTTGGCATTACGACAGAACAATCTTGTTACAAAACAGAAACAGTCTGAGAATGCGTCAGGTGAAGCAAACCCAATGTCATTGACATCGATAGCTCGACGAAAAGGTGTTACGCTGGATGAAGCATCAAAGTTGACGCCAGCATACGGACGTACTGGTTCTGCACATCCGATGTTTGGAAAGAAACACACAGAAGATGCATTGAAGAAGATTTCAGGTGCATGGCATTTGACACAACCTAAATTTCGTTCAAAAGGCGAGATCGAACTTGCAAATGAGTGTCGAAAGATTGAAGATATTAATGAAAATAGTTACATTGCTGGATACAATGTTGATATTGTGTTTCATTCTAAAAAACTTGTCATTGAATATTTTGGTGACATGTGGCACATGAATAAAACATGTTACTCGATGGATGACGTTAATCCAATTACGGGTGTGATTGCATCCAAACAGTGGAAACGTGATAATGCTAAATTAGTAGCGTTGTGCTCCGCGGGTTACACTGTCATTGTCGTGTGGGAAAACGATTGGAAATACGAACGAGAGCGTGTGTTGAAGGAGATTGAAGATGCTTACAATCGAGCGTAGAAGAGTAGAAAAGAAGATCCAGATCGGTGAACTTGCACACGCAGTTAAGATCGCATCACAGCAACTTGACGCAGACGGTGACAAAGTATTAGATGTCAAGCGATTTTGTATCAAGGTGTTAGCGCCTAATCTGATGGGGCACTTCGAAGAGAGACATTATGTTGCCGTCGAGGCGATCAGAGAAACAAAAGTTGAACAAGTTTGGAAATTGGAGACATCTAGCGGCAAAAAGCTTTTTGCCGCTGATAAGCATCTTGTGCATGCATGTGTTGGTGGAAATCGACTAGCACAGTGGGTTCACATGGATCAACTGAAGATCGGGAATGAAATTCATGTTCGTGCTGATAAGCATGTCGTTTACGGCACACAACCTGTAATAGAACGAGAAAAATTCGATCCGATTATTGAAGTAGGTCCTGTCGCGGGTCGCCGAGAACATCTTTATGATCTTCAGGTTGAAACAATTCCTAATTGGTCACAGATTTCTCAAACATGGGAATATAACTTCCATACAAATTCATCTGTTCCAGTAACAAATGCTTATTACACAGATGACATTGTGTCACACAATTCGCACATGCTTGTTCAGCTTGGTGCAGCTGCATGCATAAACAAGCTGAACGTCAACCATTACACGTTCGAGTTATCCGAGACAGCAGTCGGTCTCAGATATGATTCTCACTTCACTGGAATCCCAAGTAATGAGATTCCAGCACATCGTGAAGAGGTTCTTCGCGTTGAGGACTCCATGAAGATGGGACGTCTCATAATCAAGTGTTGGCCGACAGGATCTGCAACTGTGCAGACAATTAGGTCACACATAGAACGTACGACGTTACAGAATCACAAACCCGACCTTATAATCATCGACTACGCAGACATCATGCGTTCGACTAAGCATTACGAAGCTCTTCGTTTTGAGCTCAAGTTGATTTACGAAGAGCTTCGCAACCTTGCGATGGATCTCGATCTTCCGATCTGGACTGCATCGCAGTCGAATAAGGACGGTGCGAATTCTGAGCTCATCGGTCTTGAGAACATGTCTGAAGCGTATGGTAAGGCAATGGTCGCAGATGTCGTCATCGGCCTATCTAGGAAACCGGCCGAGAAGGCTTTGGGTACAGGTAGGATGTTCATTGCGAAGAATCGCGCAGGTCACGACGGTATCGTGTATCCAATTCGGATCAATACAGCGATATCGATGATCAGCGTGTCAGAAGGTGCTGATGCACTCTCTGTGTTGGAAGCCCAACAGGGTGATGAGAATGACATGAAAGATATCATGCGCAAGAAGTGGTCAGAGCTCAAGCGCGACAAGAGTATCCAAACAGAGGCGGTTTGGCACCCGACTAAGAGCACTTAAAATTACAATGCCAATCTTGATTGTGATAGGATTACGTTGATGACATATACACGCGATGAAGTATTGGCCGCGGCAATCGAGTACTTTGATGGAGACACACTTGCGGCTGACGTCTGGGTGACAAAGTACGCGTTACGTGATGCCGATGAGCATTATTACGAATTGACTCCAACTGACATGCATCGTCGCATCGCGCGCGAGTTCGCGCGTATAGAACGAAAGTATCCGAATCCGATGTCAGAGGACGAGATCTTCAATCTTCTCGACAAGTTTAAGTATTTGATCCCACAAGGTTCACCGATGTCGGGAATAGGCAATGACTATCAGATGCAGTCGTTGTCAAACTGTTTTGTCATCCCGCCGCCGGCTGACTCATACGGTAGCATCCTTCTGGCTGACCAACGTCAAGCACAGATCATGAAGCGCCGCGGCGGCGTTGGATTTGACGTCTCAAGCATTCGACCACGTGGTTATCCCACGTCGAATGCTGCAAGGACATCTGACGGTCTTGGTGTCTTCATGGAACGGTTCTCCAACACGTGTAGAGAGGTTGCACAGGGTGGCCGTCGCGGCGCGTTGATGTTGACAGTTGACATTGCACACCAAGATGTCGAAACGTTCATTGATATAAAGCGTGACCTCAAGAAAGTCACGGGCGCAAACATATCGCTACGCATCTCAGATGAGTTCATGAATGCGGTCGAAAATGACGAAGATTTCGAACTTCGTTGGCCTGTCACGGGAAAGCCAAAGACAACACGTTCTGTAAATGCGAAGAAGATCTGGGATAAGATCATCGACTCGGCCTGGTCATCAGCTGAACCTGGTGTGTTGTTCTGGGACACCATGATTAACATGGCACCAGCAGACATATACGCTGACAAGGGATTCAAGACTGTTTCGACGAATCCATGTGCGGAAATTGCCCTTTCGCCGTGGGATTCATGTCGTTTGCTTGTCGTCAACGTCAACAGTTACGTGAACAATCCATTCTCAACGTACACTGAGACATCTGGACCTACATTTGACTTTACGCTCTTTCATGATCACGTCGTGAAGGCACAGAGACTCATGGACGACTTGGTTGATCTCGAGATCGAAGCATTGATGAAGATCGTCGCGAAGATAGAAGAGGATCCTGAGGATCCATATGACAAGAGCGTCGAACGAGATATGTGGCTGAACATCATCGAGACAGCAAGGGCCGGTCGTCGAACTGGATTGGGAATCACAGGTCTCGGTGATGCATTAGCGAAGCTTAACGTACGTTATGGATCACAGGAAGCTGTTGGACAGACGAGCGCAATCTATAGAGCACTTGCAGTGGCAGCACATGAGTCATCTGTCATTCTTGCTGAAGAACGTGGTGCATTTCCGATCTGCGAGCCAAGTAGATACGAAGATCATCCGTTCTTCAAGAATCTCGAACAGCACGTTCCGAAGCATATCACAGATCGTTTTCGAAAGGTCGGTCGTCGAAACATCGCATTGACGACGACTGCACCTGTGGGAAGCGTTTCCACGTTAACACGCACAACGTCTGGTATCGAACCGGCGTACATGCTTCAATATCGTCGTCGACGCAAAGTGCCATCTGACAATAATGTTGTCGACTTCGTTGACGCAACTGGTGATTCGTGGCAGGAGTACGACGTCTATCATCCAGGATTTCAAGAATGGATGAATGTTACCGGTCTCACCACCGCGAAGGATTCGCCATATCATGGCTCAACCGCGATGGAGATCGACTGGATGTCATCGATTGATATTCAGGCTGCCGCACAGAGGTTCGTTGAACATAGTATCTCGAAAACGATCAACCTTCCATCAGACGTTTCACGAGACGTAGTCTCACAGGTGTACATGCACGCATGGAAGACTGGTTGCAAGGGATGTACTGTATATCGCGACGGCAGCAGGTCGGGTGTATTGATCTCAGCTGACAAACAGGAAGACGTAAAGAAGCTCGAAGATCGTCACGCTCCGCGGCGCCCACAAGAACTACCTTGTGATATTCATAGAGTGACAATCAAGGGTGAGAAGTGGATGATCTTCGTCGGTACATTGGACGGAAAACCGTATGAGGTGTTCGGTGGAAATGACGGCCACGAGCTTATTGAAATACCGAAGAAGTACACACATGGTTGGATCTCAAAGCGAACTGTGAAGACAGGATCGAAGTACGATCTGAGTTACGGTGATGCCGACGATCCGAATAGAGTTAAGGATATTGTTGACGTCTTCGACAATCCGAACTATAGTGCGTTCACACGAATGTTATCACTGTCGCTTCGTCACGGTACACCAGTACAGTTCATTGTCGAACAGTTACAACGTGATCGAGATGCAGATCTGTTCAGTTTCGCAAAGGTCATGGCTCGTGTACTTAAGAAGTACATACTCGATGGCACGAAGATGAATAAGGATTGTCCGGACTGCGGCGCAGAGAACTCGTTAGTATTCATGGAAGGATGCGTGACATGCTCAGCATGCTCGGCATCAAAGTGCGGATGAGAAAAAGGAACATATGCCAAAGAAAAGCGATCAAACTTATAGTGTCATTGCAATTCAAGAAACTGTTGTTATTGATACTGTCCCGGAAATTCAAATAGATCTATTGTATGTTGGTACATCGTATAATGATGCAGAAGTTGCTTACAATAACGCGATCATTAATGCGAAAAAGAACAAGCATATTGGTATTAGCTTTGTGGGTAAGGCGACAAAGAATCATGAACAATTTGTTCGCTCTCATGGTCGTACGCTTAAATGGAAAGCTGCCGCGACAAAGAAATAATGCACAACAGAACGTTCCTGAAGTACGCTGGTAATAAACAGTCGTACATGCATTTGATTACACCCTACTTTGACTGGTCGGGTGTCATGCGCTATGTGGAACCATTTTGTGGTGCACTTGGTGCAGTGATTAATTCTGGTGCAACGGAACGTGGCGTTGAGATATACGTCTCAGACGTCAATAGTGAGTTGATCAACCTTTATGAACGTCTGATGATTGATCCGTTAGATGTTGAGTCAATAGCTAATTCTTGGGACTCGACAGAAGACACGTATTACAGCATACGTTCATGGGATCGTGTTGATGGGTGGCAGATGATGCACACACCAAACGAGTTGGCAGCTCGTACATTATACATCAATCGTCATTGTTTCAATGGTCTGTATCGAATCAATCGTAACGGCCAGTTCAACGTATCTTGGAACAAGAACATATCGCCAGTTGAGATTAAGGTGTCTTCACTTGGTCACGCATTGAAGGTGTGTGAACGTGCGAAATTCTCGTGTGAAGTGTTCGAAGACGTTATAGGACGTTGTGGTCAAGGTGATCTCGTCTACTGTGATCCGCCATACGTCGACGTCAACGAACCGAAGCGAAAGTTTAATGGATATGTCGGTGCATTTGACTGGACACGACAGACACGCCTGCGTGATGAACTGCTGTCTGCGTCATCACGCGGAGCACGTGTGTACGTCTCGAACTCGTATACAGAAGCGACTCAAGAACTTTACGAGCAGTTCAACATAGTCGAGATCACAGATGTGAGACGTACAATGTCGGCAGATGGAAAGACTCGTGGCTCAGTAAGTGAATTACTGGCGTGGAAGTGAAACAGATCAGCTGTCTTATACAAAGACACACATTGTGTGATAATGAAAACATGCCGATGTTTGACTTCAAGTGTAAGAACTGCTCATACGAGTTCGAAGACATCGTGTCATTGTCTGACACGTTTCCGAACTGTCCTGTCTGTCAAGCAGACACAGAACGTCTGTTCTCTGGACATTCTACGTTCGTTCTGGTTGGTGCAGGTTGGGCAGCCGATGGTTACCATACCTCACAGAACGCGAGCAATCCAGACCAATCCTGAGCGTCCTGGGAAGTAATCATGTACACAGAGGGTAATCAAGTCGAACTCATCGGACACTACGGTGGTGATATAACGCATGCACTTAGTGCGTGGACGAGTACAAGTCGTGAGCTCACAGACAGTAAGGCTGCAAGGATCGGCAAGCTGCTGAAGACGTTAGCAGACAGCGGTCATGGCACACCATTTGAGAAGTCGTCGTTGCACTTTCTCGTAACGTGTGACATAGCGACACACATACACCTTCTCAAGCATAGGATCGGAGTCTCGATCAATGGTGAGAGCGCAAGGTACAAAGAGCTCAAGGAAGATCGTCTCTATGTTCCCGTTGACTGGACAGAAGATGAGCGTGAAGAGTACGTCATTCATATGCAGGAGTCATACGAGCGATATCATCAACAGATCGAAAAGCTCGTTGCTCGTGGTGTTGATAGAAAACGTGCCAAAGAATCGGCAAGGTTTTATCTGCCGTATGGCAATCAGATCGTTCAAGACGTTATGTTCAATTGGCGTTCATTTGAACACTTCCTCAGATTACGTTATAATACACATGCTCAACTTGAGATACGACAGCTTGCATCGAAGATGCTTGAATTAGTTGTCGCGACAAATGCATTTGACGCAACATTACTTGCATTTGGATATACGACAGATACGGGTGAGTTGAGGGGACCATTCGATGAGTAAGTTGATAAGAGATCTCGGAACTACAAATAAGTGTCGTTTCGTCGTCGTCATAGAAGGGTGCGACATGCTCGGTAAGGCGACGCAGTCACAACTTCTTGCGAAACGTCTGTCGTATCGGCGTGGTTACTCTGATGTGGGCCTACTTGAAGTACCGATTAGAGACAAACTTTCATATCCTCGTATCTATGAGATGTTAGCCGACGGTCGTGCGAAGAAGTATCCCTCGACGTTTCAGGCACTTCACATCCTTAACAGGATCCTTTATCAGGAGAGCTCATTAAAGAATGAGGTCGATAAGTATGACGCTCTCGTGTTCGATCGATGGAATGCATCTTCATATGCATATGGTCGCGCCGCTGGCATCGAACACGATGAACTCATGTGTGAGCTCGACCTCGTCGCGACAGCAGATCTGATGATTATACTTGAGGGAAAGCCCTTCCACAAGGACAACTTGGATACATATGAAGCAGACGCGCCGTTTCAAGTTGCAGTAAGGTCAGCATACTACGAGTGGGCGAAGACACAGAAGCGTACTGGAAGTGTGTATGTTGTCGATGCGAATGATACGATCGACGCAGTACATCAAGCAATATGGTCGATATGTTCAGACTATATCGAGAATAACATTGGTGCTGATGATGAAGATGCTAACAATGTGATTGATCTGCATCCTTATCTAGATGCAAAGAGATACGCAGAGACACTGAAGAAAGAGACGTAAAATGACAACACTAAACACATTCAAGCTTACTGATCAGACAATCGCAGGCATCATGCAATTGGTTTCTGTGTCAATGTTGACAGGCACGAATCTTCTTGATCATCTTCGCCTACTTGAACTTCGTGTCGACGAAGATAATCATCTGTCGATGACAGATGATTTCATCTCGCGCACCGAGTCGTTTATCAAGACGTGTATGGAACAGCTTCCAGATGAGCAAGGTGATACAGCACATGACTGATGCATCATTGACAAGAATGTTTGAGCTTCAACAGAAGCTCATCGAGCACTTTCAGTACGCAGGACACGACATACAGTGTCCTGTCGATATAACATCGAAGGCGGGACAGAAGGCGTGTAGGGATACCGGTCTCAAAGCAGTCGAAGAACTCTTCGAGGCATTTGCGTTGTTGAAGAATGCAAAGCAACATCGTAAGACAGACGTGCCAGAATTCGACAGAGAACACTTCCTTGAGGAGATCTCTGATTCACTTCATTTTCAACTTGAGATGCTGCTGATGCTTGGTGTCACGCCTGACGAACTATTCGCAGCGTATGAGAAGAAGAACAAGATCGTACACGAGCGCATCGATTCAGGATATTAAATGTATGACATAGGTTTTCCGTTTCGTTCCTTCGATGTTACTCTCTCGTGGAACCAAGATGAGTTGAATGTGTGGACATTGGGTCCGCTTAATCCACCAGCATATCAGTTTCGGTATAGACCGAACTACGTTGAAGTGTTCTCATCAAGATGTCTCTGTACTTGACAAATCTAAATGTCAGATTTTATAATGTATTAAATGTTACATTATTACTTCACGTAAATTGAAGACGCTGTGATCTTCAATCGTAAGTGGCTTAATATCGACACTCGAATAATGATGTCCTACGATGTAGGGACATATACATGTAGCCCAATACGATGGGGTGACTCCAGAACTTGGATTGCTGCATTTTCATCACGTTCTATTTTCCATGTTGATTAAAAAACACGACATTATCATTGTCGTGATAAGTTCTATCTACGACACTGCATTTATCCCAGAAGATTGTCTCTTTTGGTATGAAATATCTTTGACACTACACAGAAAAACTTCTGGTGTCACTGTACATTTCTCATCGCGAAAGTTCATTACATGATAGCAGAGAAAAATGATCATGCGATTGTCACTTTCTTTGCGACGTCTTCATTTATTACTGAAGACGCGGCCCTATGGATGCAAGAATATTTCTTTGACAGAAATCCCGCGGCGACTTATAGTCACATAATCATTCAACTGTCGTTTTCATCAAGGCGTATGCTATGTTAGCACAAGAGGGTGACAGCGCTTTTGTTTTTCATGAGAGACCCAGAGGATCACGTGATTACTTTACTGAGCACGGACCTTTTGCTAATGAACGCGCCAGCATCAGATATTTCGTCGTATACTATAATCTGTCATACAGATATGGCACACATGCGTATAGTACTGGAATATTCTCGTCGAGACATATTGTGAGTCGTAAATGACAAAAATCATACGTCCGCCTTCGCGATTTGTAGGTTTGCATGCACACAGCGGATTCAGCGTGTTCGATGGGTTATCGCTTCCAAAATTCCACATGGACTACGTGATGTCCAACGGTATGGATGCATGGGCGCTTACAGACCACGGTAATGCAAATGGTCATGCACATGCTTTCACACACGCGAAAGACCTCCTCGATAAGGGCAAGAACTTCAAGTTCATACCTGGATGTGAGTTCTACCTTCATCCTGATCTGAACGTCTGGAAGCAGGAGTACGCTCGTTCACATGAACAGGGTCAACAGTACGCCCAGGATCAAGTATCGCCTATCGTTGATGGTAGTGAGGGTGCATCTGTCATTGAGAATGAGGAAGAGACGAAGCAGACGAAGTGGTATGATCCTGTTCGTCGTCGCCATCATCTTGTTGTGATTGCGAAGAATCGCAAGGGACTAGAGAATCTCTACACATTGATCACTCGATCATATGATGAGGGATTCTATAGGTTCCCCCGCATTGACTATGCGATGCTCAAACAACACAGTGAGGGTCTGATTGTCTCCACAGCATGTCTCGGTGGGCCACTCTCGTATCTGACGCTCAAGGGATACAATGATGTCGCTTGGGATGACATGCTTCCCAACGCAGGAACTCAGTCACAGTTTGATCAGGTACAGAGAGAGATCCTCAACGAGATAGATGTTCTAACTGACGCTGTTGGACGTGATAATTTCTTTGTCGAGATCCAGTTTAATAGATTGGGTGCACAACACCTCGTCAACAAACACCTCATTGCAGCATCACGCACAGCCGGAATTCCACTCATAGTGACGGCAGATAGTCATTATCCTGGTCCTGATCTCTGGAAGGACCGTGAGCTTTATAAGAAGCTTGGTTGGCTTAACTACGACAAGTATGAACCTGGACAACTACCCACCTCAACAGATGAACTGAAGGCGCAATTGTACCCGAAGAACGCTGAGCAGATGTGGGAGTCATATCATGATAGCGTAAATGCATATGCAGATAACGTCAGTGACTGGTCGTTCTATGATGACCAAGAGATCGCAGACGCAATCGAACGCACACATGACATAGCACATCAACTATGTGACAGCGCAATACCATCAGCAACACCAATATTTCCTGTCAGAAACCTACTGGGAAGTGACGTTGCCAATCTTCCAGAAGATGAACAGCAACAGGTTGCATTTAAGCATCTTGTTAACCTCGTGAAGTCCGGGCTCAAGGCAAAGGGGTTGGATACACTAGATGAGTACATTGAACGTGCACGCGAGGAGCTTGAGGTCATTAGAGATAAGAATTTCTCCCTCTACTTCCTGACGATCACGAAGATCATGCAAATAGCTAACGACAACATGTTGGTAGGTCCTGGTCGTGGATCTGGTGCCGGAAGTCTCGTCAACTACGTCCTCGGTATTACACATGTTGATCCACTGAAGTACGGTCTGCTCTTCTCGCGTTTCCTTTCGCGCGCGCGCGTTGAGTCGCCCGATATTGACAGTGATGTTGCAGACAACGATCGCTTGAAAGAACTCCTTCGTGAGGAGTTTGGCGAGGAGAATGTTGTACCTGTCTCGAACTTCAACAACTTCGCATTGAGAAGCTTGGTCAAGGATGTAAGTCGCTTCTACGGTATCGACTTCGAAGAGGTTAATCGTGTCACAAATAGTGTTGAACGTGAGGTAAAGAAAGCAGTCCTCAAGCCTGGTGATGATAAGAACGTATTTGTTCTGAAGTACGAAGATGCAATGGAACATTCGCCTGGCTTTCGTCAGTTTATAGAAAAGTACCCACAGGTCGGCGCGCACATTACAATTCTGTTCGAACAGAACAAGTCGATCGGCCGTCACGCTGGCGGCGTGGTCATCGGAGATGACATAGCGAAGCGAATGCCGGTAATTAGGGTTCGTGGTGAAAAACAGACAAGTTGGACAGAGGGGTTACACTATAGGCATTTAGAAGCCCGCGGCCTACTTAAACATGACCTTCTAGGTCTTAAGACACTTCGCATCGTTCAACGTTGTATAGAACTAATTTTGAAAGACAAATGGACACAAAATAGCGGAAGATACATTGTCCAACTTGGCGATTTGACATTGGATTTATTAGGTACACAAGAGGTAATCACAAGTAATCGTGGAAACATCAGGGCATCAGAAATCAATATTGACGATGACATCATTGAAGTGCCCGGTCTGTGGAAGGCCGTGTAAGTTATTACAGTCAGTTCAAACGCATACAGTAAAATTTCACGATCTAAATGCGGAACGATGTTACAATATTTGTTGTCCTGACACGTTAAACAATTGTATTGATTGCGGATCACAGACAAAATTTGGGGCACACCAAATTTAATCTTTTCAGACTAATACATCATACGTGATGTGTATCACAATATGATATGCGAATTGCGATCTTGGGTTGCGGTAAGATAGGTTCAACTGTTGCTGCCGATCTTTCACATGATCATGATGTGAAGGTGATCGACACTGATCAAAGCAGGTTCACTGCATTACCTTACAATGGCATCACGTGTGTAGCAGCGCATATAACACCTGCGTCAATACCCGATCTTATAGCTGGTGCTGACGTTGTTGTCAATGCTGTACCAGGATATGTTGGATTTGACATACTTGAAGCAGTCGTAGCGCACAGCGTTGATGTTGTCGATGTTTCATTTGCTGAACAAGATCAGTTCACGCTTAAGTCACGCGCCGAGCGTGGTGGGTCTATTGCAATTGTTGACGCTGGTGTTGCACCAGGATTGTGGAACCTTATCTTGGGTGAGTGCGAGACTTCAATGTTCAAGGTTGAAAGTTGCACGTGTTACGTCGGCGGGTTACCCGTACAGCGAACATTACCATGGCAGTATAAGGCCGGATATTCACTGTATGATGTGTTTGAGATGTATACGAGAGACTGTAGGTATCTCCAAGCTGGTCATGTTGTTACATCGCCCGCGATGTCGGAGATATTCGACATCGAATTTCCAGGTGTGGGAACGTTGGAAGCATTCAACACAGATGGCCTTAGATCGTTGCTGACAACTTCGACAACTCCTACTGTCAAAGAATATACGTTGAGGTACCCAGGTCACCTCGTACATATGAAGCTGCTTCGTGACTCTGGTATGTTAGACAACGCACCTGTCGGTGTACGTGATCATGTCACAGGTATTATGACCAATGTCAGGCCCATCGATGTAACTGCAAGTCGACTGTTGAAACAGTGGACATTCGATCGTAATGAAGAAGACATGACGTTGATGAGGATCGAAGTTGTTGGATACGAAAGCTATCATGCTGGGCGTACCAAACGTGTGTATACGTTACACGATCGCGCAAGAGATGGTGTCTCTTCGATGTCGCGCACAACGAGTTACACATGTACGGGTGTGATCAATGCATTGATCAACAATCGGAAGTCGTTAGTTGGTGGTGTTTATGCGCTCGAACAGATGGCTAAGTGTGGAACATTCTGCAATGAGGTGTTAGAACACCTTGCTGCTCGAGATGTAAAGTTCACATTAAACATACAAGCTGCATGATATTCTGTATAATCTCAATATGGTGAAGCCAACTAGCGTCAGGCGCGCTGACGAACCCACGTTCCCAGATGTGAGAAAGTGGTTCGACGAGAATCTCGATGCTGAGAAGTGCGACTTGGATGATCAAGAGGTGTACGAGAATGTGTATCACGCTGGACGTTGGGCGGGTATCTTTCAATTCACTGAACGTGGTTCACAGAACTTTATCAAGAGCGTCAAGCCGAGATCGATCAATGACATCGCCGCGGCTACGTCGATCTTTCGTCCTGGGCCGTTGATGGCTAACGTTGACAAGGCGTTTATTGCTGACAAGGAACGTGTTGAACGTGGTGAGAAGCTCGAGTACGTTCACCCGATTGTGGAACGTGTGCTCTCGAAGAGTTACGGGCACATGGTGTATCAAGAGTCATTCATGACATTGGGTCGTGAGCTTGGTAACTTGTCATGGGAAGATTGTGACAAGCTTCGCAAAATCTTAGTCAAGAAGTCGATCGGAACAGACGTCAACGAGAAGAAGGCGAAGGACGCTTTAGCTATCAAAGAGCGATTCATGGCAGGGGCTGTCGAGAATGGCATGAAGCCTGAACAAGTCGAAGAGCTCTGGAAAAAGATGGAATTCTTCAGCGGGTACGGCTTCAACCTTTGTCTACAACAAGATACATGTATCGTTGTTTGTGATGAGAATGGTGAAAATCTGCATTCTAAACGGATAGCCGACATCAGAGATACGGATTACGTAATCACACGCGATGAACAATCAAGAACAGATATTGTCACGCGTGTCATTGCCAACCATGATAATGGTGTAAGATCAGTGAACAGATACACGTTCTCTGATGGTTCATACGTCGATTGTACACCGGAACACAAGTTTCGCACGACATGCGGAAAGATGCTACCGATTTCACAGATCGTAGAGCAAAACCTAGACGTAGTATCGGTTAATCACGATGTTTGATACAAAAGACAGTCTATTCATCGCGGCGAGCTGGATAGAGGGTAATTTAGTACATGCTGATCGTCGTTACTTCATGGAATCTGAAGCTAACCGGTTGTTCCTATTCTCGCCGAGATATGGCGTTGAGCCTGGCTCAAAACATAGTAATATAACGATGCCATTCTCGAGTTGCACGATCCCATTCAAATTCATTGAGTACTGATCATGTTTCACTTATTTAGACGACTAAACCGTTGGTACAAACGGTATTTTAGAACGTCAGAATTTCGTCCACGCGCAGATGATTCTGTAATCTCTGTTCTTGATCAGAATAGTAACATTATCACGTGTTTTACTTATCAAGATCTTGGGTCACATGTAACAATTCAATTGAATGAACATGGACGACTTTCTAGTAGACGTTGCCATTATTTGGTTTGTCATGTTCATTATAGCAGTTTTAAAGAGCATATCGTAACAAAACACGAATATCGTTGTCGAATCTTATCAAGTCGACCAATTGATGTAATGAAAATTCGGTGAATAACATGTTTAAACACCTGAAACGTTGGTATCGACGATATTTTAAGACATTGGAGTTTTGTCCACGATGTCATGATATGGTGATCTCTATTTGTTATGAAGGCGGAAGTACCATACGCCTGATATATCGAGATCTTGGCTTCTATGTTAGAAGATCAGTTCAACTGAATGAACATGGGTTGTTATCAAGTCGATATCGTCTACGACAGATTTCTGACGAACAGTACCAGTACTCTTGTTTGATCTTATCAAGTAGAACTGTTGTCCTGTCATGATCGGTGAATGATATGTTTAATCGTCTGAAGCGGTGGTATCGAAGATACTTTAAGACACACGAGTTTCGCCCACGCACAAATGATTCTCTGATCTCTGTTATTCATGCGAATATTTTCAGATATTTTGTCTTGAAATTGATCAAATTAGCTGACAAATTTGAACGTAATGTCTATACTTCGTTTAAAGACATTTATCCGTGGACTTTTTTCGTATCAACCCAACTAAATGAACATGGTCATTTCTCTGGTCGACGTTGCTATCGTTCTATTGATTCAAATTTTGTTGAATATTCATGTCTAATCTTCTCGAGTCGCGGCGTCGATATAACGAGGGTCAGATGAATGCGTTGTTCAAGCGTCTAAGCTGGTTGTATCGTCGATATTTTAAGACACAAGAATTTTGCCCGCGTGCAGATGACTCTGTAATCTCTCTAGTAGATCAAGACAGCATAGTACATTTTACCTATCGAGATCTTGGATGGTTCAGTCACAAATCTGTTCAACTGAACGAACATGGCAGATTCTCGGGTAGGCGTTGTTATGGCAGTGTTTATCATGTTCTTTATCGTCGTCAAGCAGAACGTGTTGTCGAGAGAAAAGAATATCGTTGTCGGATTTTATCAAGTCGACCGATTGACACAACGAGAATGTGATGAACGCTCTATTCAAACGTCTGAGTCGATTATATCGTCGATACTTCAAAACTGTTGAATTCAATGCTGACTTTAACGATCAAGTGATCATCGTTGTATACTTTAATGACACGTATGTGTACAGTGCACGTTTAGGTGGTTGGAATAAGAGAACATGTCAGCTGAATGAACACGGTACCCTTTCCTTAAGGGTTCGTCGTCAAATAGTGATCAATGACAGTTGGCAGTATTCATGTGTGATCTTCTCGAGTAGAAGTATGCATAGGTGATGTTAGTGTGATATTTAGTCGTAGTAAATGCCTACGACGCGAATATACCCACACACGATCCACGGGTCAATGCTTCAAGCATTGCCACAGATCGCTCGATTTCTGAACAACAGGAATTCGACGTACACAGGTCCAGGTTGGCAGATTGTCCAAGCATATTCTAACGGTGTAAGAGATGTACCAAATGATCCTGGTGACATTGATACGTTGCTTGATGCTGTCGGATGGGCAAATGGATCTGTTTCTGTCGGTGATTGGATCGTATTAGAGTCACAAAATTCACTAAATACAAATCATTTTCAGGTATGTCTGTTTGCAGCCGCTAGCGGTTCTGCAAATATCATGATGTTACCACAGTGTGGGTTTAACACCGATGCACCTGCAGGCACGCCACCAGCTTTTCCAACTGCGTCGTTTGGTCTATCATCTGGTACGGTGTATGGTGTTGCATCATTAGCAACTTCGGCTAGCTACAGTGTTGTAGCTGATGAAGGTATGGCCGCGTTTGTCTTTTCACGTCTTGATGGCATACCAAGAGGATGGACGTACTTTGGGGAAGTTGACAGTACACGTGTAAGTGGAAGTCCACCCGATGATCGGCCATATGTCGTCTGGACAAACACGTCGGGTGTTTATTGGGATGATTCGACCGCAACATCTGTACGTACCTTCAATCGATATTCACCTCTACAGGTGTCTGGTACGAACACTTGGTTGACTGGCACAATTAATGGCGGCGCGCCAGCATATTTTGAAGCAGCTGGTGGTTCACAAATCGTACACAATACGACGAATATTGATACATTGCTTGGAACGAATTCAATTCTTCCCGTCGGTGTGAATTTTGGAACAGGCATACATCGCCATTTTATGGGGTTTTTGAGAAACGTCTACTCAATGCATGCTGATGTTACATCGTCAGCTGGTACAACAGCATACAATGGTACAACAGCTGGACGTCATTTTAGGTACAACAATAGCTTAAGTGGCTCTGATGCGGCACTGGTAATTGCATGGGATGGCAGCACAGCATTCCCGTGATATTTAGGTGAAGTACACATGCCAACAACACGCATATATCCGAAACGCGCTCATGCCAACTTGGGACGAGCGTTGCCTGATATGGTTCGCTTCTTGATCAACGATCATCCGACAATTACAGGTCCAGGCTGGACAATTGTTGAAGCCGGCTCAGGCTCGATAGCTAGAAACACTGCATCAAACCCATCAGATCTTGACTCGATTGTTGGCAGTGCGAGTGTGTGGGCCAGCGGCACGATCAATGTTAATGACTGGATTGTGCTCGAATCAGCAAACGGCAACAACACAAATCACTTTCAACTGTATTTAGAATACCAATCTGCAACTCAGTTGTATCTTTTGGTAATACCGAATGAAGATTTTGTCACGGGTGGTGCTGCAGCATCTCCACCAACTTGGCCAACATCTTCGTTTGGTGTTACAGGTAGTGGTCCTGTTACGATGACAGGATTCACAACGACTGCATACTATTCGATAGTTGCTGATCAAGGCATGGCAATGTTCTTGTTTGATGATTTCACTAATACTAACGTACAATGGACGTACGTCGGTGAAATTGACGGCGCGCGATCAAATGGTAATCCGCCTGATGATCGTGCTTATGTTGCATATGATACACCAAGTACTGTGCGTTGGGTGTCTTCGGCAACGACTCCTTGGAATAGGGCTAGTCCAGTAGATGATGTAACGATCTTAAGCGGCACAAACAACGGTGGCGAAACAACACACATGGTGTCACCATCGGGCGGAAATGGAATGATTCACGAATTATCACATCGTGATTTTCTTTTGGGTGTCGACTCTATCCTGCCAATTGGCATATACTATGCAAATTTACATCGCCATTTTGCAGGTTTCTTAAGAAACGTCTATTCAGTACATTACTTGATGGGATCCGCAGGAACACTTGACAGCCGCAGATTTGCATATCGTAATAATGCCGCAGGAGCTGCACATCCAGGCATTTGTTTTAGATGGGACGGCTCATCAGCGTATCCGTGATCTATTATGGCATTGGTAACAAGATATTTTCCAAACAGGGCGCATTCAAGTATTTTGACTGCATTGCCCGATATTGCAAGATTTTTAATCAATAATCATGCGACGCTCACCGGTCCAGGTTGGTCTGTTGTAGAAGCGTTTACAAGTGCATCTGCAGCACGTGAAGTGCCAAGTAATTCTGCATCGTTAAGTTCACTTACGACAGCAACGAGTTGGGTAAGCGGACCCATAGGGGAGGGTGACTGGATTGTACTTGAATCAACTGATGGCAACAACACAAATCACTTTCAGCTGTATTTAGAAGCCGATGCAACGACACGATTGCATATGCTATTGATTCCACTATGTGATTTTGTCACAGGCGGTAGTGCAGTAACACCTCCCACATTTCCAACAACGTCAATAGGATCTGGCACAAGTGTGCCCATTACTATTCCTGTTGTTGCAACACCAATGAAAGTGTCTGTTATTGCCGATCAAGGTATGTTAACACTCATACATGACACTGGTATTAATTCTGAAACTGTTTGGACATACATCGGTGAATTAAATGGGGCACGCGATAATGGTTCGCCGGCAGATGAACGATGTTATGTAATTCATGATTCTCCATTTGATCTTGAATGGGATGAAGGCATAAATGACACCTCATTACGTTTTTGGAACAGATTATCACCAGTAGATAATTCAACAATGCTGAGCGGCACCACAAATGGTGGCGCATCAGTATTCATGGGTTCTCCAGCATCGCCTCATGTTCCTATGCATTCAGAAGCGGAACGTGATATGACACTTGGCGTTGACTCTATTCTCCCTGTAGGCATTAATTTCGGTACAGGAATTCATCGCCATTTCGCAGGCTTCTTAAGAAACGTCTACTCAGTGCATCGTGGATTAGGAACTGCAGGTCAACTGAATGATCGAGCATTCATCTACAGGAATGTCGGAAATCAATTGCATGCGAGTATATGCTTTAAGTGGGATAGCACAACCCTCTATCCATGAAATGATACATGGCAGATTCAGCTCAATCGGGATCCACACTGTATAATGTAACGGGATCATTTCCGTTTACAAATATACACGTATTACAAGTGGCGCGCTCGGGTAGTTTCATGTCTGATCCAGCATTATCAGGAAGTTTTCCGTTGTCTGGGATCACTTCACATGTCGAGAATTTCGTAGGTCACACAGTTGATATGTACACAAGTGGCGTCGTAGAACAGGTTACGATCGAGACACACACGGCGGGAATTCCATTCTACGTGAAACGTGAGATATTAGTAGTTAGCGGAATATTGAGTTCATGAATATAGAGGGCAACAGAAGAGCTTGGTTAAATGTCGATGACTATG
>Ga0075163_10003315_pt1 | contig 21624 bp, 16 predicted proteins | sample JI1023141ADNA_FD_71478 | JGI IMG/M metagenome (GOLD analysis project Ga0075163, IMG submission 71478) | Wastewater effluent complex algal communities from Wisconsin, to seasonally profile nutrient transformation and Carbon sequestration -... | ecosystem: Engineered > WWTP > Effluent > Algae... | reverse complement strand
GATGTACGAGTTCGTGTAGCATTACAGTTTCAGTTTCACCAACACCAAATTGTAGCATTACAGGAGACAACATTATTTGTCAAGGGGAAACAACCACTCTTTGTGCATCACCAGGTGCAACAAGTTACTTATGGAGCAATGGCGCTTCAACAGATTGTATAACCGTTAATACCGCTGGAACTTATTTAGTCACAATAACAGATGGCACTGGATGTACGAGTTCGTGTAGCGTGACAGTTTCCGTGTCACCAATACCAAATTGTAGCATCACAGGAGACAACATCATTTGCCAAGGCGAAACAACCACTCTTTGTGCAACACCAGGTGCAACAAGTTACTTATGGAGCAATGGAGCTTCAACGGAGTGTATAATCGTTAATACCGCTGGAACTTATAATGTCACTATCACTGATGGCACTGGATGTACGAGTTCGTGTAGCGTTACAGTTACAGTTTCGCCTTTCCCAACATGCAATATCACAGGAGACAACACCATTTGTCAAGGCGAAACAACCACACTTTGTGCATCACCAGGTGCAACCGGCTACTTGTGGAGCAATGGTGCTTCAACGGATTGTATGAACGTAAATACCGCTGGAACTTATAATGTCACCATCACAGATGGGACTGGATGTACTAGTTCGTGTAGCGTTACAGTTTCCGTCTCACCAACACCAACATGCAATATCACAGGAGACAACATCATTTGCCAAGGCGAAACAACCACACTTTGTGCAACACCAGGTGCAACTGGCTACTTATGGAGCAATGGCGCATCAACGGATTGTATAATCGTTAATACCGCTGGAACTTATAATGTCACTATTACTGATGGCAATGGATGTACGAGTTCGTGTAGCGTTACTGTGACTATTTCGCCATTACCAAGTTGCCTAATTTCAGGAAATAACAATATTTGTTTAGGGTCGTCTACTCAACTTTGTGTTGCTCCAGGAGCTTACAGCTACATTTGGAGTAATGGCGCTTCCAGCAATTGTATAACCGTTAATGTACCAGGATTATACAGTGTAACCGTCATGAATGCAAATGGATGCATTATTAGCTGTAGCCAAACAGTCATAGTTCGTGACATACCGATTTGTGAAATAACGGGAGAAGATGCTTTTTGCGAATCATCAGAAACTGAGATTTGTGCCAATCAAGGTAACTTTACTTACATATGGAGTACAGGTGAAACAACTAGTTGTATTTTAGTCGGCCAAGCGGGTAGTTATCAAGTTACCATCACAGATGTATATGGATGCAGTAGTGTTTGCGAAAAATCATTGACTACCAAACCGCTACCAATTTGTGAAATTTCAGGACTTGAGTTCATCTGCGAAGGAAGTACCAACGAACTTTGTGTACCACCAGGTTACGAAGATTATTGGTGGGAAGATGGACAACAAACAAATTGTATTGATGGATCGATACCCGGTAATTATGCTATTACAATCACCAACAATGAAGGTTGTAAGAGCTTTTGCAATATAGAAGTGAGTATCATTCCTTCTTCAGAAAATTGTGTAATCACTGGCGAAACAGTACTTTGTGGCAATAATGACCTTGTTATTATCTGCGCTATTCCGAATCAAGAAAGCTATTTATGGAGCAATGGTGAGACCACACAATGTATAGCGGTATCAGAAGCTGGTGAATATGCAGTCACCGTATCACAAAACCAAGCCTGTATCACTTATTGTAATGTCCATGTTACCAGCCAACAAAATATCGTACCTCCAGTAATTTTTGCAGTCGGATCTACTAGCCTTTGTCAAGGAGATAGTTTCACTTTGTATGGAAATGTACCAGGTGTTTGGAATAATGGCGAAACAACTCCGAGTATAACTACATCCATCGCAGGCAGCTACTTTTTAATCACTGAAAATCCATGTGGTGCTGATTATCAGTCTAATATAATCACCATTTCTACTATTGACAATCCAGATACTTCTTCCATTTTCAACCTGACGCCTACTACTTTTTGCGAAGGTGACAGTGTCATTTTGTACGGAAATGTACAAGGTATTTGGAATACTGGAGATATTTCGGCTTCCATTACCATAACATCTTCGGGTAGTTATTTTGTTACAAATAGTAATATTTGCGATACAGTCGTTTCCAATGAAATTATTGTAAATGTAATCCCACTTCCTACTACTTCTAGTATAGTGGCGATGTCTCCTACAACTTTATGTGAAGGTCAGAGTACAGTTTTATCTGGCAACATAAATGGTACTTGGAATACTGGTGAAACCACACTAAGTATTGAAGTGAGCACTTCAGGAGATTATTATGTCATTAATGCCAATGATTGCGATACAACCTTATCGAATAGTATTAGTGTGCAAGTAAACCCGATGCCTGTTGCGTCTGCCATTTTTGCCCTAGACCCTACTTCATTCTGTCAAGGAAATTCAGTTGTCTTGCATGGTAACACAAATGGTGTATGGAACACAGGCGACACATCTCCATCAATAACAGTAGATAACCCAGGAAATTATTTTGTAACCAATACTAACCAATGTGGAAATGTAGTCTCCAATGCCATCCCTGTGCAAGTAACTGAAGTTCCACAATGTCACATCGCAGGAAATCTCAATCCTACGTTAGGAGAAACCGTCATATTGTGCGCTCCAGAAGGTGTAGATGCTTATAAGTGGAACACATTGGACAAAACAAGATGTATTACAATCACTGAGTCAGGAATGAGAAATGTCACTGTGACTAACAATAACTTGTGTATGGATTCATGTTCGGTTCAAGTGATATTTTCTGAAGTCTCTAGCACGGGGGATCAAGATAAGGGTCCACTCAAGTTTAAGATATATCCTAATCCATTTTTTGATGAAACCACTATTGAATTCAAACATGAACTAGCAGGTGAGTATTTAAAAGTTGATTTGATTAATGCTGTAGGAGAACAAGTAAAATCAATGCATTTTGAAAACACAGCATCAGAACAATGGCATAAAATAAATCTCCAAGGTCATGATCTATCAGCAGGAGTTTACATGCTAAAATTGACATTTGGCAAGACCGTAATATTCAAAAAACTTATACTAATTAAATAGTTAAAGATATTCTCAAATTTTTATTTCGAAGGACAGGAAGTCGGAAACCTGTCCTTTTTTATATTGCAAAGGAAGATTGCAATCGCATACAATTTAGTGCTGAATTTTCTAATAAAACAGTTTAAGAATTTATAACAATAGTCTTGTAAAAGTGCAAGATTACTCTCATTTTTTTAGATGCTTAGGGCAGGTTGTGAATAACACCTGCCCATTTTTTTTTCAACAGAACTTGACATATAAAACAAGATATAAGATTGATTATCAATAAAATATTAGAAATCATTCACAACCTATCTAAAAATAATATAATAATTGATTAAAATATTGTAACACATCTTAATGCAAAACACTGCAATTTTGTAGTATTGTAATTTTGCAATGATGATCTATAAAAATGAAACATTATGAGCACAGGTAAAGTATTAATAGGCCTTTTGACGGGAGTCGCTGTAGGTACTACGTTAGGCATTCTTTTTGCACCAGACAAAGGAGAGTCTACTCGAAAAAAAATAACTAAACAAGGCAATGATTTGACAGATAGTCTTATGTCTAGGTTTAATGGTATGATGGATAGAATGTCTTCAAAGATCGATTCAATGAAAGATGAAGTTCATCACACAGCGCAGAATGGCAAAGCAGAAACTAGAGATGCCATGAATGAAGTTGCAGCAGCAGCAAAAGCAAAGCTACAGTAAGTTGCAAATTGTTTTGTAAGTTAGATAGTATTGAATAGGTGATCCATGTATGGATTGCCTATTCTTTTTTAATTACTTACCATCCTAAATATTGAAAACATTCTAAAAATACATATGCTATTTCTTCAGCAAATTTGAAATTAGAAATTACATGATTATATTTGCAGCTTATAATTAGCTCTATGTTTAGATTTTTTTTCCTTGCTTTATTTCTAGTCTCTTATTTAGTTTCCACTGCCCAAAGCCAAGATCAAGTTTCGTATGTGAAAGAAAGTAGATATGGGTCACCTGATGACATTACGCTACCTCTTTGGGCCAGGAAGATGTATGACAAAAACCCCAATATCGGAGAAGTCATCAACCTATATAATACCTACTATGCGACTAACCCCTTTGTTAAAAACGAGCACACCCAATACTACAAACGATGGATTAAAAACATCAAAGAAGTTGTAGATGATAAAGGGTTTATAAATCCACCATCTAAAACAGAAAAAGATAGGATTGATTCAGAAAGAATTAAAGCAAGTAAGAATACTTCAAATGAACGTTACATAATGAATCAGCCTAATTGGACGCCAATTGGACCGTTTGATTTTGATAAAGACGCAGCCGGTAGAAGCCATGCACCCGGAGCAGCTCATGTTTATACAATAGAAAAAGCTCCTTCCAATCCTGATATTCTATATTGTGGAACAGCCAATGCAGGAATTTGGAAGACTGTGGACAGAGGGCTCAATTGGACCTATGCATCTAGTACCCTTCCAATTAATCATTGTAATGCACTAGAAATACACCCAACAGATCCAAATACAGTGTGGATAGGTGGAAATAATAGAGTTTATAAAACATCGAATGGTGGTGTTTCGTGGACTCAGGTAGGTGATGCTACATTTAATGCAGTTTCTCATAGCATTGACGATATTGCGCTCAAACCTGGTACAAACAACACACTTTTTGTTGCATCAAACAAAGGTTTATATAGGTCTACAGATAGTGGTAACAATTTTACCAAACTACTGGCTATCAAAGGTCCTGATGCATATTTTGGAGAAATTGAATTTAAACCCAACGACCCAAATACTATCTATGTTCTAATGAATGAAGTCAATGGTGTCTACACCGAACTTTATAAGTCAATAAATGGTGGGAACAATTTTACAATTATATCATCGTGGCCAGTACTTTCTTCAGTGATAAATTATGAATACAAATATGTTGGGAAAACAGCCACTACAAACCAATATGCAACTTTTACGAATGATAATCTAGGTACGTCTGCAATTCCAAACTTTACCATAGAGATGCGTGTAAAATTCCCTACATCAAGCGCTGACAAATCATTTCTAAGTAATAAAAACTGGAACTCTGGCGTAAACAATGGATGGGTTCTTGCAAGCAGATATACAGGTGAACTAACCTTCAATATCGGTAATGGGGCTTCCAGAATAGACTTACAGGCGCCAGCTATTTGGGATGACCAATGGCATCAAGTTTCAGTAGTATATAGGAGTTCTGGGCAGAAGGAACTTTATGTCGATGGCGTATTAAAAACAACGAGCACTACCAACATTACTCTAAACAGCAATACAGGTCTTCCAATGGTCTTGGGTAGGGATGGTAATCTTGCTTACGGTGGTCTCGACATGCAAGTAGACGAGTTTAGAATATGGAATACTCCACTGAATGCAACAGATATCAATGATTGGAAATATAAAGAAGTAGATAATTCTCACGCTTATTATGGCAATCTTCTACATTATTATAAGTGTGATGAAGCATCAGGGACTACACTTTTGGATCATGTGGGTTCGAATAATGGGACCATGAATACGTTATGGAATCGTGAAATTTCCACTTGGGGAAGTACCTCTACAAATCTTCCTGTAGGTGACCATCAAAAAAGGGCTGAAATTGCAGTAACAGCTGCCAATCCTGAAAAGATATATGCTTTATTGGCTGGTTCAGCTTACGGTGGAACAGGACTATTCGGTTTTTATGAAAGCACCAATGCTGGCGCGTCTTGGGCGCATAAATGTTGTGGAACAGGACCTGGTGGATCAGCTTCAGCTACTAACCCAAACATTCTTGGATACTCATCCACTGGCACAGAAAATGGTGGCCAATATTACTACGATCTAGCACTCGATGCGGACCCAAGTAATGCAAATAAAGTACACATAGCAGGTATCAATCCTTGGATATCCACAAATGGCGGTACGACTTTTACCAATGTAGGGCATTGGTCCAATCCAGCAGGCGTAGGCTATGTACATGCTGATGTTCACAATATCAAAATCTATGGTAACGAAGTGTGGACGGTCAGCGATGGTGGTATATTTATGTCACAAGATAGTGGCAAAGTTGTCTTCAACAAACGTCAATTTGGTATCTCAGGTACCGATTTCTGGGGCTTCGGAATGGGTCATAAAGACGCAAATGTAATGTTGGGAGGTACATATCACAATAGTCATTTATTGAAAAATAATAATGTCTATATCAATGGTTGGATATCTTACACTGGTAGTGCTGATGGTACTCGTGGTTTTGTAAATCCAGGTAAAAACAAAGTCGTCTACAATGATGGTGGAAGAGATTTACTACCTCCTGTCAGAACCCAAAACCCTACCTACCTGCCTTTTCACAAAAAACCAAATACAGAACCTACTAGTCGAATAGCGTGGGATCCTAGATGTTACAATTGTGTATTTACAGGAAATTCTAGTGGCCTATGGTATAGCCCCAATGATGGCTACTCATGGCAATTGGTCAAAGATTTTAGCCCTTACCATGTTGGAGACGTGGAGATTGCATGGGATAATCCAAATATTATTTGGGTGACAGGTGCTGATCCTAATGGTTTTTATGACCCTAAAAAAATATGGAAATCAATAGATCGAGGGATTTCTTGGATAGATGTGACACCAAGTAGTGCTACACTTGGTTACAATTCAGATATGTGGTATAATATTACCGTAGGTGACAATAGCCAACATGTATGGATGAATGTTTACCATAGATATGGATGGAATTCTGGCAACAATAATAAAATATTTTATTCAAATAATGGTGGTACATCGTGGACTAATATCTCTCACGCATTACTTAATGACCAAAATATTGAAGATGTAGTTTATCAACGTGGTAGTAATGGAGGTATATATGTCGGAACTAATAAAAGTGTATATTACAAAGACAATAGCACAAGCGGGTTTATTCCATTTTCTTCAGGTCTTCCTTTATCAATCAGTACCACAAGATTGCACATTTGGTACCTAGAAGGAAAAATACGTCAAGCAGGCAATCAAAGCGTTTGGGAAAGTCCACTGTACAACATTCGTCAACCTATTGCAAAACCAATGGTGGATAAACTAAGTAGTATTTGTGTACAAGATACTTTTTTCTTCAAAGATTTCTCAGCTCATTACAAGACAGGAGCCACCTTTGATTGGACATTCGATCCTTCGCCAGCGTATATTGATGGAATGGGAACTGATAGTCCTAAGGTTGTATTCGGTGCACCTGGTACTTATGCCGTAAGCCTTACCGTGACCGATAGCATAGGTACATCTACGGGCATTCTGGTAGGCGGTATTTTAGTGCAGAACTTAGGTTGTACGCTTGATACTATTCCAGGTAAGTCAATGATTTCTTATAGCAATGGAGATTTTGCAACACAAGAAGAAGCTATGAGTTTATCTTCGAATACAGTCACACTTTCAGCATGGATAAAGCCCACTGCTGCAAGAAGTGATATTGGTGGACTAATCTTTGCTCGTGGAGCAGGTACACCTGCAACTGGACTACATCTTACAGCCAGCAATGAGCTTCGATACCACTGGGAAGATCAAAAATACAATTTTAGTTCAGGATTGACAGTACCTTCCAATGTTTGGTCGCATGTGGCACTCGTGGTCACTCCTACACAGGCAAGACTTTATCTCAATGGAAGAGTGGCTACGAATACATCTACACATAATGTTGTAAATTTTGTTCAACCATTTAATTTTGGCGTTGATCCCACATCTGATGCACGCACTTTCATAGGTCAAATGGATGAAATATGTATTTACGATAGAGCATTATCTACAACTGAAATAAGAGAGCTCATGCATCTTACCAAAAACCCTATTGATGACAACTCCTTAAAAGCCTATTATCAATTTAATACACTAGACCCGTTAACAGATATTGATAAAGCTGGAACGAATAACATATTGCTAAATCTTGGGGCTTCAAAAATAAAATCCACTGTACCTGTAGGAAAGGGATTGTCTCAAACTTTGGCTGTCAATACAAGCGGACTTAAGAATTTTAATCTTACTGATTTAAAGATGTATTTCCCATCAGCAGGTCCATACCCTAATGGAGATATCGTAGTGTCAAAAATAAATCAATTGCCAGATACTATTGTCATGAATGGGATTCTACCTAAAGCATATTGGGTAGTGAATAATTATGGTACTAATCTAAACTTTGCGACTTTAGACAGCATTGTTTTCACCAATTCAGGGAATATATCCGCAGGTTGTAACTCAAATATGTATCAATTGTACCAAAGATCTTTTAATGGCGAAGGTTTTACTTGGGGAGCTCCAAAAGACTTTGCAGAAAGTTTCAGTCCTTATTCCCCAACTTTTGTTAGCTTTAAAAATGGGAATAATGTCACTAATGTAGGACAATTTTATGTAGCGAATAACAATACACCTAGTAATGATCCAGAAATATGTAATGGGATAGATGACAACTGCAATGGTTTAATAGATGAAACATATTCTCTTTTCGTCACTTCCAAAACAGACAATGGTTTACATTCCTTAAAGCAAATATTAAATTGTGCACAAAATGGAGATACGATTCGTTTTGCAGCAAATGTTGATACCATTACGTTGACTTCTCCATTGAATATTACAAAAAATGTTGTTTTGCTAGATGAAATAGGCAATGCAGTAGTCCTGAAAATGGATCTCAATGCTCCTGGATTCAATACAGCAAATTATGGAATTCAAATTTTATCATCAACGATTGTAAAAATGGAAAACTTTAATATCGTCCATACCAACAATGTCAATACCAAACCTATTATCTTAAACCTAGGTAATCTTAGTATGAAACAATGTAATCTGCATGGTAATCCTAAATCAATAATAATGCACAGTCCTAACGCTATTTTCAATATTGAAGGGAATGTAGATGTAAAGTAATCAAAGACATTAGATCTAAAAGTTCTATTGGCTTTTCAATGATAAAGTATAAAACTTCATTAATCCTTTCTACTCAATCGCCAAAAAGTTTTTAGCAATATTGAGTGATCTGAAGGTAAATCGTTTTTTATTTCTATGCTCTGAAGCTCGCTGTAATATGTCTTTGAGCGTTTCCATGACTTCTATGGTATGACTACCCTTATTGATCATGATACATTCAGCTTGGGCAGCATTAACGGCATCTGTGATTTCTGACCTTGTAGCAAGACCAGATTTATTAAGATTTTCTAGCACTTGGGTAGCCCAAATGACTGGAACATGCGCTGCTTCACATATCCAAAGGATCTCTTCCTGTATCTCGCCCATTCTTTCGAAACCTATCTCTACAGCTAGGTCTCCCCTAGCTATCATAATACCGAAAATATCTTGTTTCATGCCTTCCAATAGAATACTTGGCAAATGTTTTACGGCTTCAGGTGTCTCTATTTTGATAACAATATTGGGTTGACGCTCACTTGTTTCAGTCATTAAGTTTCTTAGCAGCGTAAGATCAGAAGGTAACCTAACAAAAGAATATCCCACCAAATCCGCATTTTCGCATATGAATGGCAAACAAGAAATATCATAACTCGTCAACGGTGATACATTCAGTTCGGAATCAGGGAAATTAATCCCTTTTTCGTTTTTAATAACTTTTTTCTCTGACGAAATCCTAGTAATCCTAACAGCTACTTTATCCTTCTTTACCTTTTCTGTCACTCCGCGGATCATGCCATCATCTATATAAACCCTATCTCCCTTTTTAATACAAGCAATAATATCTGGCTCTGTAGGACTGATAACTACTTCCTTTTTGTCAAACCCGTCCGTATCATAGGACAACCAAATCAGTTGCCCCTCTTTTACTTTGACACGACCTTTATCTTTTCCCTTAAGGATGATGTTTGTTCGTATTTTAGGACCTGCAAGATCCATATAAATCTTACAAGCTTTTCCTGTTTGAAAACAAGCTTTTTTCAGTTTACTGATCATACCAGACCAAACAGCTTCATCATCATGCGCACAATTAATACGCGCGACGTTCATCCCATTCAACAATAAGCTTTTGATGAGCGCATAATTTGTGGCAAAACTAGTATCAAAGGTCACCATGAGAGAAGGTACAAAATCATTGTCCCTTTCGCCGAATAACTTTTTGCTTTTATGGGCAATATTGGCTTGACACCACTCAAAGGAACAAATTTCTTCATCCTCCACTTTATATCTTTTGCCTAGACGTTGATTGATCGCTTGTAACTGACTTCTGATGTGACTCTCTGCACTTGCTAATGATGACAGCCCCATACTGTGCAAGTCGTTTTGTAACGCTCTGATGTCTTCTTTGCGCAAGGTCAAGTAATGCAGCATGTTTTTGGCAGCCATAAATTGAGAAGTATGTATTTCACTTAAAATACTCGATCGCTTCTCCACTTCATTTACCATAGAAGATTCTATCTCTTTTAATGACTTCTTTATGCGCTTAGTGATATTTATGGATTCCATCGGTCTTTATTTAATGCAAATATAAGCCAACCTATGATGGTGACTAAGTGACTTTCTTCGCCAGATTATATGACTATGGTCACCTTTCGAAATCAATACCTATCTAATATTCGATTATGGCTACACATTTCAACTAGAGATTTTAATGGAGATAAGTGTCAAAAAGTCTTTCATATCTGAGTCATCTTTGACATCTATTCTGATACCACGACCTTCAGCGTATACTTTAGCTGCACGAAGCTCGCTTTTAATAGCTTGTGAAACATTACTTTCTAGAATTATATCTGTTGCCTTTTGTCCAAAAACAAAAGCAATCTTAAAAAATTGTTCTCTAGGCAATAAGTAGATGATCACCCTTTTTTGATCATTAACCCTAAAACTCCACCCATATTTAACTCCTGAATATTTCCATTCTTCAAAAGCCTTAGGGTATGATGACTTTGTGAATGCTACCAACTGCTCCCACAATATAAACGTATCACCCAAAGCATTTTTCAATTCAGCTTCATTGGGTTCTTTGGTTTTGTCTGTAAATATGCTTGTCATGATGGCTCTAAGTAATATTTTATAAAGGTATTTGTCTGCATTCTGTGTCATTCTCTAATTTGCCTGTTTCAAAATCTAAGAATTGCCTGGTAAGTATTATATCAATAATATTTGTTTTCGGAATAACATAAGAATGTTCATTATTACATGTTAGCTTTTTGCCATTTATATAAAGATCATATTTTTCATAATTATGGCTTTCAAAAGATCTAAAATGGTATGTATCATTTCCTACAAAATATTGCTGCGAATAAATATCTCTGAAGACATAATAACTAGGAATCCACCAACATCTTGTATTTCGTTTAGTGTGCAATGATATTAAATTCATTACCTGTGGATTTAAGTGTTTGTGATATTTATATGAATCTATCACATTAGGCTGTGTGTTTATTTTTTTAAAATCAATTTCAGAAAGAGGGTATAACAAATTTTCTCTTCTTTTACTTTCCTTCTCAGTTAAAAAGAATATTGAATTGGTCCAAAAATTTAACCATTTGTCATTTTCATCTTTTAGTTCATTGGATCTTGATTGGATGTATTTGCTTTTAACTTTTACTTTATTAAATTGATAAAGTAAAAATCCAGTTTGAATTAATAAAAAAAGTAATAGAACCTTGGATAAAAAATTATTCTTCATCATGCTTAGTCTTAATTGAATACTTTCTTATGCTTCTACTTTTACTTTTAAATACAACATATTGCACCGAGTCTTTAGAGAAGAATGGATTCTCACAGATTTCATGGACACCATTTATCATAAAAGACCTAAAATTTGGATTTATAAATACGGGTACCAATTCGATGTGTATTGAGTCACCAATAATCTTTATTTCATTAATCACAACATTCATTTTAGTATCATAATCATCATCATAGCCGAGTTCAAACTTATCAATAAATTGATCTATAATATTTACTCCTAAATCTTTATGATTTTCATATTTAAGTAGAAAATTCCAACCCAATTTATCTATCATTTCTTCGGCAATAATTGACATAGAATCAGCTTCTTCCTTATTTTTTACCAATAAGAGTTTTTCGATAATAGGTCGAATTTTATTTGCATTTCTACTTGCAGTTTCAGTCATTTTAGATGCTTCTTTAAGTTTATTAAAGTGCCTATTTAAATCCCAATTGTAGTCTTTAACGATTTCATTACATACTTTGTCCATACGTTTTTCTAACTGCACAAAGTATATCAAAAGCATCAAAACTGTAAGGTTTAACGCAACAAGTATTAGTTTATGTAACAATATATTACTATTTTTGGATATTAATCAAACGTAAATCACCCTACCTCTTCACAATCAGTTTTGTCATCGTTTGTTGATTATCAAACAAGATTTTTGCTGTGTAAATACCTTGGATTAATTCGGATGTATCTACGATATTATGTTTTGATGTCATTACTTTTTGTCCATTCAGATGGAAGATTTCGATCTCCAAAATGGGATATTTACTTTCGAAAGTCAAAATATCAATGGTAGGATTTGGGTAAATATTTAAATCTTCATTACGAATATCCTGACTGCTAGACGTCGTCGTGTACACTTCAAAGATATCATCTTCTACTGAACAATTAAGTGAATCGGTGATGGTCAAATGATAAAAGGTGGTAGTATCATTCCATACTACAGGGTTTTCAATAGTCGTATCTGAAATCATAAAATTGGGTGACCATGCATAACTCAAGTGTCCCCAACTACTTTGGGCAGCTATCCAGAGCGTGATAGAATCCTGCGGCTTCTTGCCTATCGCTTTATCAATTGTCACAAAAAGCCAGTCACTAAAATTGATGGTTACAGAATCCACACAAGTTTGGCCATTAGAAGTGATACCCGTCAAATAATATATAACCGTTTTTTCATAATGTTCGTTGATGATTGGTTGGAGCGATGTAGTATCGCTTAGCATATCAGACGCAAAATAGGTTTTATTAAGCGCTGGAAAATAATAGGAAGATGCCCATGCTACTTGGATGACATCACCACTTAAGACAGTGCCGAATAGTTGTGGACTACTATTTATTTCTTCAGGACAAAGGTTTCTATTAACACCTGCATCGATGATGCATTGACTAGATGTGATACTTGTTGTAAGCAGATTTAAAAGTAGCGTATAATATAAGATTTTCATTTAGACCTTTGTTAATGGTATGAAGTTATGTTATCACAACAAAAATACTAAAATTAAAATTAACCAGACAAATTGTAGGTGTATTTTGTATAATAACATCTCCTACTATATCTAGTTCAAGATATTATTAGCTTTTAACCTCGTAAAAATTAACTTAACAGACTAAAAAAATAAATCAGTACTTAAAACTTGAAAATGATTTGACTTAAAGGATACCTTATTAGGTTCTAAATTGTTTAGGCTTTTGTGACTCTGCTGCCAAGGTTACGATTTCATTAATTCTATTTTGCCTTGTTTCTGATCGTTTGGCTAATACTAACCATTGCAATATATTTCTTTTGTCTGACCTACTGAGATTTAAAAAATAGTCCTTTGCCTGTGGCTTTTGAGCAAATGCTTCTTCCAGATCGGATGGAATAATCAAAGCTTCAGCTTCATCTAAAATTGTCCACGAACCATTTTGTTTTGCCTTTTCTATGATATCATATCCTGCTTGCGTCATGAGCCCTTGCTGAATCAGACGTTGTATTTTATCTTTATTTACCCTGGACCACACACTATTGGGCTTCCGTTTGCTGAAGAACTGCATAAATTTCTCATCATCTATTGGTTTAGATTTACTGTCTATCCATCCGAAACAAAGTGCTTCTTCCACCGCATCACCATATTCCACCGTGGGAAAACCAGATTTCTTTTTGTAATATTGTAGCCATATAGATTGTTTTTTATCATGATTTCCTATCAACCAATCACGCCATTCTTGTCTAGTTTGGGGATAAAATAGGTCGACTTCTTGCTCCATAAGATTTGTCTTTGATGGTGATAAAGTAAGAATTATGTTTGAACGAGAATATTAACCAAAATAAACATAATCTGTTTTTTCATTTTTAAGATAAATGATATCTAATCAAATGAAGATTCATTCTTTGATGCATCAAAATAAAATATTATCAAGACAACCATTTTAGTAATTCATTGTCTTTAGACATTCAACAATTGCTCTTATGTCTATTTTTACCACGCCACTTCAGATTGGATACTTTATGGGATTGCTTTTTGCACTGATTTTTTGGTATCGTGGGTATAAGGAAGAGCGACATTCTGATCTATTTTTAGGATTTGTGGTTTTCTTTTTGGCTATGACTTTGCAAGACTACACTTTTGGGTTTTCGGGTATTAATTACCTATGGGAAGAGATGAATGGTTTTCCACGTTACTTTTCTTTAGCATTCGCACCTACTGTTTGGTTTTATTTGAGAGCTCAGATAAATCGCACTTTTAGATTCAGTGGCAAAGATTGGTTACATTACCTACCCTATTTTACCTATTTAGCCATTAGTTTAGTCGTATTTTTCTCAGGTACAAAAACCGTTTATGCCTTCCAAAATGGAAAGTTTGCCATTGTTATCAGTACTATAGAGCGATTGGCTATTTGGACATCATATATTTATTACTTGTATCAGTCCCTAAAATTATATAAATCTTATAGAACTTGGGCTGAAAACCAATTTTCAAACCAAGAAACGATTAGTTTTATTTGGCTCAGGAATTTTATTTACGTCATAGTCATTGGCGAAATCTTTAGATGGATATGGTATTGGATAGATGTTGCATTAGATCTTAAGTTTGAAGAAGATTGGTGGTGGCAATTATTAACGATTATGATTACATTGTACGTAGGAATAGAGGGTTATGCTCAGCAGCAGCCCAATAATCTAACTTTTGACCCAAAACAAACCACTAATGAATCTAGCCTTCCTGAAATCGAACACTTAATTACCGAACCAATCCAAGATGAACCTTTAAAAGAAGAAACTTCACTCAACAACGATATAGATTATGCACCTTGGGAAGTAAAACTACTCGAACTTATGACTAATGAAAAACCTTATCTAGACGCAGAGCTATCTCTGACAGACCTTGCAAAAAAACTAAAGACAAACACAAGTATATTGTCCGCTGTGATCAATCAATGCTTCGGCAAAAACTTTAACGACTTCGTCAATGAGTATCGTGTCACGGAGTTTGAAAGATTAGCCAAATCCAAAGATTACAAAAATCTCACCATACTGGCCATTGCTTACGACTGTGGATTTAATTCGAAAGCTACATTCAACCGTTCTGTCAAAAAACTAAGACAAGTTTCTCCAAGTGAATTGATGTCAAAGCAAATAGATTGATTTAGGTTTAATATTTAATTTTTAAGTAAAATATCTATAAAAAACATAAATTTTGCTCAAATCCAGCAAAATAAGGTCTCAAATTAGCATTTGAAACACTGTGCCTTGCCACAAACTATACTTTTGAGCCATTATTAATCTTCAAAATACTTTAAAAATGAAAAGTTTGTCATTCATCACTATGATGTTATTTTCTTATGTTTCTCTATTTGGGCAACTGCACGGCTCAGGAATCATAGTTAATAAACAGTATGATTTTACCAATTTTGACAAGTTAGAACTCTTGGATTTAGATGGAACTATAACTGTTGAGATTGGTCAAAAATGGAGTGTACTTGTTGCCATTGATGAAAATCTTTTGCCATTGCTAGCTTTCGATGAAAACAAATCAGAGACACAACTTCGTATATTCCTTAAAGACAACAAAAACAACAAAAAGTATATAGAAGATACCAACATCAATATCAAGATTACAATGCCAGAAGCATCTGTGATCAAACATAATGGAAACAGCAAACTCTTCGTACACAATATCGTCGGTCGATACCTAGGAATAGAAAATGGTTCAAATGCCACCACTACATTATCAGGTAGTATTGACCAATTAGATATAAAAAACACAGATAATGGAAACTTAATTGCGGACCAATTAACCACAAAAGTTGCAGACATAAAATGTATAGGAAATGGCAATGTCAAAGTAAACGTTGACGATAAAATCAAAGCTCGTGTTTCTGGCAATGGCAGTGTATTCAACAGTGGAAAAGCCATTTTTGAAAACTCATCTACAATCGGAAACGGAAGACTCATTCAACAATAAATATTCACTTAAAACCAAAATAACAAACCCATGCAAGTATTAAAACGAATTACCACGCCTATTAACATGCCAAATATCTGGCAAGATCTTTTTCTCTCTATCCCAAGAATAATCTGTGGATTTTTGCTTACCACACAATTTGGTGCATCAAAATTTGGTCTGCCTTGGTCACCAGAAGATAGTAATCTAGATTTCTTTGAAGTTGCCTTTTGGTTTCCTACTGATGTTGCAGAATATGGTGGTGTCTTTGCCATGTTTCCAGTGTTTTTTGCTTGGATGGGAGCCTTTAGCGAAGCTGTTGGTGGCATCTTATTGATCCTTGGTTTTCAGACGCGATTATATGCACTACTTACGATCTGTACCATGTTGGTCGCTATGTTTTTACAGCAGTTTGAACAAGGGATGTGGAATATGCTACCTGCTATGGGCTTTTTATGGATAGGCATGTTTTATTTTATTATTGGATCAGGCAAATTTGGCATCGATTATTTAATCTCTCAAAAATTCACAAAATGAAATTCATCAATTACATATTATTTTTAGCTTTTATATTCACCATACCTAGCTGTGTGCAAGAATCTTACGTACGTCATATCAAAGTGACCTTAGATGTTTCAGAAATAGATAGTATCACTTCTGTTGGAATCAGAGGAGCAGGCCATCCTTTATCTTGGCAGACAGACTATCCTATGCAAGAGTTGGTCAAAGATAGTTTATATATAGCTGTCATTACTACCAAAACAGGTTATAAGTTTGGAGAATGCAAGTTTACAGTAAATGGTGATTTCGAATTAAAAGGCGAAGAAAATAGAAGGGTTTATTTTGCGGAGTCAGATACAACTTATTACCACGCTGTATTTGGAATTGCAGAATAGGATTTCGAGCTAATAATGTCTTTATAAGCTTGTGCAAAATTTAAAGGCTGAAGTGGCCTTTATATGATATATTATTAGGTCAAAATTCGTTGTTAAACCTTAAACTTGCAAATAATTTATTGACTTCCAATGTCTTATATTTGCTGAATGGTCTTCACAATACCATCTTCAGCATTGATTTATTTGTATAGAAATTAACAATGTATTTTCACATGATCTAAATACACATTGTTAATTTCAAAAGCAGTTCCAATTAAAGTAAACTGGTATTTGGTTTTATTGCCAAAAGTGATACCTTTGCTCTTATAAAAACATAACGGTCTTAAATTAACTTTAATCTAATTAATAATTACACTGAAAAATTTAAATAACAACTTAAATCTATTTTATGAATATTTCTAAATTATCTTTTCCTATTTTATTATTCATACTTGTTTTGTCTAATTCTGCATTTGGTTCTACATTTTCTGGTATATCAAACAATGATCAAGACACGCTCAAATCATATGTGCCCACAGCTGGTAAAAGAGCTATTGCAATTAATATAAATCCTGTAATTAGCTATCTAGGTAATATGTTTAACGGAAGCACAGGAAATAGCTTAGACATCTCGGCAGCTAATGTCTTGTATAGAAAATTCAAAGAAAACAATACAGTTAAAAGGTATCGATTAAATTTCGGAATTTCAACTAATGAATCCAGTTTAATTAACTCTAATAGTACTTTCCCATTTAGACTCGATGCTGGTACTCGAAGAAGTTTCAGTTCTTCTTTGTCTTTTGCTTATGGAAAAGAAAAAAGATACAACTATAGGAAACTATCTTTATACACTGGTTGGGAAATAATAACTGGAGTGAGCCACTATTCTAGTTCTTATAATTATGACTACAATGATGGAGATTTCTATTCAATTGACATCTTACAGCAAAACCTTACTCGAATAAAATCAGGTCCTTCTTATACTGGAGTATCTGTAGGAGTGGCTGGAATATTAGGTGCTGAATATTATTTTTCTAAAATGTTTTTTGTAGGTATGGAGCTTTCAGTTCCATTTATATTGAGTATTACTAGAGAAGAAGGCTATAAATATGAAAGAGCTAATGTAATTTGGCCAGAAAATGTGGTGCGAGTCACAGATGAATTAAGTGATGACGCCAGAAATTTAATTTCAGGAAGTATTAGAAGTACAGATTTAATACAATTTAGGGCTGGTATTACCTTTTAATTATATCTATTAGTTTTATGAATGGTCAATTTAAATATTTTTCTTTTGCCATCTTCTTAATATTACTTTTTCCTTCTTGTTCAAAAGTGTATTTTGATACTCAACAACAAACTTCAACGCTTGATAATGCAAAAAACATAAGCAGTCATGAAGTATCCATAGGCGAATGGATTACATATATTGTTACAACTAGTTTTATTGAAAATGAGAAACCAATCTATCTAGGCGATCATTTGGATATTATAAAATCAAAGCTACCACTGTCAGGAATGGGACATTGGAATGATTATGTTTTTGAATCTTTGATAAAAAAATCTCAGTTGTCATCCCAAACAAAAGTCTACAACCATTGCACAAACAAACACTTTAAAATTGTTTTACTTAAATCTGCTTGGGATTCAATTGTAACTAACAAATTATTAGAATTACCTATTGTGGGTATATCCTATGAGCAAGCATTGGATTATTTAGCTTATAAAAAAGATATCTTAAATAATTGCAAGATAAAAGGCGATAAAACGAATGAACAGTATATAATTGACTGTTTTCTCGCATCTCCAAATGATTTTGATAAGGTGATCAAATCAAGTAATGAACCTTGGGTCACAAAAGGTGATAGCACAAACGTTAAGGGATGCGGAATTTATAATTACAAAAGTTCAATGTGTGAAGATTGTCCATTTCCGAAATATTACTTTACCCATCCTATATTAAAAAATGTTGGTAAAGCGCCCATTTATGTTTGGGGTTTCTTTCCTATTGGTGGTTTATACAATTTATTTGGTAATGTAGCTGAGATGACGTCCATAAAAGGTATCGCTAAAGGTGGCAGCTATTATCATCATGCAAGTGAAATAAGAGAACATAAAGTACAAAGATACACCAACCCTGAACCATGGTTGGGCTTCAGGGTTTGGTTTAGAACTTATCCAAAATGATGTGACAAAATAGATTGGCAAAAGAAAATGATTACAACCATATTTCTTCTAAAAACGTTTAAAATAAACCATCCACTCACTTCAGTGAATCTTGTTACTCAGGCTACTTATTTAATGTTATGAAATTTCATGGCACAATAATTGGACATTCTTTTGTAATATTTCTCTACTATCTGCCTTTTCATTGACATTTAAATTAGAAAAGCATGAATTTCAGCAAGTTACCATCGATCATAAAATTGATTCTCCTTCAAATCATTGAAGAGATTGAGCGCCGCATTAATGCAAAACGTGGTGTTGACGGAGAAGAAGCTAATTTTGCTAGCTCTGTCTATACATCTTTAAAATTCATTGTCCTAGACCAAGTGGATGTTATAGTGGATGATGCAGTAGGATACGCTAAAAAACAAATCAATGAATTAGCTACCTTAGTTGCCCAAAAAACATCCGTCATTTTGGCTTCCATTTATTATATGTTTGTCGTCCTGGGTTTAGTATTTACGGCATTTGTATTTTTTGCTATTGCTTTGGCACTTTATGTGGGTGAATTACTAGGCAACCACTATTGGGGCTTTTTGATAGCAGGCGGTGTGACAGTATTAATGGTCATCATTGTATATATGCGTGGACGAAGAACCATATCTGAAAGAATCAAAAAACATTTATTGAGCCAAATCTGATTGTAATAAACATTTTTGGTTTGGACGTTTATTAAAATCAAATTCCCATCAAGTCCTAAGCTTTTCGCTCTTCTAATTGTTTGGCGATTTCTCTAGCTTTTTGCTCTGTCAAATCATAATCACGCATTACCCACATAGCAATCAATGTACCTGTTATAGGAACAGCAGAATAGAAGAATCTCAATCCTGAAACTGCTCCGTCAGCCTGTACAGCTGCCTCTGGATTAAAATCTACCAAGGTCATGATCGCCCCTGTCAATAATCCTGCAATAGCAAAACCGAATTTCACCATCCACCAGTATATCGCACCGAAGATACCTTCTCTACGTTTACCTGAATTTAATTCGTCAAGATCGCAAACATCTGCCGTCATCGACATCATTAAGGTGAATAAACTACCTATACCAAATGAAAAGAAAGGTAATCCAAATAAGAACATGTACGGTTTGCCTGGAATAAATAAAAACCAAAGCAAAATGTAGCCGATGATAGAGATGCCTTGAGATAATAGGAAGGCATTCTTTTTACCCATTTTATTAGACATTCTTGCTACAATAGGTATTACCATAAAGGTAGTCGCTAATGCACCGACACTTCCAAATAAAGTAGGCCATATACCTGCTGCGCCTGCATCACCATTAAATAGATAATAAACCACTATAAAAAAGGAAAAACTTGCTACAGTATTGAATGCATTGAAGATGAAAAAGGTGGCAATACATAACTTTCTAAATGGTCTGTAACTAAAAGACTCTTTAAACCCGCTAATAATTTCTTTTATCGCACTACCCATACTTTTTAATGTCAAAGGAGAGAATGAAGTCTCATCTAAAGTCGATTTGCTCTTAATAAAAATGGCAGGTATCATCGCTAAAATCATACAAGAAATACCTACCCAAACTGCCAGACTTCTTGTAGCTGTATCCGCATTTGGGAACCACTCAGGATCATACATCACTACCCAAAACCAAGGTGCAATCACCCAAGCCCACTGCCCTATCCACTGCGCTACAGCCATGATACTGGTACGTTCGTGAAAGTCATCGCTCATCTCATAACCCATCGCCACATATGGCACACTAAATATGGTAAGTCCCAAATAGAACATAAAAGACCACATTAAGAAATATATAAAATTATAATTCAATCCACTCTCTCTGTACAATTGCCACATGACCACAAATGATATACCCATTATAATAGCGCCTATGAAGACATAATGTCTACGTCTACCCCATTTAGATCTTGTGTTGTCAGATATAAAACCCATGATCGGATCCGTCACAGCGTCAAATACTCTCGGTAAAAAAAACAAGATGCCCCACATCCAAGCGGGAAACCCAAGGTCTTGAACCAAAACGACCATAAATATTCCCAAAGCTGCAGGAAACATTTGATTGGCCAACATTCCTAGTCCAAAAGCGACTTTTTGTCCCATTGGAACCTTTCCTTTTACTGATGTTTTAATACTTGACATGATTGATTGTTTGTTTTTCGTTTTGTGTGAATGAATTACTTTTTCGCTTTTATTTCTTGTGAAGTTGGTGGTACTTTGACATCCTTCATCAAAGCTTTTATATCGCCGTTATATGTCTTGGTAATAGATTGACCATCTCTTGTGAGTCCTTTAAAAACACCTTTATCCACTTCATCCCAAAGTGCATATTTTGCTTGTCCTTGCAGATTAATTAGACCAAAATGATTTT
>Ga0075163_10003314_pt1 | contig 21625 bp, 9 predicted proteins | sample JI1023141ADNA_FD_71478 | JGI IMG/M metagenome (GOLD analysis project Ga0075163, IMG submission 71478) | Wastewater effluent complex algal communities from Wisconsin, to seasonally profile nutrient transformation and Carbon sequestration -... | ecosystem: Engineered > WWTP > Effluent > Algae... | reverse complement strand
CCCGACAGGGTCTCGACCGCTGCGTTGCGACTGTCTTCATCGCCCGAAGCAATCGTAAACGTCAGTGGATCAAACAGGAGCGCCGATGGTGGAAGCCCATGTCCTTCCACTGCCAGATCATAGAGACGACGCGCCACCGCCAGCTTCCGCTCGGCAGTCTTGGCCATCCCGTCCTCATCGATCGTCAGCACCACCAGTGCCGCGCCGTAACGACGGGCGAGTGCACAGATGCGATTCGCTTTTTCTTCGCCGTCTTCCAGGTTGACGGAGTTAATGACGGCCCGCCCACCGATCAGCTTCAGCGACTCCTCGAGCACGTCAAGCTGCGTCGTATCAATCACCAACGGCTGCGTCACTTGGGTGGCGTATCGACGCAGCACCTCTCGCATGTCACGCACTTCATCGCGACCCACATACGCGGTACAGACATCGATGAGGTGCGCACCTTCCGCGACTTGCTCGCGACCGACCTCAACCAAACCCTCGAAGTCTTCCCGGAGGAGTAGCTCGCGGAACTTTTTGCTGCCGTTGGCGTTGCTGCGCTCGCCGATGATAAGTGGCGCTGGCTCTTGAACGAGCGGCACCGCCACGTACAAAGAGGACGCTTGCCCGGCCACTTTCGACTCCGGCCGAGGCCTTCCATAGAACGCCTTGACCGGTTCGCTGCGAACCCGCTTCGCCACCGCCGCAATGTGGGCCGGAGTCGTACCGCAGCAACCACCCACGAGGGAAACGCCAAAGTCGCGAACGAAGCGCTCCTGGAAATCGGCCAACATCTCCGGCTTTAAGTCGTACGTGGCCACGCCTCCCTCGTTGCGAGGAAGTCCAGCATTCGGCTGCACTGCGACGAAGCGGCTCGCGTTCTGTCCCAAATAACGGACGTGCTCTTGCATCAAATCGGGGCCGGTCGCGCAGTTGAGTCCGATGCCATCTGGCTCGATGGCTTCCAGCGCCGGCAGTGCCGCCGCGACATCGGTGCCGACCAGCATCGTTCCGGTAGTCTCGATGGTAAGTTGCGTGAAGATCGGCACCTCGCGACCCGCCAACTCCATCGCCCGTCGCGCCGCCAGCACCGCACACTTTACACCGAGCAGATCTTGCGCCGTTTCAATCAGCACAAAGTCCGAACCACCATCAATGAGCCCGTGCATCTGGGTGGCGTACGACTCAAACAGCTCATCCCACGAAACGTGCCCGAGCGTCACCAGCTTGGTGGTCGGACCGACGGAACCGGCCACAAATCGCGGCCACTCCGGAGTGGAAAAGGAGTCCGCGACCTGGCGGGCAATCTCAGCCGAGCGCCGGGACAGCTCGTAGGCCCGGTCGGCAATCTGATACTCCGCCAAAACCAGCGAGGTCGAGCCAAAGCTGTTCGTCTCAACAATATCGGCCCCCGCCGCAAAGTACGCGGCGTGGACATCTGCAATGGCTTTGGGACGAGTCTCGCACAGGATTTCGTTGCAGCCGTCTTTGCCCGCAAAGTCTTCCAGCGTCAGGCCCGCCCGCTGGAGCATGGTTCCCATTGCACCGTCACAGACAAGCACTCTCTTCGAAAGAGCTTCGAGGAATGGGAATTGAGCGATTCGGCGGGATAGCTCCCAGCGAGGACGGGACGTCGAGGACATAGCAGTCATTTCGAAGCAACCTAGCATGTCAAGTTGTCACCGTTACAAGCAATCGACTACCTTGGATGAGCACGCTCGCAATCGGGCGTCGAAAGCCTGGGCGGCCATGTGCGGGGGGCCTTGGTCGCGACACCATCAGGCTTGCAACTTGGCAAGGGGGAACCTTCATGCGGACAGTGAATAAGCTTATCGGTTTGGGTGGCTTGCTGCTCTGTTTCTCCGTCGCACATTGCGACAAACCGACCACCGGCAATACGGATATGGGCACAGCGGACCTGCCGTCCGGATTTGGAATCAGCGGGATCGCTCCGGCGACCGGACCCAACAGCGGAGGAACCGCCATCACCATCAGCGGCAACGGCTTTCAATCCGGCGCGACGGTTACCGTTTCCGGGGTCGCTTGCACAAGCGTCACCGTGGTCAATCCAACCTCGATCACCTGCACCACACCGGCCAAGGCGTTGACCTGCGGACCGGCTGCCATCGTCGTTACCAATCCCGATTCCCAGACCACCATGCGCTCGGATTTGTTCGCGTACCAGAGCGGAACCTTGGGATTTGCGGCGATGACCCCCATAACCACCGGTGTGTCACCTCGACATCTTGCGCTCGATGACTGGAACAGCGATGGCAAGCTCGACCTGGCGGTGGGACTTCTCACCTCTGGACAGGTCAACATCCACAATGGAGACGGAACCGGCAACTTCGCGACCGGAATCCCGATTTCCACCGGCATGCAGCCGCGCATGATTTTGTCCAAAGATCTCAACGGTGATGGGAAGCCGGATCTCGTAGTCTCCAATCAACAGAGCAGCAACGCCACGGTCCACTTGAACACCGGTACAGGCTTTGCGAACCCAAGCACTCTGAGCACCACCACCATGGGCCCCGAAGGCACGGTACTCGCAGACCTCAACAACGATGGCAAGCTCGACCTCGTCACGGCCAACAACACAGGCGGCAGCGTCAACATCTTTCTAGGTACCGGTCCCGGCACGTTTGCCACCGCGCAAAACGTCTTCACCGCCAATGGCTGCCAAGCCGTGGTGGCGATCGACGTAAACGGAGTTTAAGGAGTTCCCTACACCAGCGCACGTTCGAACGCCGACATGGGCTTGAACATGAGAAGTCACCTTGGTCGGAATAACGTAACTCTCGTCGAGAGATCCCAAGAGTCTTCCCGATATCGAGGGAGACCGTGCGGGAAGATAAACACCGGTGAGCCCGATGAGCCAGGCTCAGTGTCCGTTTCATATCGGATTACCTCAGCGAACACCTTGACGATCCGGTTGTCCTGAAGTGCGACCTCCTTCGGACGTCCAGCCGGATGCTGGATGATGTTCACCAGTTGATCCGATGCGTAAGCCACCATCCTGGAAGGCAGCCGCAACGATCCCAGACCAAGAGAAAAAGGAAGCTGCGCACCAGCTTTGATCTCATCAGATCAGAGTCTGTCCCCGTGTGAACCGGTGTTCCGTGAATCCTTCGGCATTGCGTCCATGGAAACGACTGCGCACACAATGATTGGTCGCCTGTCGATAGTCAGGCGATCGTAAGCAACTCGGTGAGATCGACGTGGAGTGGATGGGATCTTTCGGAGCGAATCATATGAGTCATTTACGATGCTTCATATACAGAAACTGAAGCAAGCTCCATGACTCATGTAGATGGATCAAAAAACGTTGGGCTTAGGCTTGGTCTTCTTGACTTTGGGTAGGGAGCGATCGCTCTGATCTTCGGACGTGGGAGCCTTGACCTCCGTTGGTGCAATCTGCGGCCCTAGTTCCTTGGGATCCGTGATCAGGAACTCGACCCGGCGGTTGTCGGCGCGACCCGTGGCGGTCTTGTTGCTTGCGACCGGACGCAGCGGACCGTAGCCTTGGGCATCCAATCGGGACGCATCGACTCCGTATTCGACAAGGAATCGCTTCACGCTCTTGGCGCGCCGATCGGACAGCTCAATGTTGTATTCGCGCTTCCCACGATCATCGGTGTGACCTTCGATACGAATGCGCTTGATCAGTCCTTGGGTTTTGAGCGCATCACCCACCGCTTGCAGCACAGGAAAGCTATTCTTCAGGATCACATCCTGGTTGGTCGCAAAGAACACCGGCATGAGGATCTGGAGCTTTCCGTTCTGAACCACCACCAACCCTGGGCAGCCGTTCTTGCGCGGATCCGGATGCGGTGCGCCAGGCTTGTCGGGACAAGCATCTTCAGGATCAACCACTGTGTCGTGATCACGATCCGGTAACGGACAGCCGAGCTTGTTTGGATCAGGTTTTGGCCCTTTGTGAACGTCCGGACATTGATCCAAAAAGTCGAAGACCTCATCGCCATCTCTGTCGGCGGCAGGACAGCCCAGCCGCACCGGATCGGGATTTGGACCCTGATGAATGTCCGGGCACTGATCAATTTCGTCGAGCACTCCGTCCGCATCACGATCTTGCAGCGGACAACCCAGTCGCTTTGGATCAGGACGTGGACCCTTGTGAGTATCTGGACAGAGATCATCCCGGTCGACTACCGCATCTCCATCCCGGTCGAGCAGCGGACAGCCCCGGCGCTCTGGATCAGGATTCGGTCCCTTGTGGACATCCGGGCAGCGATCCTCACCATCGCGGACGCCATCGCGATCTCGATCGTAGATCGGGCAGCCCAGTCGGTCGGGATCGGGCTCTGGACCTTTGGGAGTGTCTGGACAGAGATCATACTCATCGGGAACTCCATCGCTGTCTCTGTCATGCACAACCTTCGCGAGCGGCGCATACGCCAGCCGAAACAGGAGCCGAAAGTCGGGGGTTCCGGGCTCACGCAGAATGCCGGTTCCTACGGCCAAGCTGGTCTGAATCAGATTCTTGATGTTGTAGTGCGCGCCAAGTAGCAGCTCCAAACTGGTGTAGTCCGGGCCAAACGGCTTTCCTCCGCTCACCACCGTGCTAAGCAGAGCCTCCGGTCCAATCGCAAAGCGACGCTCCCAATCGGCATAGGCGAGCGCTGCGCCAAACTGCAGCTCGGAACCGATGCGTCGACCGTCCTCCGCAAAGGTCGAGTTTCCGAGCAATGCCTGCGGACGGTAGTAAAAGCCAGCAGTCACCGACCAGAGTAGACGACTGGCCAAACCGCCGAGCGCCAGTTTGGGCAGGACACGAACGCTGCGGTCTCCGCTCTGCGCGGGAAGGCTATCGGTAGCCAATCGCAAGGGAACCCATACCGATGCGCCCAGGCTCAGCGACACCGGGCTGCGATAGGGCTGACCAAACAGCCGCACCGACAGTCCAAGACGAGGATCCCCTACAGCCACTCCGTCTTGCGGGGCAATGCCACCTGCTGGTGTTCCGCGTTCAAGAAAAATCACCGGCAGCGAAGCCGTAATCAGCACACGGTCCAAAAAGGAGCCCGCAAGATCAACGTGCGTGATGAGTTGGTGTGCGACGATTGCGGTTGTCTGCGCAGTGCCATCGGCAGACTGCGCCCGAACAATCAGTGGGTTGTGCCCATAGTTGAGAGTGAGCCCCGCCGCAAAGTAGCGGACCGAGGAATACCAGGGATGGTCGACCGCAAAGGACCACTCTCCTGCAGCGGTGGGTTCATAGCGGTTTAACTGAAAGCCCTGCTCCTGAGCGCTGGCATGGGGTTGTCCCATGGTCAGCAGTACAAGTGGACAGAGCAAACACAGCGCTGCCTGAAGCAACGAGCGATTCGGTCTGCGAGTGTACATCGCGACATCTCTCCTTTTCGTAGGAACTTCACGCGATAGGGAGTCGGAATGGCGCTAGGAACCACGCACTCGCAGGCGACGGCGAGCGCGCAGCAGGCTCACTGCACCGACCGTGAACGCCAGAATCCCGAGCGCATCAGGTGCAGTCGTGCGGCCGTGAGAGCCACTTTGGTTGCATCCGAACGCGAATCCCCCTCCGGAGATCTTCAGTGATTGCAGATCTGTGGAGCGGTGAATCGTGTTGCTGCTGGGATCAGGGTCACTGACCGGATTGCCCTGACTGTCGGTACCATCGACCGAGATATCGACCGGAATGCTCGTGGCACCAGCGGGCGGCAGAACCTTGATCACGATTGGCGAGGCATCTTCATTTGCGCCAATAGGAGCGGTGCGAGTACAAGTCACACGCTGGGCCGTCGATGAACAAGTCCAGCCCGCGCCCGCAGTGACATCTTGCAGCGTTGAACCAGCCGGAATGTCATACGCAACGGTCGCACCAGCCGCAGACCCCGGACCATTGTTGTGAACTTGAATCGTGTAGCTCACAGCCGGATCCGTCGGGGATTTGCTTTCCGTCACTGTGACCACCAGATCAGGACCGACTGGCGCGAGCAGCACGCTGTCGCTGGCAATGTTGTCGGCAGGGTTTGTATCGGTAAATCCCGATGGGGTCGCCGCAGTCACCGTGTAGTCGACTGACATGCTCATCTGCGCGGTTGGGAGTGAGGTCTTCACGGTGTATGTCAGCATCGCGTTCGCCGGGAGATTCAGGCTGGTGGGCAGCGCGCCGCTTCCCGAGCTGGCCGAACAGACGGCTCCCCCGCTGGCAACGCAAGTCCACTGCACCGGCCCTTGCGGCGTCGGACGGAAAGCATCGCTGAGCGTGCCCCCGATGATCGCGATGCTGCTGTTGTTCTTCACACCCACGCTGTAGGTTACGGCGCTCCCCGGAGCGAGGCTGGTGCCGGTTGGCTGCCGAGACAACGACACGGACAGATCCGTCCCAATCGGCGGGCAGGTCTTGGTCAGCGGGTCACATGCCCGTCCTCCACAATCGCTGTTGGTGGTGCAGCCGCAGACTCCGTTCGCTAGGCAGACACCGCCGTTTGTTCCAGGCTGGCAGTTGGTGGTGTTGGTGAGGGAGCACTGCGCACAAGTCCGGGTCACCGCGTTGCAAATGGTTCCGCTTGGACAGTCAGCGTCCATTCGGCACACACACTGCGGTGGGCTGGCGGTGGTGTCACAGACGGGTGCTGTCACTGGGCAGTCCATGCTCGTTGCGCAAGTCGAGATCTGAAAGACCGTAGGAGCACCAGGTGACGAGCCGTTGCCGGTCGGCCAGGTAGACGCCTCGGGGTTGCCTTGTGCCGTTGCTGTTTGCCCTTGTCCGCTGATGATGCCCTGATTGGCAACCTGCCCCATGGCACCCGCGTTCACCGTGACCCTGAAGATGAGCGAAGCCGGGCCATCAGAAGTCGCCAAGCTACCGCCCTGCACGCCGTTTGCTCCGGAGCCCAGCCGCCCCACGACCGTGCGGGTCCCCGCTACGTACTCAGCCTGGTCGTCTCCGGCGGAGTCTGTCTTGTTACCGGCGTTGGGCCCGGTCACCCGCAGCGAGCCCGGCACGTACGACACCTGTGTTGGCAGCGGATCGGTCACGGTGACATTGACTGCGCCATCCGAGCCGTTGTTGGCCACCGTTAGCGTGTATTCGATGATGTCCCCCGGTAGCGCCCGGCCATCACTACGCGACAGGTTGACGTAGGTCTTGCTGCTGCCCGACAGCACCGGACGCACCGAGGTAATGCTGCTCAGCAGCCCACCCAGGAACACCTCATCACCATTGGTCTGGGCTTCCACGTTAAGCTGGGTGTCACCAGCCTTGAGGTTGCCGGTGATGTCGATGATGTCGAGATCGACCCCGCTCATGCTCGCGGGTCCACCGGTGAGCTGCGGCAGGTCTCCGGCGACCGTGACCGCACTGCCCAAACGGGAACGCGTGCTGTTGAAGAAGTTATCGACCGGGTTCTGGCCATCCGCGATCGCGGTCCCATTGACGCGCAGGGCGTCGCCCTTGATGTCGGCGTCGCCTTCGTAAGCAATCACGCCCAGTCGGCCCTCGGCCCCAGTGGAAGGAACCAGCAGCCCTGATAGTGTCGCATTGACCTTGCTGTTGCTCAGCAGGTCGAAGCCGTCGTACAAGCTCAGACGGCGCACCGGCTCACTATCGAGCTTATAGAACACGGTCAGATTCCAGCCGCTGTACGTGATGTCGTTCAGCACATTGCCCAGTTCGTCGCTGTTGAATCCGCCGATACGGTACGCGCCATTGCCCAGACTCCGTACGATCGCAGTGACATCGACCGAGGCCTGGTAGTAGTTCAGCCCGCCCAAGCTGACGCTCTTGATGTCGGCTGCCTGTGCGCTCACTGTCCGCGAAAACGAACCAGGACGCTCTAGGAGCGCGCTTTCGTTCGTGATTACCCCGGCACGCTGGGTAGACCAGTAAAGTCGCGCATAGGTCACACTGGCCCCAGCAGGCAGGCCTAGCACGGCACTGCTGCGGGCCACACCGGACGTGATCGAGATCCCGGCCTGGGCTTGACCGTTGGTCGGGGAGTCTGAGCGCCAGTACGCATCAATGCCGGAGTCCCCGAGCCCAAGCACCCCGCAGGTCAGAGAGCTGACGTTACCGACCACCGGCTGCGGTACCCCAGGCCGACAGTCCTGTCCCACGGTGTTGCCGATGACGACAAAGTTCCCTCGGTCATCGGTCTGGAATCGCCGCGTTGGGGCGGCATCGGCCCACGGTACGCCCAGTCCCATCAGACCGAGCACTCCGCCCAGAAGCGAAGCGCTCAGCGTCGCGAAATATGATCGTGCTCGATGCGTGTACAGTCTCTGCAAATGCGTTCCCATGGTGGATTCCCCCTTCACTGAGTTGGTAACGATAGGACTTACTGGTAGGTGAACACCGCGTGGGGCTCCGTCTCCGATCGGAGACGGCTCCCGCTGCCGTACAGGTCGCAGAGTGCTGACAGCCGGCTTTGGCCCAGCATCAGTTGACGTCGATATTCCGTCGGTGTTCTCCGTCATCACTCTCAGCTACTAGAGCAAGACATATGCCGCCCCCGATTCCCCTCGTTAGGCTTGTGTGAACCATCGGAGAGTCTGGGTGCTGCAGGTTGCGGTATAATGGCTGAGCCCTATGCCACACTTACGGATCCATGCCCCGGACGAGGACACACTGGTAACGGTCCAGCTCACCGCTGGCACCGCGTATCTCATCGGGCGGCAGCCGAATCCCACCAAGCTGCCGTACCTGATGCAGATGCTGCTCCGAGATGTCCGCGTGACCAAGGTTCCAGTGACGCTGCAGAGAGTCTCCGCGAACCACTTGCTGGTACTCCTGCTGGATGGCGCAGTGCAGCTCTTCGACCTGGCCAGTCGCAACGGCACGATGCTCCAGCTTCCCTCCCAGGTGCGAACCCAGGTCGAGCCAACTGCCGATATCACCGTGCAGCTTGCCCCAAATGGCTCCGACAGCGAGGTCCGCGAGATTCTCGAGCGAGCGGTCTGGAAGACCGAGGCTGAATTTGCGCAAGCGGTGATCGCGGCGCTGCAAGACTGGTTCACGCGCATCGAGGTGCAGGCCGACCTCGACCTACGCCCCCGAAGTCAGCATTCCGATGACACCCCACTGCGCGGCCATACATTTATGCTGGCCGATGGCAATCAGCTCCTGTTATCCGCACGGCCGACAGCCACGATGGAAACCAGTTGGAGCGAGGTTCTCGACGAGGTCAAGCAGTACATTCTGACCGAAAATGGCCGGCTGGAGCAGCTACAAGGTCATGAGGAAGGATTTGTGCTGGCCTCGCCGCTGATTCGTGAGGTACACCACGAAATTGCCGAGGCTGCAGCATGGGGCACTCGCATGGTCCTGATCGGCCCGACCGGCGCTGGCAAGGATCAGCTCGCACGCTGCTATCACATTCATTCCAGGCAGACCCGAGGTCCGTACGCCTCGCTCAACTGTGGACTATTAAAGGAAAGCCTGCTGTTTGCGCAGCTCTTCGGTGCCCGACGGGGGTCGTTTACCGGCTGCGTGACCGATATCGCCGGGGTCGTCGAGACAGCGCACGAAGGAACCCTGTTTCTCGATGAGATTGGCGAGATGGATCTCGAGGTACAAAAAGCACTGCTGCGCTTCCTGGACAGCAAGGGTGAGTACCAGCGGCTCGGTGATCCTCGTCCCCGACGAGTCAACGTCCAGATTGTGTGCGCTACCAATGTCGAATTGGACGACCCACAGCATCGCAGAGGACGCTTTCGGGAAGATCTCTGGTATCGGATTGCCGGCAAGGTCGTCCACGTGCCACCGCTGCGCCTGAGACCCGAGGATCTTACGGCGATGCTCAGACTGCGGACTATCAAAGGCAGCACGCTCAAGGTCCATGACGCCCTCACCCCGGCGGCACTCCGTCGGGTGATGGAATACGACTGGCCCGGCAACTTCCGCGACCTGGAAAGCTTCATGGAACGACTGCCGAGCACCAACCGTCCGCTCAGCATTGATGTCGACGCCTGTAGTGCCATCTTGCGCGATGGTCGTGGCGAGGCCCGCTTTGTCCCGCGTGAGGTCGAGCCTTCCTCGGAACAAAGCGCACCACAGTGGGAAGGTCTGGTAGAAACCGCGCTTGCGACCTTCATCCGAGATCACGGTCAGCAGCCAAAGAGCTGGGGCCAGATCACGCAGCTTACAGAGCGATACATCAAGCCGGTGTTTATCGCACAAGCAACGGGGCTGACTCAGCTTGATGAGCTGCCCAAGAACCTCAACTGTTCCGAGCTGGCGCGGCGACTCAACATCGCGGATGGAACCACCGTCAAGCAACACCTTCAGCGATACATTCTGCGCTTTCGCCAAAATCGCACGAGTGATGCCTAGTGGCTTGCCGGTGTCCTCACAAAGAGGAAGTTTGGCACCTTCCTCCCTGACCAATGAGATGAACACAGAGTGGAAGTGGGCTGAACACGGAGAAGGTTGACAACGATGCCAGACCTACGGAACCAGCAGGGGACATTCACTCCGCCGTCTCAGCTGGACGAGTTCCAGGTCGAACGACCACTCGGTCGGGGTGCCAACGGTCAAGTCTACCTCGCCAAAGATACCGTGCTAGAGCGCCCGGTTGCGCTCAAGTTCCTAAGCGGCCGCAAGCTCAGCCGACATGCGCGCAGACGATTTCTGGTGGAAGCCCGGGCAATTGCGCGGCTCAAGCATCCCAACGTCGTGACGGTCTATCGGTTCGGCGAAACGATGGGTCGTCCGTACTTGGTGTCAGAGTATGTCTCCGGTCAGAGCCTGGCACGGATGATAAAGCCCATCGCCTGGCAACGTGCGCTCGAGATTGGGGCGGAACTGGCCCGAGGACTCGCCGCTGCACACCAGCAAGGGGTACTACATCGCGACATCAAGCCGGCCAATGTGATGATCTCGGATGTCTCGGAGGTGAAGCTGCTCGACTTTGGGCTGGCCAAGCTATCGGGGCTGTTGGGAGAGCCGGACTGGGTGCGCCATGCCTCCAGCTCGGAAGACCAGACCTCGATTCCCAAGGAGTTAGCGTTTGAGCCCACAATTGGAGCGGCAGAAGAGAAGGCGGGCGCGGAAGAGGCGGGCAGAGTGCTCGACGAGACTTTGCCTGCAGGGATTGCCCCCAAAGCACACAAGGCGGCGAACGACAGACTACCGCACGGTGGTCCGCGTGAGCCAATCATCGAGCCGCTGACCCGCGCCGGAGCCGTATTGGGAACTCCCGCGTATATGGCACCAGAGGCATGGCAAGGTCTGCCAGCCACGCCGATGACTGATGTCTACAGCTTGGGAGCGGTTCTCTATGAGATGTGCACTGGACGACCGCCGCACTACAGCTCGAATGTGTCTCAAATTGAACACGATGCGCTCCATGAAGACGTGCCGCAATTGGCCGAACAAGTGGCGGACATCGATGGCCGATTTGCGACCCTTGTCGACCGCTGTCTGCGTCGCAATCCCGCGGAGCGTCCGCAGTCAGGAATGGAGGTACAGCAAGAACTCGATTCCCTGCTGCGACCATCGCTGGCTTCACTGATTCTCAAAGGACTTCGACTGCGCTGGCCCCTGGTGGTGTTGGCGCTGCTCGTGCTGATGGGCAGCAGCCTGGGCAGTACCTACTACTTGGCGCAGCACTCATTTCGGCAGAAGGAAAGTCCGGTGCTCAAGGCTCGTACGGTCGTGGCAGTGCTCGGTCCGGTGACGGAAGCATCGAGTCAGGCCGATGCATGGTATGCGTCGGCGATCTCTGAGCTGCTGAGCAGAGAGCTGGGGCTCGGCGAGCGCTTGCGAGTGGTGGCATCACCAAGCGTACAGCGAATGCTGCAAGAGTCGCAGATTCGCGAGAACCAACTGTACGATGCTGGCACACTGTTACAGATTCATAGACGACTCGATGCCGCTGTGGTGGTAACCGGTTCGTACCAGCTTCACACGGAAGGAACTCGTAGGATTCAGCTTTCGTTCGTGGCGCAAGATACTCAGACCGGTCAGACGCTGGCACGCAGCACGGTGACAGGACCAACGACAGAAGTCTTTGATCTGGTGGCGCAAGTGGCGCAGATTCTGCGAAAACAGCTTGGGCTCGGGGACAGACTCACGGTGCAGAAGACCGGACTGCGCGTGGCGAATCCCGATACGCTCAAGCGCTATGGTGAAGCGCTACAAGAGCTACGAGGATTCCGATTACTCAGAGCTGGCGAGCTGCTCAGCCGAGTGGTATCCGATGATCCCGACTTCTCACCCGCGTACGAAGCGCTAGCAACGGTGTGGCGCTCGCTTGGTTACGATGTCAAAGCCCGAGAAGCGCTCCGTCATGCGATGGAGCATACGACCGGACTGCAGCGCGAGGAGCTGTTGCGGCTGGATGCACGCCGTTGGGAATCGCTCAAGGACTGGGATCGGGCGTTTTCTGCATATGAGACGCTGATGCGACTGTTTCCTGATAATCCCGAGTATCCGCTCGCACTTGGAGAGGCGCAGCTATCGGCCGGCAAACATCAAGAAGCGCTAGCCACACTGACACGGATGCAGGACAAAAACGCTGGCACCCTGCTCGATCCGCGTGTCGATGCGGCGATTGCCCGTGCGCTGGAAGACAATGGAGACTTTCGTGCGGCCCACAGTCGCTATCAGACCGCCATCGACAAGAGCGTATCGATAGGGGCGTCACTGCTAGTGGCGCGCTGTCTGGTATCGCAAGCGTATGTAAAAAAGTATTTGGGAGAGGCAAACGGAGTCCTTCCCAACTTGGACCAGGCCATTCAAATTTTCCGTCGAGCAGGCGCGCAATTGGATGTCGCTGATGCGCTGGCGGCCAAGGGTTGGATCTTGCGTGACCGGGGCGATGCGCAGCATGCGTTTGAGACATTTCACGATGCGCTCGCAATCTTGATTGAAGCGGGAAGTGGCAACGGAACCGCGATTCATCTTGGCAACGTAGCCCTGCTGCTCTTGCGGATGGGTGAGCTACCGCTGGCCACAGCTCGTGCAGAAGCAAGCCTGGTGCTCGCACGAGAAGTGGACTACAAAGAGGCCTCGGCTACGGCACAACTGTCGCTCGGCTGGATTGCCCTGCACCGCACCGAGCTACTGCGGGTGGAGCAACGCATTGCCGCGGCGGAACGAACGGCCAGCGAGCTCGATGATAATCTGCTGAGCGCGTGGCTACTGTGGCTTTCGGCAGAGTCGCAGCTTCTACGTGGAAACCTGGTGCAAGCCGAGCAGAAGCACGAGCAGGCACTGCAACTACGGACGCTGGTGGGTTCCAGTGGCTTTGTCGCGGAAAGCCGAGTCGCTCTGGCATATGTAGCGCTGCTCGACGAGCGTGCTGAGGATGCGCGGTCTTTCGCCGAGCAAGCGTTGCCGCTATTTCGATCGGACGGACAACGAGATGGCGAGACCTTTGCGCTGGCGGTGCAAAGTGCAGCGCTCGCCCAGCAGAAAAAAGAAGCCGAAGCACTGGCGCTGGCCGCGCAAACCGAAGCGCTCAATCGCGACAATCCCTATCTCCCGATGCGCGCCACCGTACTGTGTACGCTCGCACGGACCTACGCAGCACTGGCCAAGCCCCAGCACGCGGAACACAGCTTGGAGCAGATTCAGCGACTGCTCAGCGATCCGCGATTAGCCGAACTGCGCACCAAGCGGATCGAGCTACAACTTGCGCAGGCCCGACTCAGGCTGCTAAGAGGGAGGACTCCCGAGACCCTGGCCGGCTTGCGGGCAATACAGCAGGAATCACAGCAGGCAGGATTCTTGCTTGCAGCTCAGGAAGCGGCTCGGCTCAGCGATCCGCAAATGAACGGGGGACACCATGACCATTAGGCGCACGCTGGTTATCGCCATCTGTCTCATTTCGTCTACTTATGTCGCTGGCTGTGATCCGACCGCTGTTACCTCGATCAGGAGTTCGAGTCCGTTGATTCCCGAGAGATGTGGAGCGCCGCTTTCCATCTTGCGTCGCAGCATGAACGGACCCGCACTGCAAGGAATCAGTCTGACATCGGGAGCGGTTTCGCGTGTAACCAAAGGCTGTGTGGAAGTCGCCAATCTTCACCTGGAAGGAACCACCTTGGTCGGTAGCCTTGAAGGTCAAGCCATGCGAGGACGTGACTTTATTGGAACCACCGTAGTGCAAGTTGATCAGAACGGAGCCTCTGTGTTTGCGGTGATCTCCGATATCAAGACCGATTCCAACGATATGACAGGAGAGACGCTCCTGTATTCCTTGCAGAGCCAAAACCCAGTCGATGGTCAGGTCACAGACGTGTGCGCTCCCGATGCCGAAGGGAACCACTTTGCGATTCCGGTTTCCGGCACATGGGATGCAAGCGGAGCCCATACGAGCAGCAATACCCAGTTGACGTTTGGCTGTACCACTGCGGCGATCGGAAAGTGTGTACGGCTTGGCTATCGACCCTGGGCAAGCGTTGCCGGAGTGTCTCTGGCAGGCTATCATCAGGCCTGCACGCGGATGGTTCGCTTCGACTACTGTGGTGATGGGAAATCCCATACAGTCGATGGAACCGAGATCGATGTCTATGACCAGCTCAAGCTCAACACCCGCAATGTCAGCGTCCTGGATCCCTTTGATGCCGCCTGGACCGAAGAGGGAGCATACTGCATCGAGCGTCAGCGCTGGACTCGCTTGAGCACGGTCGATGGACTAACCTTCCAAGCGCTGCTTCCTAACGGCTGCCTGCAGAAGTTTGAGCCCACCTTGCAGGAATCCAGTCCTGTTGATCCACTGGACCTCTGTGCGTTCCGGAGCAAGACCATTCCACGCAGCTCGGTCAAGATGGACAATCGCTCTGGAATCAACATCACGCTTCAATAGACCCCGCACAGTCACTACCGACCGACGTAGACCATATTATCGACCTGCCCTCGCTCATAGAAACAAGCCGACGATACGCTTGAGGTCACCAGATCCTTCCCTCTTCTCGTGGTCATTGGGACCAAGGAATTCGAGCGGGGCGGGCGGGCTTGGTAGAAAAATGCTGTGCCACCGATGGTCCGAGCGGGATCACTTCAAACTGCTGCACCGGCGCTCCCAACTGGTGGCAAGTCTGCTCGGGATTCGATGGTTCAAATGGGGCGCGGCTCGCCCACCGCATCCCAAAGACAGTATGAAAAGCATCTTCTCGATGACTCTTTCACATCATAAGGTGTCCCACTTACTTCCCGCCTGGCCGTCAGAAGTCCGTTTATCGACGAGAAATCAATCGAGTTCTTTGGTCGGAATAATGTCGCCCGACCGCAGACTGTAGGAAGTGACTGGAATATGGGAGGGATCGAGAATCGCCCCCTCGCTTCGATGAGTAAGGACTCACGCTCCGCAGAGACAACCCTGGATCAGGGCGACTCTGAGAGTAGCTTTTCTGCCAGCGTCGCCTGCTGGGTAGCGCCAATGCGGAGGAAGCCGTGGTGTGCCAGCTTCGCGTGCGCTTGCCGCCTCGGATCGCTATCTGGCCAGCTCTCCGAAAGTACGCGGTGAGCGAGGCTTTCATCGTAGGGCATTCGACATCTCTGAGCCCGACAGAGAGCCAGTTTCCACAGCAAACGAGCCTTGTCCATCTCACCGTTCGCGGCCGCCAGTTGACCTTTATGAATCAACATCCTTGGCCGACCAAGCAAAAATATACCTGCATACTTCCGTAGATCGACGCTCGCCTGGCGTAGCTTCTCAAACATTTCAGCGCGCTCTTCAGCATGCGTGCTATTGGCCCAAAGTGAACAGTACACCTCAACCAGCGTGGCATATCCTTCCAGGAACGAATGCTCGGTTGGAGAGATTTGACTAGCGAAAGCGAGTGATTGATCCGCCCATTGGCTGGCTTCTCGAGTATTATTCATCTGTAGCGATATTGCTGCCATACAGCTACAGATCAATTTCATGCATGGCAAATCTTGAGATTTTTTGACGAATTTCTCAGCTTCGCGCAGCTCTGTCTCCGCAGCCACTGTCAGTCCCATGCGCCACAGCCCGAGCGCCTTCGAGGTATGACTCCAGCCTAAGTGTTGGATGTTGCCATGAGTCGTGACACGAGAGATCAATGATGAGCTGTGTGAAACTACTTTCTTATAATTACCCCGATAATACTCAATTGCGATAGTCTGCATCTCGCAAAGAAACGATACATTATTTACAACAAGACCATTCGCGGTCTCTTTTAATACATAAAAACAGCTAAGTGCGTCATCCCAATTACAATTCGAGAGCGTTAGCAATCCACTTACCAGCGTACTGGCATTTTCTGAAACCAAACCACTCGTATGTAAATCAACGCCCAATTGAAAATACGAAGCCGAAAGACGTTTTGCCGGAGCCAAGCTGACGATATACGAATTGTAGAATGAATAATATGCAGCTCTCTCAACAAAATGGAATTTCTCGGAAACTCTCAATCCAAGCAGGCTGACGTAGTAGGCACTGTGACCAGCCCCCAGAGACAACAGCGGGCTCAGGCTCGTCATCGCCAGCTCCGTGACCTCGTTCGCAGTCTGTTGTGCTCGCTCGGCATCGGTGATCTGTCCACAGACAGCGGCCAGCGCCTCAGCAACGTGCCGCTCCATTGGTTCGATACAGTCGGTCGTGATGGCTAGTGGCCCAGTGGGAATCGGGAATCCCAACAACCGCCACGCTTCCCGAAACCTCACCAGACAATCCGACAGCCTACCTAACCCGAGCAGGGCAACTCCGGCCAGCCGCTGGGTCCGCGCCACCAGCAGAGAATCGAACTCATGCTCTGCAGCACCAGCCAAATACCGTTCGAAATGAGACAGCGCTTCCTGAATCGCTCCTTCCCTTAACGCCATCTCTCCCGCTTGCAGCGCGTAGGGCATGGCTTTCTCAACGACTCCCGCTTCTCCGTAGTGGTAAGCGAGCAGAGTCGGGTCGCGTTCGGTCTCGGAATAGACTTGCTCGAGCAGCTCAGCGGTCTGAAGATGCAGAGCCCTCCGCTGCTCGATCGAAAGCTCTTCCAACAAGCGTTCGCGGAGCTTGTCATGGGTGAAGCGCCAATGCTCTTCCGCTGCCTCAATCACCGCCACGCTGGCACAGGCTTCCAGCCAGGGATCAATCCTCTGCTCCACTCTACGCAACACCGCCAGATCGAGCTGGCGGCCGGCCACAGCAGCCAGTCGAAGTAACGGTCGAGCACTCACCGGAACCCGGTTCAGCCGACGCTCAACCACCGCCCTGATGCCTCCCGCGAATACCTTACTAGGAAGATTTCCGCTTCCAATTTGGCTGAGCATCCCCCGCTCTTCTGCAAGGGTACGCAACACCTCCACGATGAAGTAGACATTCCCTTCCGTTTCACGCTGGAGCAGATCCACCAACTCCTGCTGACAGCCATCGGGGCCCAGCATCGATTCACTCAGGGCGGCGATGCTCTCGCGATCGAACCGGGACAGTTTGACAACTTCCATGGCGGGCAGAGCCGAGGGTACCCACGGTGCTTCATCATCTCGGTAGCTCGCGATGACGACAATCGGACGCTTCCTCAAGTTGCGCGTCAAGCGACCTATGGCAAGGATGCTCTCAATTCCCGCCCACTGGATGTCCTCCAGCAGCAGCACGGTCGGAACGTGAATGTATGTAAATACTTCTGCAATGACCCGGAGCAGCTGCTCTTGGGTCGCCTTAGCATCCAACCGTGGTGCCTCGTGGACGGGTCGTTCTAGCAGATCCGCCAAGTCCGGAATCAGTGCGCGCAGAACGCTGGCCTCATGGTCCGAAAGATCGACTTGCAGACACAGAGCCCGTAGTACTTCTCGCAGCACATGATAGGGAGAGCCTCCGCCAATTGTGAGAGCGTGCCCCCGTAGAACCTGTGCCCCACGAATGAGTGCCTGAATTCGTACTTCCTCAAGAAGGCGAGACTTGCCGACCCCGCTCTCTCCCCCTACCAACCAACTACTACCTCTGCCACCGAGCGCGTCATCGAGCGCGGCGACCAACTCCTCAACCTCCTTTTCCCTGGCCACGAATGCCGCGGCTTGCAGGAAGCTCTCCCGAATGCTGCTGGTCTCTGCCGGTGCGGGAAGACCGACCGATTCAGCGAGCTGCGCGCATACCAATGCGGCATCACTCGGACGGTTGCTCCGTTCCTTCGCCAACAGCCGATCTAGCAGCTCACGCAGCGCAGAAGGAACCACCAGTTCATGAAGGTTCGGAGTGCGATCCAGAATCTCACCAAGCAGTGTGCTGGGAGTCGATCCCGCAAACAGTGGATGTCCGGACAACAGCTCAAAGGCAGTCGCACCGAAAGCGTACAAATCGGAGGACTCGCTGGCTGCCACACCTCGCAGCAGTTCCGGTGCCATGTAGGCCATCGTTCCGGAAATCTCAGAGCTACCGGTAGGCTCGACTGCTTTGATAAGTGCCAGGCCAAAGTCGAGCACCTTGACCTGTGGCCCCGTTGGTGACTGAATTACTAGAATGTTCGCTGGTTTGAGATCTCGATGCAAAACTCCGCACCGATGCAGATAGCTAAGAGCTTGCGCGATCTGGAACAGCAGTTCCATCCGTTCCAGGAAGGTCCGATTGCGATTCCCATCCAGCAGACCTTTGCCGCCGCTGACCAGCTCCATTGTGAAAAACGGACTTCGGTGCGCATCGAACCCATAATCTAGAACCGTAATTATGTACGGATGACGCAACGATGCGAGGGTGCGAAACTCCCGAGAAAGAGCCACCAGCGCAGGCCGCTTCGCCTCCTGGGGGGACATGGGGGCCGTCCACATGTTTGCCGCAGTTTCTTGCTGGGCAGTGCTCGCTCGTTGCTTCGTTCGAGAGCGTGCCGCAGAAATGGCTAACTCGGTTCGTCCGACCGGACTTGTGCCAGGCGATGGCTCCGGCTTCGCCAACGGAGGAAAGACGCTCTTCAACGCGACATACTCGCCACGCAATCGGTCCAGGGCCTTGTAAACAATACCCATTCCGCCGGCACCAATTTGCTCGACAAGTTCGTACCGGTTCCCAACTAGCTTGACTGCCCGAGCCAACGATCCCTCGTCCCTCTGCTAATAATGAATGACCTAGGTGTTTGTAGTCAACGGTTATCCAGGACCAAGGCCGACTCAAACCGGCTCCGTTTGAGATTGGAATCCCGGCGAGCTATGAGTTAGCACCAATGGGTACCGATATCGAGCAACTCTTCTGCGCTACGCTCGCATTTTCGGTGCCTCATTCAGCCACTATGTGGTCAATCAGGACATTCAGTAGGGGTCTGACTGACGAGTAGTAGGAAGTATGAAATATCCTGAAAATTTCTCTGCGAGATCAAATTTCGCCGAGCCTACTCAATTGGCGGTGACATGAATGTGGGACAGAGTCTGAATGACAGTCTTTACACTACGAAATGTGATTCGTTGCCATTCCACAGCAGAGTTATACAGAAGCTCGGTATCGAGTTCCTTTGCGTTCAAGTCTTTCAAAAGCTGGAACAGAGTATTGATCGACGATGAATTGATATATTCACATTCGCAAAAATCGACGGCCACTTTCTTACCAGATAGAGTCGGTAGCAGCGCTTTGAAGAAAGGGCCAATACCGACATCAGGAGACCGAACGTCCCAAACACCCAGCCATATGATTCTCGCACTGTGCTCGTTGCGAACGACACGGATGCCCGTTTCTTCGAATGAATAGGAGATCTCTTCGTTGGTCATGGTATCCCTCTCGTTGCCCGGAGTGTCAGAATTGAATTTTGATATGAGCTGTTTAGATTGAATCCTCCTTCATATCCAATTCGATAAAGACCGAGCTGACTTCCTTGGGCTGTCTCATTGAGAAAACTGATGAGTCGTTTGATAAATAAAGCCTCAATGTCTTCAGCTTTTGACATCTGTTCGACTCGGCTTTGCACTTCATGCACCAGTTCTTGCGACTGAACGTAATTACTGACTTCGATCACAACCTTTTTATCTGTGACCTCGCAAGAAAGGTGAGGAGGTACGGGTCCATTGGGATCTCCATACTTGATGGCATTTCCAGCGAGCTCCGAAGCAACCATTCCGGCAGCATAGCGTAGGCTCAAAGGTAAATCACCTAACTCTTCCTCGACCTTTGACCTAACATTCCTTACGAAGTCCCAGCTTTTGGGTATCACTACATCAATTATCTTAGGCATGGTTTTCATTCCCATCCCGCAGCTTTTTCACCGCAATTAGCGTGATGTCGTCTTTTACAACATAATCCTTTAGACGTTGTAAAATGAAATCCACTATTTGAGCAGTACCTTGAGCTGTGTGGATAATCTCTTGCAGCATGGATTCCAATCCATCGGTCTGGAGATATTTTCGTTTACCGATACTCGCTTCGGTCACGCCATCGGTAAAGAGCAACATGACATCGTCAGGAGCCAGTTCCAATTGATCCTCAAACAGCATACCCTCTACGCTTGGGAGTACGCCCAACCAGACGCCACGGGTCTCAATCCGTTCGATCTTCCGCTTCGACGCACGGTAGACCAGGATGTCTTGGTGGAGGCCCGCGTAGCGAACCTGGTTGTCCTGAAAGCAGAATGCAGAGATCGTCATGTAGTGATCTTTGCCGATCTCGCTCAGGTTTCGGTGAATCGCGGAGTTGACGAGCGTCAGAATCTCGGCAGGACGCCGGCCGCTTGGCTGACTCTGCAACGTACGTGCTACCGCACGGACCGCAGTCTGAACCATCATCATACAGAGTCCTGCACTGACACCGTGGCCTGACACATCCCCAATCAGGAGCCAGTTCGTTCCGGCCTCCTGAAAGACGTCGTAGTAGTCGCCCCCCACGGTAGCAGCAGGCCGCATGATCGCCGTCAGTTCGTATCCGGGAATCTTGGCGTCTGTCGGCAACAGAACGGTCTGGATCTTTCGTGCAAGATCCATCTCGCTCCACAGTTCGTTCAGTGCCTTGCTAAGCTGTGCCGTGCGCTGCGCAACTTGCTGCTCCAAGTTCTCATTGCTCTGCTTGAGCTTCTCGGTCGCTTGCTGAAGATTGGAGTAGAGCTGTGCGTTCTCAACCGAAATCGCAGCCTGCGAAGAGATCAAGCGGAGCAGCTCAACCCGCTCGTGCGTAAATACATTGGTAGAGACATTGTTTTCCAAGTACACGATGCCAACCAGACGCCCCTGATGAAGGAGAGCGAGACAGAGGATCGACTTCGGGCGCTCACGAGCAATGTACGGATCTGACGCGAAGCGGGGTGCGCTCGTGGCCTCGCCGATGACCACGGTCTCATGGCTGCGGGCCACATAGTGGATCATGGTGGCGGCCAAATCGGAACGGGCATCCAATGGGATGTGCAGACCCACTTCGACGCGCTCCGGATCCACGACGATGAGTGCCTCCACCCACAGAGAGTCGTCGCGCTTGAGCACCAGGAATCCGCGCTGGGCCCCTGCACTGGCGACCACCACCCGCATCACGCGGTCAAGAACCTTGGTGAGCACGATCTCGCTCGAGATCGCCTGAGATGCTCTCAGAACGCTGACAACATCAAGGCTCTGCCCGGACATCCACATCGTGGTGGTGGTGTCCGTGACTCTGTTCAAAGGTTCACGCACCGGACCCGGCACCGCTTCGAGTACAGAGAACTGCCGGGTGTACTGTTCCGTAAGCTGAGCAACCTTGACGCTAGCCCCCCATCGCTCGTATTCGAAGCGCGCTTTGGTCAAATGCTCCGAGGCGGC
>Ga0075163_10003313_pt1 | contig 21627 bp, 18 predicted proteins | sample JI1023141ADNA_FD_71478 | JGI IMG/M metagenome (GOLD analysis project Ga0075163, IMG submission 71478) | Wastewater effluent complex algal communities from Wisconsin, to seasonally profile nutrient transformation and Carbon sequestration -... | ecosystem: Engineered > WWTP > Effluent > Algae... | reverse complement strand
TCGGCTGGAATGTCGTCGATCAACGACCGCCGAAACACGTAACAGCCAGCATTGATCTGGTCGGTAACAATTTCCTCGGGTGTTTGTGGCTTCTCAAGGAATGCGGTCACGTTTCCGTCTGAATCTGTCGGCACCAACCCGAACGCGCGAGGGTCCTCGACCCTCGTCAGGTAGAGAGCAACATCAGCATCGGCATCTCGCCACGCCTGCACCAAACCCGCCAGGTCTAGGCCCGTCAGCACATCCCCGTTGAACACGATGACGGGATCGTCGGGTCCAGACTCAAGCGCGCTGACGACGTTGCGAATCGCGCCACCAGTTCCCAACGGGACCTTTTCGACGACGTATTTCAGGTCGACGCCGACGTCCTCACCGGCGCCGAAATAGTCGGAAAAAACCTCCGCACGGTACGACGTTCCCAGGACAATTCGGGTCACGCCGGCCTCGCGCGCCCGCGCAATCTGGTGCTCAGTGACAGGCACACCTGCCACGGGCAACATCGGCTTTGGAGCGGAAATCGTCAATGGTCGCAGTCGGGTTCCTTTGCCCCCGACGAGCATCACGGCTTCAAGCACGCGGTCACCTTGCCACATTGCCTTGTGAATCGCCTCATCTCCTCACCGCGCGATCCATCACATCTGGAGGGTGGCAAGGTGATCCGCGTGATGAGCCTCGAATCGTCTCGCGACCCCAGCGCACCATTCGTCACCTTCTATGACGGCGCCACTGGCGAGCGGACTGAACTTTCAGGGACGAGCTTCGCCAATTGGCGGGCAAAGACCGCGAACTATCTCCGCGACGGGATTGGACTTTCGGCCGCGGACCGAATCGATCTGCGCCTCCCACTTCATTGGGTCGTTCCGGTATGGCTTGCCGCTGCGCGAGACCTGGGAGTCACCGTCTCGATCGCCTCCGATGCGGGCCTGTCCGAACCCGCTGATTTGGCGGTCGTTGGCCCTCAAACGCTCGCCGATGCGCCAACGAACTGCGACGTTGTGGCATGTTCCCTGCGTCCGCTGGCCGCTCCCTTCGCCGACCGATTACCCGTCGGAATCGAGGATTTCTTCGCCGAAGTCCGCAACTTCGGCGACCACTTCTCTGCGCCCCATCGAGGTCGGTCCACAGATCCACTGCTCAACCTCGGAAATGCGGACCTCGACATTGCCGGGATTCACGAGGCCATTGCGACCCAAGTCAGTGACTTGAACCTGAACGAGGGCGCGCGTCTGCTTCTGTCACCCAAGCCAGGACCAGAGGAGGCACGCGGCGAACTCTCTGACTCACAACTTCTCGCCTGCTACGACTTGCCCCACACATTGAGCGGATCCGTCGTCATCGCCATCAACCAGACACCGGCCCAACTTGCCGAAATCGCTCGTCAAGAGCGGGTAACTGCTCACCTGCTCGCGTAGTGGCCATGGTTTTCGGCAAGAAAGCGGCCGTCAGACGGAACGAAAGCGCATTTCGGCGCGTCGCAGACTTGAGCGCCCTCTTACACCGGAAGTGCCAGGAAGCCACTTAGGATGCCTGGAAACGCGTGAGACCATGAGGCAACGCTCGCACGGCAAACGAGAACGCATCGACAAGATCGGATCCCGCACAATGACCGCAGAAACCCGGCGCCACCGCTGGCCGCGGGTCATGGCTGGTGTCCTGTCGGTCCTCGTACTGCTGGCGACTGGTGCCGCAGCTGCTGGCAACTACCTGACGACTCAGGTTCTGAGCAATGTCAGCGGCGGTAACGATGGGAACTTCCAAGGCGCTACGAATACGCCGGTTCCAGGTGCTCCGATGAACATCCTGCTGATGGGATCCGACACCCGCGAAGGCAAGAATGCCAAGGGACACGGCAATGTCGCCGACATCGCAGGTGCCCGCAGCGACACCACGATCTTGTTGCACATCTCCGGTGACCGCACCCGGGCGCTTGCGGTCAGCATCCCCCGCGACACAAAGATGATGCTGCCGACGTGTAAAGCCACTGGTGGCGGCACAAAGGGCGGTTACGTCTCACGATTCAACGAGGCATTCGACTACGGCGGCCCTGGGTGCACGGTCCGTGCCGTCGAGGGTCTCAGCGGCCTCACCATCGATCACTATGTCGTCGTCGATTTCACTGGCTTCAAGGACGTCGTTAATGCGCTCGACGGTGTTGATGTCTGCTTGAAGAAGGACGTCCACGACAAGGACGCGAAGCTGGACCTGACAGCCGGTAACCACACGGTCCGCGGCGAGCAGGCACTCGCATTCGTCCGCGCTCGCAAGCAGGTCGGCGACGGTAGCGACCTCTCGCGCATCGAACGCCAACAGGAGTTCCTGTCCTCGGCCATCAAGAAGGCAACCTCGGTTGGGGTCATCACGAACCCCGCACAGTTGCTGTCGGTGTTGTCGGCAACAGCAAAGTCCCTGACCACCGATCCCTCGCTGGCAAATCCGGACGCGCTGAAGGATCTGGCCCTCAACATGACGGGCATCAAGCCGTCAGACATCACCTTCGCCACATTGCCGTGGAAGTACAACGACGACTTCGCAACGGTTTCTGTGATTCCGAGCCAGGCTGCCGAACTGTGGCGCGCAATCGCCACCGACCAGGCATGGCCCCCTGCCCCGACCGATGGAACGGACGGTCAGCCTCTGACCGCAGCACCAACGGAGATCACCGCGAACTTCCAGAATGTGTCCGGTGCAACGGGTGCAGCATTGAAGGCCTCGGATCTCCTGAAGTCTGAGAATTACAAGGTCGGCACCGTCACGAACGGCAAGACGACCGGATCATCAGCAATCCTTTACAACCCAAATATTCCTGCCCAGGTGGAAGCTGCCCGGACCCTTGGTTACGCCACCGGGATCCCCACCGCAGCTACCTCAAAGGCCAAGGGAACTGCTGTTGTGGTGCAGGTCGGCGCTGACTTCCCGACTACGGTGAAGCCGGTCGTGGCGTCGGCTAAGCAGAGCGCGGCGGCAGAGACAGCAAAGCCGCGAACGGCAGCCCAGTCAATCTGCTCGAAGTAGCCACAAAGCGCGGTCAAACCGCAAAGGGCTGCCAAGGATTCTCAGCACCGCGCGATAACCTTCTGAGCAAGCGCGGAACACGTTTCCGCACGCATCCCAGGAGGATCTGACGTGAAGAGCCATATGCACCTACGACCGAGGGTGCTGGTTACCGGCGGATCCGGTTTTCTCGGTAGCCACCTGTGCGAACGACTCCTCGCAAGCGGAGCTGAAGTCTTGTGCGTTGACAACTTCTTCTCATCGACCCGAGAGAACGTTGAGCACCTGCTGCCAAATCCGCGGTTCGAGCTTATGCGCCACGACGTAACGTTTCCGCTCTTCGTCGAGGTCGACGAGATCTACCACCTGGCCTGCCCAGCTTCACCGATTCACTACCAGCGTGACCCCGTCCAGACCACGAAGACATCAGTCCACGGCTCAATCAACATGCTCGGTCTTGCCAAGCGCACCGGCGCCCGAATCCTGCTGGCTTCGACCTCCGAGGTGTACGGCGACCCGGAGGTCCACCCGCAGGTCGAGGAGTACTGGGGACACGTCAATCCCAACGGCATCCGCTCCTGTTACGACGAAGGAAAGCGTTGCGCGGAGACCCTGTTCTTCGACTACCACCGGCAAAACCAGGTCGACATCAAAGTCGCCCGCATCTTCAACACCTACGGCCCCCGAATGCACCCCAACGACGGTCGAGTGGTCTCCAACTTCATCGTTCAGACTCTGCGTGGCGATTCGATCACCCTGTATGGCGACGGCTCTCAGACGCGCTCGTTCTGCTACGTCGACGACCAGGTTGATGGACTCATGAAGTTGATGGGCAGCCCCGACGGCGTGACCGGTCCGATCAACATCGGAAACCCCAACGAGATCACGGTGCGTCAACTCGCAGAGCGGGTAAACGCGCTCATCGGTGACGCGCGGGAGATCATTTTCGAACCACTTCCGTCCGATGACCCGACACGACGCTGCCCCGACATCACCAAGGCACGCGAGATCCTCGGATGGGAACCCAAGACGGATCTCGACACCGGTTTGGCCGCCACAATTGAGTACTTCAAGAACCACCCAGATCGAGTCAACTGGTGATGCCAAGGCAAGTGGGCTGGTGACCCACATGGTTGATGCGGGCGCAACCGATCGGCCCGAAAAGCCGACGATCGCTGAAATCCGCGCAGTGTGCCAGCCGGAAGCGATCACAGGTCGGGCGAACTCCGAACACTGGATGAGCGACCTCTACCAACGTCCGATCTCTCCCTACCTGACACGTGCCTTCGTTGGTGCTGGTTTGAGCGCCAACGCTGTCACTGGGGTCTTGATCGTCGTCGGCTGGGCTGCGGCCGCAAGCCTCCTGATACCAGGGCTCACTGGCGGCATCCTGGCAGCACTGTTCGGCCAGCTACAGATGCTGCTCGACTGCAGCGACGGGGAGGTCGCCCGATGGAACCGGTCGCAGAGTCCCACCGGCGTATTTCTCGACAAGATCGCTCACTATTCAACTGAAGCGTTCATCGCGATCGCGCTCGGCGTGCGCGCTGCCGGTGGGTTTGACGTAGGCAGCGGCTGGATCCTCATCGGTGCATTGCTTGCGGTTGTCCTCCTGCTGAACAAGAGCCTCAACGATTTCGTACACGTGGCACGGGCGTATGCCGGGCTGCCTCGTGTCTCGGAGTCTGCAGCTGTGTCGGCTCCACAGCCGGGACTCATCGCGAACCTCAGGCGCATGGCGCGCTTCGTCCCCTTCCACAAGGTGTTCCACTCCATCGAGATGACACTGCTGGCCTTGGTCGCGGCAGTGATCGACGCACTCCTCGGAGACCTCACTGCCACGCGCATCCTGGTAGGTGCGCTGTTCGTCTTCGCGATCCTTGCCACCATTGGGCACGCAGTCGCCATCCTGTCCAGCAATCGATTGCGAGCAACCACATGACCAGCGTTGGTGTTGTTGTCCTCACCATGGGCTCACGACCAGACGAGTTGCGCAGGGGCCTGGAATCATTGCTCGCCCAAGAAGGCGTTGAACTCGACATCGTCTGTGTGGGCAATGGGTGGCTGCCCGTCGATCTGCCGCCAGGTGTTCGCCCGGTGTTCCTTCCGGAGAACCTCGGGGCTTGTGGAGGACGCAATGCCGGGTCCGCGGCCGTGCACGGCGACATTCTGTTCTTCTTCGACGACGATGCTTGGCTCACCGATCCGCAGTTCGTCAGGCGCGCTGTTGCCGCCTTTGATGCGTGGCCCGAACTTGGGATTCTGCAACCGCGGGTTCACGATCCGCTGTCAGATGCCGACGCAACCCGCTGGATTCCACGCGTACGTAAGGGCGACCCACACGAATCAAGTGCGGCCTTTTCCGTGTGGGAGGGCGCCCTGCTGGTGCGACGCAGCACCTTTGACGCGGCAGGCGGTTTCGGCGACGAACTCTTCTACTACCACGAGGGCATCGAGTTGGCGTGGCGATGCTGGGACAGCGGAAACGTTGCCTGGTACGCCGGCAACCTGGAGGCACATCACCCCGCGGCCGCTCCCACACGCCACGACATGTTCTACCGAATGCATGGCCGTAACCGCGTGTGGGTCGCCCGCCGGAATCTCCCCACGCCGCTCATCCCGCTCTATGTCGGCACTTGGACGGCCTTACACGTAATCAAGTCGCGCGGCGACAAAGCCGGACTTCGCCCCTGGTTTGATGGCTGGAAAGAAGGGTGGCGTGAAGACCCAGGTCCTCGACGACCCATCAGTTGGCGAACCGTCGGGCGGATGGCGATGCGTGGGCGTCCACCCGTCATCTAACTGACGCGAGGAACAAACCGCGTGAGGTCAGCTGGGCTGATCGACGACCTGCGGCGACTTGTTCGCCTGAAGCTTCGCGACCAGCGCCGCCATGTCTCGAGTCGATAGCACCAGCTTGTAGACCAGGACTGCTTCGAAAAGCAGCAGGCCAACCGCAGACGCGATCGTCACAACGGCAATTGCCCACGACCCCAGGATGGCGGCGGCAATGGGGCCCACGATGAAGATGAACATCTGGAATTCAATCCCGCTGAACAGGTGCGGCCGGATTCGGCGGCCACGCAGCCAGTCCCGAGCCGACAGGTACCAGCTGTAACGACCTTGGAACGTTTGCTGCATCGCAACCGAAGCGACAAGTTTCGCCTGCGCGTCGGCCTCCTGCTCAGGGGTCCGCTCCGCCATGGGCCCCCGCCGGTCAACCGTCTCGTTGTCTTCCTCGGGGGCGTATTTGCCGAGGTAGCTCAGCGGGTCTGTCCCCGCTTCTTCACAAGCTGCAGTGACTGACGCGTGCATCTTTTCCCGAACCAACGAGATCTGCATAGCGTCCATGTAGCGCAGCATGTCGACGAATACGACAACAAAGGCCAACCAGATCCACCACGGGTTTCCCGTGTGATAGGCCAGGCCACCGAACAAACCAATCGAACAGAACAAGACGCGGATTCGGTCGAAGATGTAGTCGAGCCAGCCGCCGATGACCGAGCCGTTGCCCTTAAGTCGCGCAATCTTGCCGTCCATACAATCGACGACGAAGCTGATGTGGAAGAGGACCGCACCGAGGATCAGCGCCCAGGCAGCACCGACCCAAAACAGGGCCGCCGCGCATAAACCAAAACCAAGACCGATGAAGGTCAACTGGTTTGGCGTAAGTGATGTGCGATTGGCCGTTACGACGACGAGGCGACTAGCGAGTGGGTCAACTAACAGAACCGTCCACCAGGCATCGCGACGCTTAAGAGTCCCTTGCACGTCGTCGAGTGTGAAAGTCTGTGACATCAACTGTCCTCATCTACCTTGTGTGACTGAATTCCGGCGGCTGAACGGCACGCCAAGACCCCTTGAGTTTACGACACGGTCATGCCGAAACAGTTCAGCCCGGCCAGCTAACCCGGACTCACGGCCCAATCGTGAGCAGCCTTCTGACGCCGTCGCCGACGTCAGCCTTGGAAGATCTGCGTGAAATCCGCAACTCTCTCGTCGATCTCTGGCCTTGTCAGGTCGAGCTTCTCGAGGATCGTGTATCGCCCCGGCCTCGTCTGCGGCGCAAACTCAACGATCTCGCTGAACTCATCGTTGGTGTACCCCAAATCGACGTGCGTCACCGGCAGATCGTGGCGCCGCAGACAGGCGGCCGTTCGCTGCGCTAACACTTCGTCACCGCGCAGGTAGTTGGCGAAGACTGCACCAACCCCAACCTGCATGCCGTGTGACACCCGGCGTTCTGGGAACAGTCGATCGATCGCGTGCGAAATCTCGTGGCACGCACCAGAACACGGCCGACTCGTCCCGGCCACCGACATCGCAAGTCCCGACATCACGAGTGCCTCCGCCAACGAGACCAAGAACCCATCAGAAGACACCGAGTCTTCCCGGTGCAGAAGGGCATCTGCAGCAGTCCTCGCCATGATGACCGCAAGGCCATCGACGTACTCTCCGAGATCCTGTTCCCCAAGCTCCCAATCAGCAAGCGCCGACAGGTTGCTCAGCGCATCACCGATCCCTGAAGTGATCATCTCTGGTTGGGCCTTGCGGACGACGTCAATATCGACAATCACGGCCAGCGGCAATGGAACGCCATACGACCCTCGGCCTGAGTTGTTGTCAAGAATCGCAACCGGCGATGCCAACCCGTCATGCGCAAGGTTGGTGGCACAGGAAATCATCGGCAGCCCGACGCGGGCCGCCACGTATTTGGCGATGTCCAGAACGCGGCCTCCCCCGACGCCGACGAGGGCGTCGTAGTCGCTTTCGCGAAGCTGGTCAGCAATTTCCATCGCTGTGTCCAGCGACGAGTCTTTAGCGACTACCCAGTCGGCTTTCGGCAAACTCGTGTCTAGCAGTTCGCGCATCGCCTGTGCCGACCCGGCGCTGGTGACAACCGCGATCTTGCCGCCGTATGAGATGCGCTGGTCAGCCAGCACGCCAGCGAGGTCAGCAAGTGATCCCCTGCGAATGTCGATGTGCAGGGGCGTCGCGACCATGCGCGCTAGTAATGGCACGCGATCCTCCGACCGATCTCCAAGTCATCAAGGTCGTCGATCTCAACCCAATCGAGATCCCCGATCGGTTGGACATCGATCCGTGAGCCCCGGTTGACCATCTCCTGATAGCCATCCTCGTAGTACAGGTTCGGGTCGCGGGTGAAAGTGGCCTCGAGCGCCGATGTTAGGTCCGGCCCAATGGTCGAAGGCAGCCAACTGACGCCGATGTATTCCCCTGCAGCCTGTGCCGGATCCATCAACTTCGTGATCCGGGTCAATCCACCTGATGCATCGAGTTGCATCTTCATCGGCTCCTCGCCGAGGACCTTAACGTCGTCCATTGCGAGCAGGATGTTGTCTGGTCGCGCTTCCAACAACAGTTCCTCGACGCTGACCGGGTGAACGGTGTCGCCATTGGCCAACACCACGTCCTGGCTAAGCAGGTCACGCCCGCACCACAGCGAGTACGCGTTGTTCCACTCTTCGGCTTTGTCGTTGTAGACCAGTTCGACGTTGACGCCGTACGTAGCTTCGAAGTCTTTCCGGCGCTCTTCAACCCGTTCGGCCTTGTACCCCACGATGATTGCGACATCTGTGAGGCCAACCTTGGCGAAGTTTGCAATCGTCAGGTCGAGGACCGTCCGTGAGCCATCGACGGGCACCAGGGCCTTGGGCAGGTCGTCCGTGTAAGGCCGAAGCCGACGACCCGCGCCTGCAGCCAAGATCAGTCCGATCACGCTAGATCGCCCCTCTATTTGTACAAAATTTGGCGGATTCACTCACCAGAGACCACTAAAGGTCGCTACCCGCAAAGCCGATGGCAATCATAGGCTGTGGCCGCGGCCTGCGCGGTGAGGGCCGCGCCAACTGCCTGACTGCACATCTCATCTAGGGAAACTGAAGGGAGCGTGCACCGTGCGAACCTATTTCCGCGCACGAGGGCGCGACTCCAGCAGGAATACCCGTCGCACGCTGCTTACCGCCGCCACGAGCGCGGTGGCGATCATGGGAGCCACTCTCATGAGCACGCCGGCGAATGCGACCGCGCCCATCGCCGCCTCGGTCCAAATCGCCGCACTTCCTGCCATCACGGTCGCGCCGCCTGCCACCAGGGCGGCACCTGCGCTGCGCACCCTCGAAAATGCCAAGGTCCAGAAGGCTGCCGACGGCGACACCTTGTGGGTGAAGGTCGGGAAGAAGAAGAATCGCGAACTGATTCGATTCGTCGGCGTTCAAGCGACGGAAATTGCGCACCGCGGCGCGGGGAAGAACTGGTGTCACGGCCTCACTGCCAAGAAGTTCATGAATGACTTGACGAAGGGCCGCAAGGTCAAGCTCAAGGGTCTGTACAAGTCCAGCAGTTCGCTCGGACGCAAGTACCGGACGGTCTTCGTGAAGCGAGACGGTGTCTGGGTTGATGTTCAAGCGGCCTTGCTCCAAGCTGGGCTTGGCATTGCGAGTCCTGACGACAAAGAGTGGGTACAAAACCGCCTGTACATGACCTTGATGCAACAAGCCATGCACCAAGGCATCAACATGTGGAACACCGCAACCTGTGGCGTCGGCCCCCAACAACACCTGCCGTTGCGCGTCGGCCTCAATTGGGATGCGGCCGGAGATGACCATGTGAACGTCAACGACGAATACGTTGTCGTTCGCAACGATTCATCCGAAACTGTCCCGCTTGCCGGATGGTCAGTTCGGACCCGCACCCACGCGATGTTCGACTTCCCGGACTGGGCATCCGTTCCGCCAAAGGGTCAAGTGGTCCTCCATGTGGGCAAGGGCAACAACGACCAACGGAACTTCTATTGGGGTTCAAGTGTTCCGATGTTCCGCAACGTAGATTCGAAGGACAGCGGCGACACCGCGATCTTGCTCGATCCCCAGGGCGACTTCCGCGCCTATTCGACCTACCCCTGCTACGCGGGCCCGTGTAGCTAGCGAACCTGGCGCGCTACTGCTGGGCTAAAGAACTGTTCGACGACTCGCTGAGCGGCTTGCCCATCTTCAAGCGAGCAGAAACGTTCCACAAATCTCGTGTACTGCTCGCTGTACTCCGGAGCCCATTGCTTCACAGTCGCGACCAGTTCGTGGAGTTCGCGCTGGTTGCGCGCAACCGGTCCCGGTGCCACGGACGCGAGGTCGAAGTTCAGACCGTTCATGAACTCCTGCTCGATCTCCGGCTCGGGGAGGTAGAAGATGATCGGCCGACCAGTCACCGCGAAGTCGACGAGCAGCGGCGAGTAGTCCGTGACGAATACGTCGGCAGCCAGCAAGGCGGCTGACGTCGCGATATCCGATGGCACCTGTCGGATCGCGTTGCGTAGGCGGTACGTGATGCGCGGTGCAACGCCGAGCACCATCAGAACTGCCTCGTCCTCCATTTCGTCTACCCACATTTCGGAATCGACAAGTTCTCGCTCAGGGTGCGTGTGACCCCATCCAGATGCCGAGGCATAGGCAGCACTGACAACCCCATCAGGCACTCCGAGCGCCTGGCGTGACTGCGCTGAAGCGACGCGTGGAGCGTCGACCAAAGCATCTGCACGCGGTGAACCAACTCGCAAAGCTAACTGATTGTCAAATGCCGAAGCTACGACGTCAGCGGCAAACTGCGATGCCGCGACAACGGCATCCCAGCGATGCCATTGCGCCAAGAGTTCGCGCTGGGCTGCGTCGGACAGCTGTTGGTATGCCTCGGCATCACGACCGACCCTCTTCAGCGGGGTATCGCATGCCGCCTGAAGGTATTTCGTACCTGGCGCCTTCTCAACAATCGCACTGATGGTGCCGTCATCCACCCAGTACGCCGCTCGGCCGGTGGCGTCGGTGTACTCGCTGCTGCCCTGGCTGACGGCGCGCAGACCAGTGGGGGCCACCGTGCGAGTTGGGTCGTAGCCCCAGACCAACTCCAGCTCAGCACCTTGACGGACGAGCTCGTCAAAGACAGCTCGCGGTCCATCGAGGAAGGACCCGCCGCCCGCTGATTCGAAGAACACGAGCTCTCGACCACCACGCTCTTTGCGACTCGACTGATTCGAATTGCCTCCACGACGACCAAATCTGGTCAGCGGGCCGGCGACCGGACCTAACCTGTCCCCGGCGCGAATTGCGGCAACGAGAACCTTCTTCGGTCGGTACGAAAGCGACAGCGACCCAAAACGTGACTTGCGGACTCGGAAGGCGTCGAGGCTCGCGCGGCCGAACCTCTTGCCAGGTGTGATCCGGTCCGTCGTCAAGTGCGGATCCACCAGCAACCGGTAAGTCTGATGTCTTCCATTCGATTCGATCGTCAGGTACGCGTCGATCAGTGTCCCGGGTGAACCGGTGAGCGCCATCAGATCGTGCCAACCAACCGCTGCAGTCCACTGGCAGCGATCATCACCCGAGCTTCCTCTCAGCGCGATGTCGAACTGTTCTCGCAGTCCGGTGTCGCGAACCCGAAGTTCCAGCCAGCCACCTGCACCTGCCGACACCAGATCGAACGGGTTGCCCACAGTTCCGCTGAAGTGCACCTCGTCGCCCACAACTTCCAAACCGCTGACGAATCCACCGAGCGGGATGTCCGCGAAAGCGCGATCTTGTATCCGCAACTCCGTCACGTCAAGCCACGCGGCCGCAGCTGGATCGGCCTCAACACAGCGCCTCGCCCAGACGAACTTCCCGTTCACCTCACGAATGTTCGTCGTCAATCGGGCATGACGTCCGTAGGCGGCCACCGACCGAAGGCCGTCAATGTTGTTGGTGCGGACGTAGTAGTAAGCAACGCGTCGCATTGGCTCAAGGGAGAGGAAGCGCTCGTCCGAAACGTCCGCGATCGCTTCCTTGATGACCTCCAGTCGTGCCTCGCAAGCTTCGTCATCAAGGTCGACGAACTCATAGATGTACAAGATCAAATCGTTGTCGAGGAACACTCTGCGCCGGTACTCGGCAAGGCCGGGCAGGTTCGCCTCGGTGATGATCCGTTCAGCCCTGCGCATCACCTCGATTCGGTCATTGAGGTTTCGGAGCTCAGCGCGTCGGTTTGTGATCGACCGAGCATGGTCGCGGCCATAGATCTTCCACCGATAGACAACATTCGGAATCACTGCAAGCCGCGCCACATGCGCATTCACAGCCGCCGCAAAGACAAGATCCTCGTACAGAATGTCTTCGTCAAAATGCAATCCATACTGATCAAGGAAGGACCGCCGATACAGCTTGTTCCATGCAGCTGAGTCGCGAATCCGTTCTGGGTGGTCGGCGATCGAATCGATGACCAACGGCTCCTCAAACAGTTCCGGATGCCACACCTTGGCGCGCGCGGTGCCCACAAACTCTCGACGAATGGCACCGGACACCACATCGGCGCCCGTTTCGTTGCCCGCCGCGACGAGGTTTTCGAAGGCATCCGGCTCGATTTCGTCATCGCTGTCGAGGTAGAAGATCCATTCGCCCGTGGCGATCTTGGTACCGGTATTGCGCGGTGCGCCGCAGCCACCGGAGTTCTCGGGCAGGCATACGTAGCGAACTCGGCTGTCGGCCTCACTAAATGAGCGAACTACTCCGGCAGTTCCGTCACTCGAGGCATCGTCGGCGACGATGACTTCCAAGTCCTGGAAGGTCTGCGCGAGGACGCTGCGGATCGCAGTCGGAAGACGCTTTTCGTCGTTGTAGCTAATGAGTACAACGGAAATAGTTGGCCGCGCAGAACCCGACTCAATCACGCGCCCAACCGTACCTCGCGAGGGCGTCTGCGGCGTCTAAGCGAGGCCTGCGCCTGTCGCGGCGCCACCCTTCAACAAGTTGCGAGCAACGACCATGCGTTGGATCTGATTTGTTCCCTCGTAGATCTGCGTGATCTTTGCGTCGCGCATGAACCGTTCGACGGGATAGTCCTTTACGTAGCCGTAACCACCAAAGACCTGGACTGCATCAGTCGTGACTCGCATCGCAACATCTGACGCGAAGCACTTGGCAGCAGCGCCGAAGTACGTCGCGGATGCTTCCCCGCGTTCGCTGACTGCCGCTGCCCGGTAGACCAATTGGCGAGCTGCCTCGACCTCGATCGCCATGTCCGCGAGCATGAATTGAATCCCTTGGAAGTCCGCAATGGCTTTGCCGAACTGCGACCGCTCCTTGGCGTACGCAACCGCAGCATCCAGCGCTCCCTGAGCGAGGCCAACGGCTTGCGCGCCAATTCCCACCCGCGTCACATCGAGGGCCTTCATCGCCGTGTTCCAACCCGTACCTTCAGCACCGATCATGCGATCGGCAGGCAGCTTGACGTTGTCGAAGTAGAGCTCACGAGTCGGCGATCCCTTGATTCCGAGCTTGCGCTCCGGAGCACCGAGGCTGAACCCTGGGTCGTCAGCGTGGACAACAAATGCCGAAATACCCTTGGGGCCCTTGTCTGGATCTGTGCTCGCCATGACGGTGTAGTACTTGGAGATCCCGGCATTTGTGATCCACCGCTTGTTTCCGTTCAGGATCCAGCCGTCACCGTCTCGAACCGCGCGACTGCGCATGCTTGCCGCATCACTTCCCGCCTCGGGCTCGCTGAGTGCATAGGAAAACATCGCCTCACCGCGGGCAACCTCTGGCAGGTAGCGCGACTTGATGGCCTCGTCGCCACCAACCAGCAGCGGGGTTGTTCCCAACTTGTTCACGGCTGGAATCAGTGAACTCGATCCGCATACTCCAGCAACCTCTTCGACGACTATGCAGGCCGCGAGGTTGTCACCCCCGGACCCTTCGTACTCCTCCGGAATGCTGATGGCGTGGAATCCTGATGCTGCCAGGGCCTCATAGACATCCCAGGGGAACTCACCCGTCTCATCAATTTCCGCTGCACGCGGAGCAATCTTGGCCTGCGCGAGAGCGCGCACAGCGGCGCGCAGTTCGCTGTGTTCGTCAGACAGTTGGTACAGGTCGAAGTCTGGATTATTTGCCATGAGGGCCAGCGCTCCTGCTGTCGCGGATTGCGTACCACCGGGATGAACGGCCGATGATGCTTGTACTTGGCGAGTATACGAACGTCCGCGAACGTCCTTGGGACTAACCTAAGGCCCATGTCTGAACAATCCCAGCCACGTCTGAGCGTCGTCGGCACCGGCTACCTCGGTGCAGTCCACGCGGCGTGCATGGCGAACTTTGGATTCGAAGTCATCGGCGTTGACGTCGACGAGCTCAAGGTCAAGCAACTCGGTTCGGGGCAACCGCCCTTCTATGAGCCTGGCCTCCCCGAGGTCCTCGACCAGGCGCTGGAATCCGGTCGTCTGCACTTCACCACGGATATGGCCGAAGCCGCCGCGTTTGGTGACGTCCACTTCATCTGCGTTGGCACTCCGCAAAGCGCAAACTCCAATGCGGCGGACATCTCGTATGTCAATGCAGCAGTCGAGGGTCTCGTCCCGCACCTCACCGGCGATGCTTTGCTGGTCGGCAAGTCGACCGTTCCCGTGGGGACTGCGGCTCGACTTCGCGACGTAAGCCAGAAGCTTGCTCCAGAAGGCGTCAAGGTGGAACTCGCCTGGAACCCTGAGTTCCTCCGCGAAGGGTTCGCCGTGGCGGACACCCAACGCCCGGATCGGATCGTCATCGGAACGGACAGCGACTCGGCAGATGAATTGCTGCGTCAGGTGTACAGCAACCAGATCTCCGCCGGTGTGCCCTACCTGCGCACGGACCTCGCCACATCGGAACTTGTGAAGGTGGCTGCCAACTCGTTCCTCGCCACCAAGATTTCTTTCATTAACGCGATGGCGGAGGTGTGTGATCGTGCCGGGGCAGACGTGACGGCGCTGGCACATGCGATCGGCTACGACGACAGAATCGGCTCGAAGTTCCTGCGCGCCGGACTTGGTTTTGGTGGCGGGTGCCTGCCAAAGGATATTCGGGCGTTCATGGCACGCGCTGGGGAGCTCGGCGTTGACGATGCGCTGTCGTTCCTCAAGGAAATCGACGACATCAACCTGCGCCAACGCAGCCGAACTGCAAATGCTGCGGCCACGATGCTCGGCGGTACGGTGAACGAGAAGGTGATCGCCGCACTTGGCGCGGCATTCAAGCCCGACAGCGACGACGTTCGCGATTCGCCTGCGCTCGATGTGGCGGCGAACCTTCACCTGCAAGGCGCCAACGTGCGGGTCTACGACCCGAAGGCGATGGTCAATGCTGCTGCACAGTTCCCGACGTTGGACTTCGTTGACTCAGCGGTCGAGGCATGCGCCGGAGCAGACATCGTGCTGCTCCTGACGGAATGGAACGAGTTCGTCACCCTTGACCCGCACGAGCTTGCGAGCAGGACTGCCGGGCGACGAATCTTGGATGCCCGCAACGTGTTGGATCCGGCGCAGTGGCGCGAAGCTGGGTGGCAGTACCAGGGAATCGGTCGCCCGTAAGCAACCGACCCAACCTGCAGTTTGGTTAGAAGTCCTGCATCGTGGTGACGGCAGCCGGGTCTACTCCAGTGCTTGCGTTGTAGGCGGCAATCACTTCCGCAGGCGTGCCGTACATCTTCAGCTCGCCCTTTTCGAGCCAGATGGCGTCGGTGCACAGTTCCTCAACCGTCGCCAGCGCGTGTGATACCAACACCATCGTGTGGGCCTCGGCCAAGAGGCTGTTCATCTTCTCGTGTGCTTTGGCCTTGAACGAGGCATCACCTGTCGACAGGGCCTCATCAACGATGAGGATGTCGGGCTCCATATGAACGGCCACTGCGAATGCCAACCGAGCGGACATACCCGATGAGTAGGTTGTCATGGGCATTTCGAGGAAGTCCCCGAGTTCGGTCCACTCTGCGATCTCGTCAGTCTTCTCTTCGACCTCTGCACGCGAATAACCAACGGCCAGACCACCGAGCATGATGTTTTCGTAGCCGGACAGCTTGGGGTTAAAACCGACGCCAAGCGCGAGCAACGTACTGACGCGACCGCGAATCTCGATGCGCCCCTCGGTGGGTGGCAAGATCCCGGAAATCGCCCGCACCAATGTGGTCTTTCCAGCGCCGTTGTTTCCAACGATGCCCAGCACACGGCTGCGCGGCAGGTCGAAACTCACATCCTTGAGTGCCTCGACCTCGCGAACCACTCGCTCGCCACGACCAACGCGACGCAGGGAGTCTTTCAGCGTCGGGCGCTTCTCGAATGTTGTCCGGTAGGTCATCGAGAGGTGCTGGACGCTAATCGCGGGCTCAGATTCTGACTGCAAAGTCCCGCTCCCTTGAAAGAAATACGTAGCCGCCGAGTACCAGAGCGAGCAATGCCCAACCGGACATCACGAGCCATACCTGCGGATTGGGCCACTCGCCATAGACGATGGCGTTGCTCCAGGTCGCGACGAAATCAAACATGGGGTTGATGTATCGCAAGAATTCGCCGCTCTTGGGGAGCTGGTCCGCTGCCCACAGCACTGGCGAGGCAAAGAACCACAGCCGCATGAAGTAGGGCAGGAAGCTGCGCGTATCACGGAAGTACACCTGCATGGTGGCGAGCAGCATTGCCATGCCGGCACAGAACACCGTGAGCAAAGCGAGAACTGGGATCGCGAGCACCCAGGTGAACTGCGGGCGGATACCGAAGGCCAGAGCCGCAACCACCAGCACGATCAACGACGGCCACAGCTCTGCCAACGCTCCACGGACCGCCGATAGCGGCAGCAGCGCCTTGGGAAAGGCAGTATTCGTCACCATCTTGCCGGCGCTGGTCACGGATTTTGCACCTTGACTCATCGAAGTCTCAAGGACGTCGAAGATGAAGAGCCCAGCGAGTAGATAGACGAAGTAGTGCGGGATCGTCGCCCCGCGCGCCAAGATCAAGACGAGCAGGAGGTACACCAACCCCATCAGCAGCGGGTTGATGACGTTCCACAAGCGCCCGAACAGGGTGTCGAGCTGGTTGGCCCGCACATTCGCCCGGGTCATCTCGTTCATGAACTCGCGACGGCGCCACAGTTCTTTCAGGTAGCCGGAGAAGTTGCGAGGAAGCCCAGCCCGATACGGCTCGTAGACGTGGAACGTGCCACGGAATTCGTCGTCGTCAGCGACAGTCTTGACGTCAATGGCAGCCTTTGCCACAGTTACTCCCCTCGCAGACGCGCATTTGCGATGATAGGTCGGTTTGCGGAATTGGGCGAGCACACGCCGCCGCGAATCGCTGGGACAATCAGGACTTTCCGCCTGTTTGCGGTCGTGAGGTGAGGAAACCCACACCCCATGACAAGTGCATAGCCGCCAGGACGGCTGGCACCCGTGCCCTCACGGATCGGCTCTCGCCGCGCGAGATCGCAATCCCGCCAAGAGCCACTGCGGCGGCGTATCCGCCTGGAATCAGCCAACCAAGCCGCAACGTGGCGGCCGACGGGACCACCAAACCAGTGATGCCGGCGGCAACCCCGACGCCGATTGCTGCGACTGCCACTGGCGGTGCCAGGTAACGGGCCTGAACAGTCTCGGGGTGGCGCCGCATGACCTCACGCCGCCACGTTCCGTACTGGAAGTACTGGCGGGCCAGCGCTTTTAGGTCTGGCCGCGGACGGTAGGACACCTGCATCTGTGGGTTAAACCAGATCTTCCCGCCGAGGGAGCGGATTCGGTGGTTCATCTCCCAATCCTGAGCGCGGTCGAAGGATTCGTCGTAGCCACCGACCCGTTGCAGCGTCTGGGCGCGGAAGACTCCTAGGTAGACCGTTTGCGCTTCGCCCTCCTGGCCACCCACATGGAAGGGCGCACCGCCAACGCCAAGTTTGGAGGTCATCGCCAAAGCCACAGCCGACTCGAAGTCCGTGGTTCCCTCCGCAGCCATGACGCCGCCGACGTTGTCGGCACCGGTGCGGATCAAGGTTTCCACGGCGCGAGAGATGTAGTCGCGGGGAAGTTCGCAATGACCATCCACCCGAACGATGATCGAGTGCGTCGCCACCTGCAGCGCAGCGTTCAAAGCCGTCGGAGTGCGACCGGATGGGTTCGACACAGTGCGCACCCGAGAATCTCCGGCCACAAGATCGGCCGCCACCGAGTCTGTGTTGTCCGTTGATCGGCCGAGCGCAAGGATCACTTCGATCAAACCCGGAAAGTCCTGATCGAGCACTGCCCCGACAGCTTCTCTTAAGTGCCGCTCCTCATTGAGGACCGGCATGATGACCGACACGGCGTCACCGAATTGCGCCTCGCCATCACGGACATCCACGATCAACTCGCGCTCCGCTGCCACATGATCACCTGGAGTAGCCATCGGTGGGACATTACTACTTTCACATCTTCGCAAGCACACATGCTGCCCCCGATATTGACTCTCGGCGTGCCGCAAGCTTCGGTTCGCCGAATTGCGACTTAGCATCATCCACAGCGTTGATTGCCTTCCCCGGCGCCCCACCGCGGTGTAAATACACGGCAAATCGCGAGAACGTGATGTTCTTGTAAACCTGGAACGTCAGGACTACCGGGCGCGTCGCAACCAATTGAGACCACCAAATGAAAGGCATTCGCATGGCACCGGCGAGCAGCATGCGCCAAAGACACCCAATGCGCCTCTTCGGCGTTGTGGTGGCTGCCGGTGTGCTCGTTGCCAGCGGCATTGGCTACGCGACTGCGAACGAGGTAACTGATCAAGTCAAACGAACTGAGGTATTTGGCCTCGTTAAGAACCGGCCCGAAAATGACGGCGGCACCAACATCTTGCTCGTCGGATCCGATGACCGCACTGGCCTGTCCAAAGCCGAGCGGTCGAAGCTGCACGTGGGCCAATCCGAATACGGCAGCCACACCGACTCGATGATGATCGCGCATCTCGCGGACGACGGATCAGTCGGAATCGTCAGCATCCCCCGCGACTCGTATGTCGAGATTCCAGCCCACACCACTTCATCCGGTAAGACGATCCCCTCCAGCAAGCAGAAGATCAACGCCGCCTTCAGCATCGGCGGCCCAAGCCTCGCTGTCGAAACGGTGGAGCGCTCGACCGGTGTCCACATCGACCACTACGCAGAAATCAACTTCCAAGGCTTCGTCACGATGGTCGATGGACTCGGTGGCGTCCCCATGTGTCTGAAGACGCCGATCAAAGACCAGAAGTCCGGACTTGACCTTCCTGCGGGCAACCAAATGCTCAATGGCACCCAAGGGCTTGGGTTCGTCCGTGCCCGCTACTTCGACCCGAGCGCCGACCTCGGTCGGATGAAACGCCAGCAGACATTTGTCGGTGCCATGTTCAAGCAGGCCATGAGCCCATCAACGATCTTGAACCCCGCTCGGATGGTTGCGTTCTTGAACTCGGCAGCGGGTGCGGTCACGGTCGACGAGAACTTCAGCAAGCGCGACATGTGGAACCTGGCGGCCAAGATGCGCTCGGTCAACCCCTCGAACGTGACGTTCCAGACGATCCCCCTCGGTCAGGAAACATCGGCCCCCGGCGTCGGCTCGGTCGTGGTCTGGGATCAAGCGAAGTCAAGCGAACTGTTCAATCGCCTGAAGACCGGCGAGCCACTTGTGGAGAAGGCTCCCGAGGCCAGTGGGCCAACCGTCGAGGTCGCGCCATCAACAATCAGCGTGCGGATACTCAATGGTTCGACCGTTTCAGGCCAAGGCACCAAAGCAATCAAGGAGTTCAAGGCTGCTGGCTACCGGGTGTCCGGCATCGCAGCGAACGCACCCAAGCGGACCGGCGAAGAAACCGTCATCGAATACGACCCCCGCTACGACAACTCACTGAAGACACTTCAAGAGGCGTTGCCTGGTGCGACGGTCAAGCCGGTGAAGAACCTGGGACGTACGTTCCGCATCACAGTGGGTAGCGGCTACGACGGCGTGAAAGCAGTGAAGGTGTCTGGCCCGGCAGCCGATCAAGCTGCTGCAGCGACTAAGCCCAAGACCGCAGCTGACGATCCCTGCGCCTAGTCCACGCTGGCACTCGGCGGTGCCGGGATTCTTGACTCACTCGCCCCGCAGGCGAGCCCCCTTTGCCTTAGCGCTGGCCTGAAGCTCAAGTTGGAAATCGAGCATGCGTTTGCGCAGTGCGTCATCAGAGGCACCGAGGATTCGAACAGCCAGCAGACCGGCATTGCGCGCGTTATCCACGGCCACTGCAGCGACGGGCACCCCCGCCGGCATCTGCACGATGGACAGCAGCGAATCAAGTCCATCAAGGTGCTTCAGCGCGACAGGAACTCCGATGACCGGAAGTGGCGTCACAGCGGCCAACATTCCCGGCAGGTGGGCCGCACCGCCCGCGCCAGCGATGATGACGCGCAGGCCTCGATCGGCCGCGCTCTTTCCGTAGGCGATCATCTCTTCGGGCATGCGATGAGCCGACACCACGTCAGCCTCAAACGGAACATCAAATTCAGCGAGGACCTCGGTCGCCGCCTTCATCGTCGGCCAGTCCGAATCCGACCCCATGACAACGCCGACAACTGGGTCTGGCGCGTTTTCACTCATCGATGACTCCTGCTAAGTAGTCGGCGGCGTGGTGCGCCCGCTCGCGGAGGGACTCTAGATCCTCGCCTGTCACGGTGACATGTCCAAGTTTGCGCCCGCGACGTGGCGTCTTGCCATACAAGTGAACCTTCAAGTGCGGATCACGCGCCATGACGTGTCGGTAGGCCGAATACAGATCGCCCTTGTCGGTTCCAATCACGTTGACCATGACCGAGTACGGCGCTCGCGCGGCCGGGCTCCCCAGAGGCAAATCCAACACAGCCCGCAAGTGGTTTTCGAATTGTGAGGTCACCGCACCGTCGATCGACCAATGCCCGGAATTGTGAGGGCGCATAGCCAATTCGTTGATCAACAGGCCGTCGGCGGTCTCGAACATTTCCACCGCAAGCATCCCGGTCACCCCGACAACGTCGGCTACCCGCAGCGCGATGCTCTGCGCCGCAATCGCGAGATCGGCATCAAGGTCTGGAGCCGGGGCGATAACTTCGCGACAGATCCCCTCGGTCTGCACGGTCTCCACGACCGGGTAGGCAACTGCCTGTCCGTGTGGTGAGCGGGCGATTTGAGCAGCAAGTTCACGGCGGAAGGTGACCCGTTCTTCGAGGAGCCATGCCGCGGGCGATTCCAAGGGGTTGTCTTCAACGATCGAGACCGCTTCTTCAAGGGTGTCCGCCAGCCAGACTCCCCGGCCGTCGTAACCTCCGCGGGACGTCTTCAGGACGATCGGCCACTGGACCTTCTCGCCGAACGCGGCGAGGGCTTCGCGCATTTGTTCGACCGGCGCATCCGCTGCAATCGAACCCCACGACGGGCACGGCAAACCGGCATCGGTGAGCGCCCGACGCATGGCGATCTTGTCTTGCGCGTGTATCAAGGCATCCGGCCCGGGACGTACTGAGAGTCCGCTTGCCTGGAGCTCACGCAGGATTGACGGCGGGACATGTTCATGATCGAACGTGACGACGTCGACGCCCTCGGCGAATTCGAAAACCGCCTGCGGATCGTCGTGGTTGCCAACCCGAACGTCATTGATCACCAAGGCCGCGCTGTCACCCTCGGCCGCTGCCAGCACGCGAATGTTGATGCCCAAGGCAATTGCGGCCTGCTGTGCCATCCGTGCAAGCTGACCTCCGCCGATGATCCCAACCGTTGGGAAGTCATCGACTGATGACGCTGAACTCACGCAGAGACCCCTGATTCGGTGATGTGAATTCCATA
>Ga0075163_10003312_pt1 | contig 21638 bp, 15 predicted proteins | sample JI1023141ADNA_FD_71478 | JGI IMG/M metagenome (GOLD analysis project Ga0075163, IMG submission 71478) | Wastewater effluent complex algal communities from Wisconsin, to seasonally profile nutrient transformation and Carbon sequestration -... | ecosystem: Engineered > WWTP > Effluent > Algae... | reverse complement strand
TCCTGTTAACCGGCTTAACCCTCCTGGTGAACCAATCCATAAAAACCCTTGTGGGTCTAATCTAAGAACAAGAATAAAATTATGTACTAAACCATTTTTAGTAGTATAAGTAGTAAATTTTCCATTACTTAAGCGGTTTAGTCCTATATCTGTCCCTACCCAAAGATTGCCAGCATTATCTTCACAAATAGCTCTAACAGAGTTATTTGATAAACCATCCTTAGTGGTATAGATGGTTAATTTTCCATCTTTGAGACAACTTAAACCATTACTTGTTCCTATCCACAAGTTTTTATTTCTATCCTGACAAATAGCAAAAATCGTTTCAGAAGACAGTCCATCTTTAGGAGTGTAATGTTTAACCTGGTTATTTTTTATTTGAAATAAGCCTTTGGTTGTCCCTGCCCATAAATTTCCATCTTGCCCTTCATAAAGCACATTAATTAAACTTTCTGATAATTCTTTATTAGCTGTAAAAGCTTGAAAATCCCCATCTTTTGAGTAAAAAAGACCTTGATTAGTACCTATCCAAAAAACTCCTGTCTTATCTTGGCAAAGAGAATGTATGTTATTAGTCTTAAGATCTTTATCTACACTAGAGTCAAAAACTGTAAATCGCACTCCATCAAAGCGAATTAAGCCTTTATAAGTACCAAACCATATATACCCATCTTTGGTTTGAGTTATGGCTAGAATAGTGCTTTGAGGTAACTCATCTTGCCAAACCTGCTGAACATATTGAGAGATCGCTTTGTTAGGATCTAAGGCAAAAGTATTACTAACAAATACAAGTAGCCATCCTGTTAAAAACAAAATAGTTTTAACCAAATTAGAAGATCTGTTCATAAAATCATAAAATTAATAGAGAACATATTAAAGGGTTATAGCTAAACATATAGGCGGTAAACATAAGTATAAACATTAGTTATAGCAAAAACAATCGACTTTTATTATTTAGCCTAACTATAGAAAGTTTTCCAAAACCTGCGTGTTTTTCTGAAAAATTTCTTGACAGATAATCATTAGACTCGTATACTCCCTTTTCCTTTAGCAATAAGGGAATTGGCGCGGGGTGGAGCAGTCTGGTAGCTCGTTGGGCTCATAACCCAAAGGTCAAAGGTTCAAATCCTTTCCCCGCAATCTAAAAAAGGCTGCTAAATTAGCAGCCTTTTTTATTTTTATTAACTACTTCTAATATTTAGATTTATTACCTACCAAAAACTAAACCCACAGCAATCTATTTTGCTATGGGTTTAATACTTACTTATTTACTTATAATTAAGCTTGGCTGTCTACTCTAGCTTCTACAGCGGTTTGGATTACGCTAGAAACATTAGATAGGAAATCGTAACCTGTTGCTTTTTCTATCGAATCCACACTAGTACGATAGCTCTTCCAATCTTTGCTATCAAGGCTATTGCTATTAGGCATATCTATAGCAATAACACGGGTATCAGCATTAATACGGGAAAGATCATTTTCTCCTTTAGGTAGTACAACTGCAACTTTCCACGTTCTTTCAGGAATGTCTACCTTACCATCAGCAATTGTACCTTTTGAACCATATCCACCTGAAATTATATAAAGCTCATTCCCTTCACCAACTAGGCCACGACAGTAATTTTCAAAACCATTCCAAGGCCCAGTGTTGTTAGCTGCGGTTTGTGGAATCATATTAGTCATTAAAAATACTTCTGAGTTAGCAGTTTTACTAGATGTGCGATCACCTGATGGCACCATATGACCACGAGTATAACCGCTTCCAGAATAATCTTTAGGTGTAACTTGATACCAACCTGGTGGTAAAGTAGTATCTTGAGTAAAAGACCCTGCTCGACCAGAACTACCTATATCACTACTCTCTAAATGCCAGCTTACCCAATTTGGAATACCTTTATCACGATTATAAGAAATTGTGTACTGCTGTTTCTCCATTAAGTAATTACCAGGGTTATTTACATCTGTAACCGCATTTGTTGGATTACCTAAAAATATATTTACATTCCCTGATGGATTTGGGTTTGGTGTAGGCGTTGGCGTTGGCGTTGGAACTGGTGTTGGAGTTGGTACTGGAGTCGGTGTTGGGGTCGGCGTTGGGGTCGGCGTTGGTGTTGGCGTTGGTGTTGGTACTGGTGTAGGCACAGGAGTTGGTGTTGGTACAGGAGTTGGTGTTGGTGCTGGAGTTATTTTCTTTATTTCATCAATTATTTGTTGACCACTAAGTTTAGTAATACGTGATTGTTCTGTACTACTTAAAGTCTTAAGTTTATCAAAAGTGTCCGAAGGTAAAGCGTCTATTTTTCTAGCAAATGCTCGCTCTTTATCAGCACCTTGTCTACCTAGATCTTGTAAAACTACATCAGCCAAGCCAGCTAAACGCAAAGCAGCACTATCTGTAATTTGTCTAAGTGTACTACCAGCAAGCCCTAATTCTCCTAAACGTGTTCGTGCAGCAGCAGGATCACCTGTTGGAGCAGGTGTTGGTGTTGGTACTGGTGTAGGCACTGGGGTCGGCACTGGGGTTGGAGTCGGGACGGGTGTTGGTACTGGAGTTGGTACTGGGGTTGGAACTGGAGTTGGTACGGGTGTTGGTACTGGAGTTGGAGTTGGTGCTGGAGTTAATTTCCCTATTTCACTAATTATTTGTTGGCTGCTAAGTTTAGAGATTCGTAATTGATCTTTGCCGCTCAAAGTTTGAAGCTTATCAAAAGTGTCTGAAGGCAAGCCATCTATTTTTTTAGCAAATGCTCTTTCATTATCAGCATTTTGTCTGCCCAGATCTTTAAGTACTACATCATCTAAGTTAGACAAGCGAACTGCAGCACTATCGGTAATTTGTCTAAGCGTACTACCAGCAAGTCCCATTTCCCCTAAGCGTGTTCGTGCAGCAGTTGGATCTGATATAGAGGATGTGGTTCTAGTTGCTCCATCAGGTGAAGTATTACCCTGAGTAGGTGTTGAGCGTTCTGTTTTCAGTATATCAATGACTGCATGTAAAAGTTCTGTTACTTGATTAAAAACATCTAGTGTTTTATTAATTAGTTCTAATGCTGAACCATCTTGTCCTGATAATGCATTACCAGCCTTATTTATAGAGCCGCTAATAGCGTCAATTTGTCTTTGTGTGCCCTGTTCAAGAGTTTGTTTGCTTTTTTCTACAGAACGTTCTGTGCGTATTTGTCTGCTAGCATCAGTCTGACGTGCAGCAGCAGAAATATTGGTTAGCTGTTTTTGTAAATGTTCTGGAGATCTTTCTGATTTTGTATTTAATATTTTAGAAAGTTGCTCTTGTTGCTTCAAACTGCCAATGCTTCTACGTGACCTAGTAAACTGCTGATTTAATCTTTGGCTAGCATTTGGGTCTGTTTGTGGTACAGATTGGGGTTCTACAGGTTGGGTGGTTTTCCCTTTAGTTGAAACAGATTCTTGGGGCTGTTTATTTAAATCTTGAATGTCTATTTGATTAGGTGATCCTATATTTTTAATTGACATGAATCCTCTTTCAATGGCTTAGCGAAATTTTATGGATATAAGGCTAGTCGGACAATTATCGGGTCTATAATTAAAAAGGTTGCGTTTATTGCTTAAATTAGTGAAAAAGTTTATCTTAGCCTTTATTTTACATAAGGAGGTTTATTATATTTATGTCAAAAATTTTAGTCACTAAAAAAAATCATATAACTACTATTACTATTAACCGCCCAGAACAAAAAAACTGTATTGATGAAGAATCAGCACAATTATTAATGGATGCTTGGTTAGATTTTCGTGATGATGATAATCAATATGTAGCCATTCTAACAGGTGCAGGAGACACTTTTTGTGCTGGAGCAGACTTAAAAAACTATGTCTCTGAAGCTAAACGTATACCTTGGTCAAAAAATAAATTACGCCGTTTTATTCATAATGGGCCTGGTTATATGGGTTACACCAGACAAACAGATATTTTTAAGCCTATTATTGGAGCGATCAATGGAGGGGCTTTTGCTGGTGGCTTGGAATTAGCCTGTTTAGCTGACTTTCGTATTGCCTCTGAAACTGCTGAGTTTGGCGTATTATGTCGTCGTTGGAATGTGCCTTTAGTAGATGGAGGAACACAGCGTTTGCCTCATATTGTTGGACTAGGTAATGCAATGGAGCTAATTATCACAGGTAAAAGAATAAATGTTCATCATGCTTATCGAATTGGATTAGTTAATGAAATTGTTGCACCTAATGATTTAATGTCAAAAGTTTATCAGACGGCTGAAGAAATTTGTGCTATGCCACAAACCGCAATTCGTACAGATAAACAAGCTGTATTAAATGGCTTAGGCGCTTCATTAGATGAAGGCTTACGTATTGAAGCACAGTTAGGTCAATATGCTTTAGCTAGTAGCGATATGGAAGAAGGGCTTAAAGCTTTTACAGAAAAGCGTAAACCCAACTTTGCCCAAGAAGATTAAATTTTGTAAAAATTAAAAATATTAAACTCCAATATTACTTAGGATTATCTATGCCACATATTAAAGTCAATGGAGCCAACATTTACTATGAAGAGCAAGGAAGCGGCAAAGAAACAATATTTTTTTCTCATGGACTACTTTGGAGCACTAAGCTTTATGAAAATCAAGTAGCTGAATTAAAAAAACATTATCGCTGTATTACATTTGATTTTCGTGGACAAGGGCAAAGTGAAGTAACAGACTCAGGCTATGATATGGAAACACTTTGCGAGGATGCAGTAGCTTTGATTAAAGCACTAAATGGCGCTCCTTGTCATTTTGCTGGCCTTTCAATGGGTGGGTTTGTTGGTATGAGAATAGCCGCTCGCTACCCTGAATTACTTAAATCACTAATTTTATTAGAAACTTCCTCTGACCCAGAGCCAAAAGAAAACTTGGGTAAATATCGTCTACTTAATTTTATTGCCCGCTATTTAGGCCTAGGTATTCTAACTGGTCAAGTTATGCCTATTATGTTTGGAAAAAAGTTTTTAAATGATCCTTTACGAAAATCTCTTAAACAAGAAATGATAGCTAGACTTGCAGGAAATAACCGTATAGGCATTACTAGAGCAATAAAAGGAGTAATTGAGCGTAATGGAGTTTATGAAGAGATCAAAAAAATAAAAACCCCAACTCTAATAATTGTAGGGGATCAAGATGTAGCCACTGTACCAGCTAAATCTGAAAGAATTCATGGTCAAATATCTGGTTCAAAGCTAGTAGTTATCCCTGGTGCAGGCCATACAGCAACTATTGAAGAACCTGTAGCAGTTAACAAAACTATAATTGATTTTCTTAGTACCCAAAGGTAGTAAATTATTATGGTGGATGAAGTAATAGAAAATTATAGAGATAAACTCTGGCGTAGAGAGCCAGAAGAACGGGTTGAGACAGCAACTCAGGCAGAAAATTTTATTGACTCAGTAGGCTTTGCTTATGCACTAACAGACATGCGTTGGGCTTGTCCTTCTCTTTATATTGCTGTCTGTGGTAGACGTGATGCAAGAATGCCAAGAAATGTTCAAAAAGATATAGAAGCTTCACATACTTGGGTGCTTAAAGATGAGCTACTTAAACGAGGTAGAGTGTTTTATGCAAAGATTGGCAAAGGTCGAGCTACTTTTGTGGCTAAACGCTTGTTACCAGCTTTTTATACTATTTGGAATATCAACACATCAAAAGAAAAGCTTTCCTCAGAAGCTTTAGCCATACTAGAGGTACTAGCTAAAGAATGGGAAATGGCTAGTAGTGACTTAAGACAAGCAGCCAAAATTAGCGATCGAAAGCAATTTTCAAAAGCAATTGATGAGTTGCAAGCGTGTTTTAAGGTAATTCCTTCAGATGTAATTTATATGCCAAAATTTACTTATATTTGGTCATTGATAGAAGCACGTTTTGATGCAGAACTACTTGAACCTATGCCTAAGGAAATAGCATTAAAGGAAATCGCTAGAGCCTATCTAACTGCTGTAGGTCAAACAGGTTGTGGCGATTTAGCCCGTATCACTGGCTTATCTAGAGTAGATGCTGGTATTGGTAATCAAGCTTTGGTGGCAGAAGGTTACGCCATCAAATTAGCTGTAGGAGTTTATCGTTTATCTAGGATAGTACCGTAGGGGCAGACCTGTGTGTCTGCCCTCTTAAAAACAGATAAACCTACACACGGTGATAATCAGGTCGCCAGTTTTTTATTGCTTTTTTGATTTCATTGCCTTTTGTTAAGGTTTTAGATCTGATTTTCTCTATAAGTTCAGGTAATTCTTCATCTGAAGCAAAACGTAGGACTATTAATTGTCCTGTTGTTAAAGAGTCTAGCTTTTTAGCAAAATCTTGTGGAAATAGACGTTGAAACCTTAATTGCTCTTCTAAACGAATTACTCTATCTTGTGCTTTAAGAGCATTTACACGAATTAAAAAACCTCCAACTATAAGAGCCAGTGCTAAAACTAAGTTTTCTCCATTCTGCCATCCTGGTTCAACAACAAGAATCACTAGAGTCCAAACAAAATGGATTATAAAAATAGGCATAACAAAAAAATGAAAAGGCTTATGCCATCTAACATGATTTTGGTAACTTTGTTTTTCTCTCTCCATACAAAAAAATCCTCTCTATTGAAAATTTTAAGATTTAATTTTATTAAGTAATATAACTTAGCGTACTACAGAATATTGTCTAGGTTTTTCTAGGCTTGATTCTTCACCTGGATTAGTAAAGCGATTAAGTTCTAATTGGTATTGTTTATCATAAAGCTGTTTATAGCGGCCATTAAGGGCTAAGAGTTCTTGGTGTGTTCCACGTTCGACAATTTCGCCATTTTCTAAAACTAAAATCTGATCAGCGCTAACAATGGTAGAAAGTCTATGGGCAATAACAAAAGTGGTTCTTCCTTGGCGTAATGAGCGCAAACCAGCTTGAATTAAGGCTTCGCTTTCGCTATCTAAACTAGAAGTAGCTTCATCTAGAATTAAAATTCGTGGATTAGCAAGAATTGCCCTAGCAATAGCTATTCTTTGCCGTTGTCCACCAGAAAGCCTAACTCCTCGCTCGCCAACAATTGTGTCATATTGCTTATCAAATTTTTCAATAAACTCAGCACAATGTGCAGTTTGGCTAACAGATTCTATTTCCTTACGTTGTGCGCTTGGTTTAGAAAAAGCAATATTTTCTGCAATTGTTCCATCAAACAAAAAATTATCTTGTAAAACAACTCCTAGATGTGAACGATAGTCTCGCATCCGTAAACTAGACATATCTTTACCATCAATATTTAGCTTGCCAGATTGAGGTTGATTAAAATTCATAATCAAACTAATAAGTGTACTTTTTCCAGCACCACTAGACCCGACTAGTGCAGTAGTTGATCCAGCAGGAGCTTTAAAAGAAATATTTTTTAAGACTGGAACTCCAGGATCATAGGCAAAACTTACAGCCTTAAATTCAACTTCGCCTAAAACGTTTGGGACTGGTAAACGATTAGCATCTTGTTCTTTTTCAGTTGATTGGCTTAATATCTCTCGAATTCTATCTAGTCCAGCAAAGGCTTCAGTGATTTGAGTACCAATAGCAGCAATTTCAATAACAGGCATTGCCATCAACCCAGTAAAAAAAACATACATAAAAAAATCACCTAGGGTCATTGAGCCGTTTAGTACAGCATTACCGCCAACAATAATCATTATGACCCCAATAACCCCAACTACAATTGAGGAAAATGATGTTGTAGCTGATACTCCAGTCATTGATTTAGCAACATTACGGAATAATCGATGTGCCCCTTTAGCAAAAGTTAATGCCTCTCTTTTTTCAGCAGTATAAGCTTTGATAATACGAATTCCCCCAAGTGACTCACTTAAACGGCCTGTAAGTTGTGCTTGGATCTCTCCACGCTCTCTAAAAAGTGGGCGAAGTCGACTAAAAGCAAAGGCAAGTGCACCACCAAGGCTAGCTAAAGCCAAAATGGTCATAAGTGTAAGCTGCCAGTTTAAGTAAAATAATATACCTAAGGCTAAACAAGCAGTTAAAATACTACCAGAGAGTTGAACTAAACCCGTTCCAACAAGGTTTCTTATCCCTTCAGCATCATTCATTATTCTAGAAACTAATTGGCCTGTTTGAGTACTATCAAAAAAATTAACTGGAAGTAGTGAAATATGCTCTTGGACTCGCTTACGCATATCAGTAATTGCTCTTTGTGCAGCAACTCCAAGGATTTGTGAAATAGCAAAAGAAGTAATAGCTTGAACAATGGTTGCAAGCCCAGCAAATAAAGCAATCCAGTTAAGAAGGTGTATTTGGCGTTTTATAATTACTTCATCTATTAGAAATTTTGATGAAGCTGGCAAAACAAGCCCCATAAAACGACTAATAATCATTAAAAAGAAACCCAAGGCCAAACGCTTTCGATGAATCCAAAGAAGTTCCTTGGCTTCACGCCAAGCAGTTGCAGGTTTAAATTTCTTTTTCTCAGCCATAACACCTCTAAAAGAAGGGCAGACACATAAGTCTGCCCCTACAATTTTTTAATCTTTACATTCTGGCAAACGGCTCTGAACTATGCCAATTACATCAGCTAAAGTGATTTCTTTTAGTTTAATCAAAAAAACGTCCTCAGCTTTTTGTAAAACTTCTTGGATAACGGGCCTTACAGTTTTTCCCACAATACAGTTATGGTTTTCTCCAAAGAGCGGGACTTGAAAAAAAGGGCCGGCTTCAATTGCCTCATAAATATCAAATAATGATATTTTGTCAGGTGGCCGAGAAAGTTTTGACCCACCACAAGCCCCCATTTGTACTTCTACTAGTCCATGTCTAGTAAGTGACCCTAAAATCCGCCGTACAACAACCGGGTTTGTATCAATACTTTTGGCAATACTTTCTGAAGTGACCAACAATCTATCACCAAAAGCAAGCATCCCTGCTGCATGTATTGCCACTGCAAAACGCGTATTTGCTGCCATATTTACTCCAAAGTGTAACTACTTTAGTTTCATATAAAATTCTTGTCAAATAAACTTCGCATAATATTAAAGATTTGGCTTAAAGCTTTTAGAGATTATTAGGAAAATAATTAATAGTGTTTTTGGCAACCTTAAGGTTATGTTTTTACACTAAGGATCCTAAATTACTCCTAGTCTAAAAAATCATTTCTTTTCTGTGAGGTTTTATGCTCAAAAGTTTAAAGTTATTTAACTTTTTGATGGTTACTTGTTTATTGTTTTTATGTTTTTTCCTTATGCCTAAAGAAGTAATAGGACAATCTGGAAAGGTAAAACAAGAGGCTATAAAAAGTAAGAAATTAGTACTTTCACTAGTAGCAAAAAACTTTTTACGTATTGAAAACCCTTTAGGAAATATAAGTATTAGCTCTAGTCAGAGCGATAATATTACACTTGAAGCTAGCTTACGCAATAACTCTAATATAGTTAATAAAAAAGACATTTTAATTGAAGAGCAAAATGATCAAGTCTACTTAAAAGTGCCTATAACAAAAACGACTCCAATAGACTTGAAAATATTAGTCCCACCAGGAGTAAACCTACGTCTACTAAGTGAATCAGGTAATATTGATATTAATCTTTTGGTAGGTAGTCTAGTAGCAACCACTAAATTAGGTAATATTCACTTAAGTGTTAATGATAGTATAAATGCTGATTTGTCACTTTCATCAACTTTTGGGACAATAAAATCAACAAAATTTATTAAATCTGCAAACAGTGCAAACCTTAAGTCTTTCCATAAACAACTTGGTAAGGGAGGAACAATAATCACTCTTTACACAGAACAAGGCAATATTACTCTAGACACTAATGCTACTTCACCTACTCCAGATATTACTTTTAATAAGATCCCTACCAACCCTAGTTCTACCAATCCTAGTTCTAATAGTTCCAATAACCCTAATAACTCTAGCGCTTCTAATAATTCCAATAACTCTGAGCCTTTACTAAAAAATACTCCAGATAATAAGGTTATAGGTAAAAAGCCAATATTACGTAGAAATGATGGTGCTGAAAATAATGAAAATGCTGAAAACAATGACTCTCGTCCAACTCCAAGTGCTAGCGCAAACAGTTCTAATAATGAAGATGATGGAGTAATTAAGATTGAGTCTCAGTTAGTAACTCTAAATGCTGCTGCATTAACTTCTTCTGGACAGTCAGTAGTAAATCTAAGCCAATCAGATTTTTTACTTTATGAAGATGGTGTTGCACAAGAAATTGTTCATTTTCAATCAGTAAACAGCCCATTTAATTTAGTTTTACTTATTGATCTTAGTGGTAGTGTAAGAGAAAAACTTAGGCTAATTCAACGTAGTGCATGGGCTTTTATTCAAGCTACTCGCCCTGAAGATAAGGTAGCAATTATTACATTTAGTAGTTCTACTCAACTAATTTGCCCTTTAACTAGTGATCGTCAATTATTAAAGAGGAAAATTGATGATATAAAAGATGTTGAAGGAGGAACAAATTTTTATGATGCACTAGTAGGGTCAATAAATTGGGTGTTACGACAAGCAAAAAATCAACGTAATGCAATAGTAATAATGTCTGATGGTGTAGACAATAGTTTACCTGGAGTACCTGGCCGAGGCTCACAAACAAGTTTTAATGAGTTATTAGATAGAATTCAAGAATCTGACACTATTATTTTTCCAATCTATCTTAATACTGAACAAGAAGTTATGGAAGAAATGGGTTTATATATCCCACAAGCCTACACTATTTCCCGTCAACAACTTCAAACAATGGCCGACACTACAGGAGGAAGCATATTTTATGCTGATAGGTTATCAGACCTATCAGGCTGTTATGAAAAAGTTGCGGCTGAACTTCGTACTATTTACAGTTTAGGATATTATCCAACTAATGGAAATAATGATGGAGGTTTTAGAAAAATTCGTCTTAAGGTAAAAAAAGATGATGTAAAAGTTAAAACCCGTCGTGGTTATTATGCTAAAAATGCCTAATGCCTAAAACTAGTTTATAAACAATTATTTAGGAATTAGATTTTTATTTTTAATCTTGAGAAGACTTATTTTTTATATTCTTAAAATATTCCAAAATATCGCCATCTAATTTAGTTTTTTTAGACCAATCTTCCTGTAAGATGGCTTTAACTGTTTTAATTTGCTCAATAGGATTATGTGTTAATTTTTCTTTTGCATAATTACTTGTGTCTTCTTGTTGAATAACAGTATTTCTTTTAATTTCTTTAGTGTCGGTTGAAAAGTCTGAATTTCCAAACATATGACTATCAATATCAGGATTAGATTTTAGTATTTTTATTGTTTCTTGTAGGAAAGATTTAGCTAAATCCTTTGCTGTAGGTCGTTCAACAGGGTTTTTATACAAAGTTTGCATTACTATTTCTTCTATTTCTATTGGTACATTTGGATTAACTTCCCTTAATGGAATAGGTTTATCATTTATATGACTCATAGCCATAGAAAAAAAAGTGTTTTCACGAAAATTAAAAGGCTGTTTTCCACTTAACATTTCATAAAGCATAATACCTAAGCTGTATATATCTGCTTTACCATCACACTTTTCCCCTCGTAATCTTTCAGGTGATATATAAGCAGGAGTGCCTAATACTTCACCATACTGTGTTAAATTCTTAGTTTCTTCATCTGAATTATTTGAATATATTTTAGCTAGTCCAAAGTCTACAACTTTTATTACTTCTCCTGTAGGTGTTTTGTGTATAAAGATATTTTCTGGCTTTATATCTCGATGAACCATAGATATAGAATGGGCATGTGATAATACACTACAAATAGGGGAAAGGATTTTAGCACATTCAGAGAGAGACAATGCCCGCTCTTTTTTTAGAAAATCTGACAAAGAATATCCTGAAAGTAATTCCATTACTATATAGGCTATACCTTGTTTAGAAATACAACAGTCTAAAATTGTTACAGCATTTGGATGGTTGAGTTTACAAGCTGTAATAGCTTCTTGGTGAAATCTTTCCAATTGTTCCAAGCTCTTATTTCCTGGCATTGGGCGTAAGATTTTAATTGCTACAGGGTTATTTAAGCTTAGATGTTTTGCTTGGTAGATAGCACCAAAACCTCCTGAGCCTATTTTAATTTCAAGTTGATATTTATCGTCTAAAATTGTACCTGGCAAAATATCTACCAAGGCTGAAAATACTTTATCTGCTTGTTTTTGTGCAATTTGTTTAGCTATGCTTTGTTTTCTATCTACCATTTCTCGGATATACCAAGCCTGTTGTAAGGCTATAGAAGCCTGTGCAACTAAACTAATGCCAAAATCTAATTCTAACTTGGTATAAGTTTTTTTAGGGCGTTGACCAAGTATTATTACTCCAAAATTTTCTGTATCAGATCTGCTTTTAGCTCCATCATTACCAGCTTTATAAGTAGAAATAGGAAAAAGTATATTTGCTCCTTGATCTAGCAAACTAGTTTTTAATTCTGAGTTAGGTAAATCAGAGACAAACACAACTTTTGGTAACTCAACTAAAGTAGATTTTAAAACGCTAATATTTTTTAAGATAATTCCTTTTTGACGTGAAATAGGCGGGTAGGGTTCTTTCCAAGTTATAACAGCATATCTTTTTACTGCCCAATGCCCTGATAAAGTTAAAGCCAAAAGCATTATTATATTTTCAGGCTCAATACTTGAAGATAATTCTTGAGAAAATTCTAAAACTGCTCGTAATTCTTGGTTTTTTTGCTTTAATTCTTGATTAAGTATTTGAACTTGCTTGTGATTAATAGCATTAGTTATATTACCAGTAGCAACGCTTAATAAAGCCTCTAGTAATTCTTCTTCTTTAGCTGTTATTTCCCCTTTAAGTGGACAACTTACTCCAAGATATCCTATAGGGCTATTTATATTACCTATTGGATAAACTCGATAAATACCAAAGCTAGAAACAGCTTCTTTATCAAACAAGTCTCCAGCTTTTACTTGCTTTAATCCACGAACTAAAACTATAGAATAAGTTTCATCTGCCTGCTGTATTGCTATTAAGCCTTTACTTACTAGTAAATAACCTAGGATACTACGAAGTAAATGCTTAAGGATTTCATCTAAATTAAGAGAGATATTTAAAAGTCTAGTAAATTCTAATAGTGTTTCAGAATGAGTTGTTTGGTCTTTAAGCATAAATTAGGCTTGAGGTTTATTAGTTTTAGGTATTTTTTTAGTCAAATGTAGTTCATTTTTATTTCCAGGTAAAACTTCATAACGAACTTCGTCTACTAAAGAACGAATTAAACGAATGCCTAAGCCTCCAGCTTTACGTTTATTAACAAGTTCTTCTAAAGACTGTGGTTGTACCAAAGTAGGGTCAAACCCTTGACCAGTATCAATAAGTTCAACACGAATTTGTTCTTCATCATAAATAGCTCTAACCATTACATCTTTAGTCTTATCATGTCCATAAGCATGTTCAACTATGTTTGTACAAGCTTCATCAACAGCCATAGTTAATTTAGTAATATCACCTTTTTCAAAACCTGCTTGTTCACAAACTCGGCGGATAAAATCACGCACCATTGCTAAATTTTCTACTGATGAAGGAATGCTTAAAGTAAAAGTACTTTCTACAATGGCCATTAGATTATACCTTTCTAATAGAGAGTTCTTTAAAGGATTGGATTGCCATTGAAAGGTCATCTACAATATCATAAATATCAGAAAAACCTAAGGTTTCAACTATTTCTTTTAGCTCTGGTTGCATACCAAAAATTTTAATATCCCCACCTAGTTCACGTATTTCTTCAATAAAACTCATAAAAACACCTAATCCAGCAGAAGATATATAGGTTAGTTTTTCACAACCAACAACAATATAATATTTTCCTGTTTCTATTTCTGAAAGTATGGCCTGTTCAAATTGTGGTGCAGTACGAGCATCTATTTCACCTTCTAACTCAATTAATGTTAAATTTTCAAAAGCAGACTTACGAATGTTAGATATTGACACAGCAGATCCTCTAAATATTAGGTTTAACGTTATTTAGCAAAGTTTTAACTATAAAACAGCCAGACTCTTACGAACAACTTTTTATTGCTTAATTACTAATAGGGAATTTATCTGAAAAACAGTAAAGACACAAGACTAAAATAGTTTTATTACCTTAGTCTTATGTCTTTACAAAGCTTTAAGTTTTAGTCATCCCCTAACAAATAAAATAACTCAAATTATTTTATTTGGAACGGGTTAAACTCCTAGCAATAGATAATTTACCATCAGGATTTTTTATTACTAATTTTACTGTTGTACCTTTAGCAATTAATTTCTTTAATGTCTTACCATTTAATGAACCAGGTGTTTTCTTAGCTACTGTAAATTGTGTTCCATTTGCATTAAACATCAAAGGATATTCATCCATATCATTTACAATTATCACAGCACCCATTTGGATAAAAGAGCTTGGTGAGTCAGTAAAAATAGTTCCTTTGGTAAAAACAGGGTTTTTAATTACAGGCAAATTAGTTCCCATAGGTGCAGAGCCACCGCTATTTTGCCCATTACCAAAAAATGTACTTACAGAATAAACAAAATTCCCTGTACTGCTTTTACCAGCATTAACATTATCAACAAAGCCTGTATCATTTGCTCCTAAAGTAGCAATTAAATTTTCATCTTTAACTAAGTCTTGTTCTGTTAAATCAGGCTGTCCTTTTTCTGGTGCTGGAAGGCGATAAATCTTAAAGCCTGCTATATCAGAATCTGCAGCTAAAGAATGGATTTTTCTAGTTAAGACTTGCTCTATAGTAGGTGGTTTTAACTCTGTTGCAATAACTTTAACATTGTTAGGTGGAGCAATTTGTCCCATTGCAGGTGGATCAAAATTGATGATTACCTGTAAAGTAGCTACTCTTGTTACCAAAGTAACTATTTGGGTAACTACTACATTTCCTGACTTCCCTATAATCATAATTGAATAGGTGCCAGCAGGAGTATTACTACTAGTATTTACTGTTACTATAGTGTTAGTTCCAGGAGTTAAACTAGATTTAGCAAAACTAACCTGAACATTTGGATCTGGTGAAGTAGAGCTTAAACTAACTGTTTGGTTAAATCCATTACGCCCTATTACTCCAAGAGTAAACATAGTTGCATCACCAATAACTATGTCTTGTTTACTAGGTGCAAGTGCAAGTGAAAAAACTTCTTGTGGGGCAGCAGTAACATTAAGATTAATTGTAGCTGTTTTAACTAATGAACCTGATGTACCAATCACTTGAACTTGATAATTTCCTACAGGGGTATTAGCACTAGTAGTAACTGTTACAGATATATTATCCCCTGGTTTAGCGTTACTAGGAGCAAATCCAACAGTTAAAGAGCTTTCTGTTACATTAGCACTTAAAGCTACTTGGTTTGTAAAACCATTTTGGCCTACGATATCTAAGCTAAATGAAGTTGCTTTACCAGCGGCAACGCTTTGTGTATCAGGTCTGGCACTAAGAGTAAAATCACCAACAATTGGCTTAACTGTTAAGGTAAATGTAGCATTTTTAGTAACTCCACCAACGCTAGCAGTAATAGTAAATAAATAGTCTTTTGGCTCTGTTGTTGGGCTAGTGCTTAAAGTAACCATAGATGTGCCACTAGTATTAATAGTAGTCACAGAAAAACTAGTTTGTATGGTATTTGTTGGTGAGGAAGCAGTTAAAGAAACTTGCCCAGTAAAATTATCTTTAGCATTGATATTTACAGCAAAGTTTGCCTTCTGCCCAGCAATAATTGATTGTGTTGTTGGGTTAAGAACTAGGTCAAAATCACCATTTTTTACTATTAATTTTACTGTTGAACTACGTTGCAGTCCGCTAGCCATACCAACAATATTAATATCATAAGTCCCTAAAGGAGTTGTAGCGCCAACATTTACATTAACTGTTGCTGTTGTGCCTGGAGTAATTCCTGTAGTACCACTCATAGCAGTAATATTGCTATTTGATGTATTAAAAGATAACACGACTACATCATTAAATCTGTTCATAGCATTAACACCAACTGAAAAACTAATTGGTTTTCCAGGAGATGTTTCAAGACTAAGAGGATTTATTGTTAATGAAAAGTCTGGGGCCGCAGTAACAGAAACTATAGTGCTAACACGTCTTTCTATTATTCCGCCTTTAGTTGAACTAGTACCAATAATCGTAACTGGGTAAGTATCAGGAGCAGTAGTACGATCAGTAGAAATAAGTAATGTAGCTGTTCCAGATCCAATAATTGTACTGGTACTAAGAGAGGCTTTTAATTTACTATCCACTTTTAAGCTTACTGAATCATTAAACCCATTTAATCCAATAACACTAAGAGCTAACTCTGTTTGCTCTCCAGCAGAAAGAGAAATAGCTTCAGGAATAATACTAAGTGTAAAATCAGGTAAAGGTCTAACTTCAACACTGACAGAAGTAGTTTGAGTAACAGCCCCTGTTGCAGATCCCATAATAGTAATTGTGTAAGTTCCTGGGCTGGTAGCACTAGGAACAAGTACTGTCATATTAGTACTTCCAGGAGTAGTAATAGTGCTAATTCCAAAATTAACACTTAGTTGACCACTAGCCTTAAGTGAAACATTAAATCTACCATCATTATTAGAAGCATTAGCAGAGACAGTAAAAACTGCATTTGTTCCAGGAGTTACTTGTATTTTACTAGGAGAAGCACTTAAGGTAAAACTTTGTTGTGGAACAACAATGCTAACAGAAGCAGATCTTGTTAAACCTCCTCCTGAAGCACTTAGAGTAAGTGTATAAGTACCAGGAGCAGTTGAGGTAGAAACTGAAACACTCATAGTAACAGTACCAGGAGGAGTTACTGAACTAGGGGAAAAGCTAACAGAAATCCCATTACTAGAAAAAGGAGAAAAATTAATAGTGCTGTTAAAATTACCTGTTTTGCTAACTGCAATAGAAAAATTAGCTGAGCTTCCTGGCTGAATTGTAGCTGAGGAAGGGCTAATACTAAGACTAAAATCTCCTTGGGTTTGTGCTAAAACTTGTGTGTTGGTAAAGTGTGAAACAATACCAATCAATATACTTAGGAGAATAAATTTGTATATTTGACTACGGATTCTTAATATTAAAAACATATGGTTGTTCTCCTTAAGCTAATTGCCATATTACTTCTATTGATTTTTGTTAAATTATGGCTAATTCGTGGTTAATTATAACAACAAATTAGGGTGTGATAAGCATATATAAGCATAAAATTGCCGCTATCACTTCTTTGCTAATAATACCCCTAACTTAAGCTAAGTGACAGTTCAATATTGGACTGCCATAGGTGAGATGCATAGGACTACAAGTTTATAGGACAAATTCCAGACTATAAATATATTTAGATAAACTATCAGTTTAATTAAGTGATATTTCTAGGCTATAATGGCCTTTTCTTTAATCAAACAAATTCATTATTTAATTTAGCAATAAACCTAGTCAAAAGATTAGCTTAGCTTAACAGGTGAAAAATAAATGGCTCGACAAGCAAAAGTAACTCGAAAAACAAAAGAAACAGATATAAAAATTAGCTTAAACTTAGATGGTCAAGGTAATTCTGAAATTTCTACAGGAATAGGCTTTTTTAATCATATGTTAGAGCTTTTTGCACGTCATGGGCTTTTTGATCTAAAAGTTAGCTGCCAAGGTGACTTACACATTGATGATCATCATACAGTAGAAGATATAGCCATCACTTTAGGAAGGGCTTTTGCTCAAGCTTTAGGTGATAAAGCAGGAATTGAGCGCTATGGCGTTGCATATGTCCCAATGGATGAAACATTGGTTCGTAGTGTAGTTGATTTATCTGGACGTGCTTTTTTAGTCTATAATGCAGCACCTATTAGACCTATGATTGGTACTTTTGCTGTAGAGTTAACAGAACATTTTTGGCATTCTTTTTCTGATGCAATTAGGGCTAATATTCATATTGAGTTACTTTATGGCCGTAACCAACACCATATCCTAGAAGCGATTTTCAAATCTGTTGCCCGTGCACTTTCAGCAGCAACTAGGCCAAATCCTCGTGTCCAAGGTATTTTATCCACTAAAGGAACATTAGGTTAAGCTAAAGGAGTATTACTAGTGATTACAATAATTGACTATGGGGTTGGAAATTTACGTAGCGTAGAAAAAGCTTTTGCTGCTGTAGGCATAAAAACAGAAATAAGTAATAATCCAGAAGTACTACAACAGGCTGAAGCTTTGGTTTTACCTGGTGTTGGGGCTTTTGGTGATGCAATGATTTCATTAAAAGAAACAGGTTTTGACAAATTAATTTTAGATGCAGCCAGCAATGGAAAACCTATTCTAGGGATTTGCTTAGGGTTTCAACTTTTATTTGAAGAAAGTGAAGAATTTGGTCTTCATAAAGGACTAGGATTATTACCTGGTCGAGTAATACGTTTTTCTGATAATGATTTACGTGTGCCTCATGTAGGTTGGAATCAAATTCATCAATCTTATCCTCATCCTATTTTAAGTGATATTGCTAATAAAGCTTACTTTTATTTTGTTCATTCTTTTTATGTAAAAACTACTTTAGAGAGTGATGTAATTGCTTCAACTAATTATGGAATAAGCTTTAGTGCAATTGCTGGTAGAAATAATGTAGTTGGGGCACAATTTCATCCAGAAAAAAGCCAACATTCTGGACTTACTTTACTTAAAAATTTTGCTACTAGGATGGTCAAAACATGTTAATTCTGCCAGCAATTGACTTAAAAGATGGCTGTTGTGTTCGTTTAACCCAAGGAGAAAAAGAAAAAGTAAAAGTCTATGATCAAGATCCTGTTGCTGTAGCAGCAAACTTTATTTCTGCTGGAGCAGAAATAATTCATATTGTTGATTTAGATGGTGCTTTTTCTGGGCAAACAACAAAAAACCTAGAAATTGTTCGTCGTATTTGCTTAGAACTTAAAGTCAAAATAGAATTTGGTGGAGGGGTTAGGGATGAAAAAAAGGTGGAAGACTTACTAGAAATAGGAATATCTAGGATTGTCTTAGGTACAATAGCTGTAGAATCTCCTAAACTGTTAAATTTATTAGCTGCAAAATATGCAAAATATTTAGTTGTTGGTATTGATGCACGTGAAGGTAGAGTAGCAACTAGAGGTTGGGAGCAAACTACTACAGTAGATGCTACTGTCTTAGCTAAACAAGTAAGTGAAATAGGTATTGAAAGAGTAATCTATACAGATATTGCTCAAGATGGAATGTTAACAGGCCCAAATATTAAAATGACCCAAAAACTTGCTCAAATAAGTAAACTCAAAATTACTGCTTCAGGTGGAATAGGTAAATTAGCTGATATTAGTCAACTTAAGACTTTAGAAAAAGATGGTGTTGATAGTTGTATTATTGGTAAAGCTATTTATGAGCAAAAGTTTACTTTAGCTGAGGCGATCAAAGCTGCTAAATAATTCTATTAAATATATTCTTTGTTCTTTATAGTTAATAGCTTATAAGGAAAACCCTTAAGCCTGTTAAACTATTCTTAAATTTGATTTTAATAAAATTTTTATCACTTTGTTGCAGCTATAGCTAGGACTATGTTAGAGTTTTATCTATCCGCCCTAATAAAAAAACAAAAACGCTATGGCAATACAACAAATAAAAGCCTATGTTGAGGTTCAGTCTCCAGCCCAGCTAACTCAATTTAAGGGAGTTAGCGGGGAATTAGTAGTAAGAGCCTATCAACTTAACTGGCGACTACGAGAAAATATTGGTAATTTGCTTGCTGCTTTAGCAGGGCAGCGCGGGCCTTATTTGATCACTGGGCCAAAAGGTGTTGGTAAAAGCCATCTACTTACATTAATTAGAGCATTAACTACTTCTCCAGGTCTTTCCAATGCACTTAAAGATCCTTCTATAGTTTCAGCAGCAGGTAAATTAGCTGATGAACATTTCTTTCCTATTGAATTAGATATTACTTCTGAAGAACCTCCAGATCTATTAAATCTACTTAGAGAAGAATTAGCCACTCGTGAAACTCACCCTATGGTATTTACTGATACTGAATGGGAAAATTCTAGTTCTGACTCTCGGATTTTTAGACTAATTAAATCTAAATTAAAGCCTGGGGTAATTATTGTTCTATTTATTGATGGACTATCTACCCCAATGAGGGCTAATAAAACTACACAGGCACAATTAACTAGCTGGCTAGGTTGGTTAGCAGATCAGTTTCGTGAACAATTCCAGAGCTTAATTATTACTTTAGATGATGATCTATTATCAGATGCCAGTGAAGAATTATTAACTAAATTTAAGATTGAAAAAGTAAATATTGTTAATTTAAGAGATATTGCTGATAGGTTTATTTTGAAAAAAAATGATCAGCAACGTCAAGAACTTGGGCATTTATATGCTGAAATAGTTAGGTTAATGCCTCAGTTTGCTTGGTCTAGGGATGATTTTATTGCTGTTTTCCCTATTCATCCAGCAGTGCTAGAAGTATCAGCAGGACTACGAATGTATTCACGTAGTTTTTCTTTGTTAGGTTTTATTGGTTCATCAGCCTCTAAAGCTACTAATCGTAGAGGGATGAATTTATCTGCTTTAGATGAGCTTTTTGATAGCTTTGAATTTGACTTACGAAAAAATGATGAACTAACAGGTATTTTTACTGCTTATGATTTAATTACCCAAAATGGTATTCCCTATCTAACAAACTTTGATGAAAAAATGTGGGCTAAACTAGCTGTTAAAGCTTTGTTTATGTTCTCATTAGCTAATAAAGCTGTTACAGCTACAAAATTAGCTGATTCAGTAATGCTTTATGATGATCGTGATTTTGCTGTTACTACTAGACGGATAACAACAGTTGTTGAGTGTTTTGCTAAAACTACTCCAGATATGTTAGAAGTAACTGGAGAAGGCCGTAATCGTCTTTATCGTTTTATTATTAGAGCGCCTAGATCCTCAGAAGATATATTATTAGAATTTATTGAGAGAATAGCAGATACAGATCATGGGTTAGCAGAATTACTAGTTACAGTAGGAGGGGAATTTTTCTCTGATTGGTCATTAAAGCTAGGAGGAGAACTTAGAACAGAACTAGCTATTCCTTGGCGTAATACTACTAGACAAGGAATCTTAAAAGTAGGTACAGAAGTTGAACTTTTCCCTATTAGTACTAATAGTATGCCTCCTAGTTCTGCGGCAACAGTTTCTGTAGGAGTAGATCTAATTACTCCAGATTTAGTTGATGATGAAGAATTATTACCAATAGACCTATTAGTAGAAGCTGCACAAACTGGAGAATACCAGCTAAACCCTACTATTTGTGAATGGGATTGGCAAGTTTGTCTAATTCCTATTAACGAACACATAGGAATAGATATTCCTTATTTTAACCCACCTACGCTAATTTACTGGATACCAGATACTCCTACTAGAGAAGATATAATAACCCTAAAAAAAGCTTTAGTTTTAAGGTTAGAAAAAGAGCAATTAACTCAAGAGAAAATTAATTGTCTTGCTGAACAAGAAAAAGTAGACCTTAAATTACAAGAACTTTTTCAGCGGCTTTATGTTGATAATGGTAAATTTATTAATCCTGGCTCAGAAAGACCTATTTTAATTTTTCAATCAATTGTTGCTGGTTCACCAATAGCAGAAATGTTTTCTCCCCTGTTAGCAGAATCTTTCTTAATACGT
>Ga0075163_10003311_pt1 | contig 21639 bp, 18 predicted proteins | sample JI1023141ADNA_FD_71478 | JGI IMG/M metagenome (GOLD analysis project Ga0075163, IMG submission 71478) | Wastewater effluent complex algal communities from Wisconsin, to seasonally profile nutrient transformation and Carbon sequestration -... | ecosystem: Engineered > WWTP > Effluent > Algae... | reverse complement strand
GAGCCGTGCCCCGAGCCGGCCGCGGTCGCCGCCCACCCCGAGCTCGAGGACGCGGTGCGGGTGCCGTACTTCCTGATGTTCGACCTGCGCCCGGGGTAGCGCGCCGTCGACGCGCCGCGGTGCATGGGCCTCGACGCGTCCACGCTCACGCCATCTGCGCCAGATCCTCGAACGACAGGTAGTAGCTCTTGCGGAAGGCGTCGAGGGTCGCGCCCGAGGCGGCGGCGCGGTGGGTCACGAGGTTGCGGACCGCGGCCAGGGTGTGGAGCCGGTGGGCCAGGCGGATCACCTGATCGCCGCTCTTGGCCGGCAGCTTGAACAGGTTCTTCACCCCCGAGGCGTGATCGACGGCGAAGAACACCAGGAGCCGGGCCCACTCGGTCACCGACAGCGGCGAGTCGAGGCGCTTGCGCTTGTGCTCCTGGAAGTCGCGCAGCGAGTTGGGCAACGAGCGCGCCGGGACCTCGACCTTGGCGGTGCCGAGCTCGACGTGGTCCTTCCAGCGCTCGCCGACGAAGCGCTGGTAGCTCGACCACGCGCCGCTCAGGCGATCGACGTAGTCGAACAGCGTCGTCGGCTCGCGCTGCACCGCGGTCAGGCGCGCGCCCAGCCAGGCGTGGACGTAGTTCTCGAGGACCTTCATCCACAAGACGATCGGCGGCGACTGATCGGCGTCGGTCAAGCTGCCGGTCGAGCGGTACAGCGCCTCGGCGGTGCGGATGCTCTTCACCAGGGTCTCGAAGCCCTTGAGCTTGACGAAGTGGGCGAACGACGGGAACGCGCTGGCGATCGCGGCGTCGACGTCGCCGGGCGCGGTCGCGCCGCCGGCCCGGGCCTCGAGCAGCTCGAGCTTCGCCGCCAAGAGCGGCTCGTAGGCGCGATCGCCGGGGCCGAGTCGAGCGAGGGCACCGTCGACCAGCGGCAGGAAGTGGGCGGCCTCGCCGGGCGCGATCGCCAGGTGGCTGGCGACCGTGGCGCGCGCGTCGTCGTCGCCGTCGCCGCCGACGTAGGCCACCACCTGCTCGAGGGCGCGTCGGCCGCCCAGGGCGATCAGCGCCCGCGCCGCGCGCTCGTGGATCGCCGGGTCGGCGTCCTCGAGGGCGGCGATGAGCTGGGGCTCGCTGTCGCGCGCGCCCAGCCGCCCGAGCGCGGTCACCGCCTCGGCGCGCACCCGCGGCGACGGATCGGCGAGCAGCCTGATGGCCGCGGTCGGCGACACCGCGCCGCGCGCCAGGCCGGCGACCCGGACCGCGGCCTCGCGCACCAGGGCGTCGGCGTGACCGAGGAGCCCGGTGGTCTTGCCGGCCAGCGGGCCGAGGTCGAGGGGCGTGGCCGGGTGGGCCGCCACCGTCGACGACAACGCGCGCAGCGCCGCGACCAAGGTCCGGGCCGCCGCGCCGCTCGGCAGGCGCCGGGCCAGCTCGAGGGTGTCGGTGAAGCCGTCGGAAGCGCGCAGCTCGCCGAGGGCGACGAACACGGCGATCTGGTGATCGTCGTCGGAGTCGGCGGCCGACGCCAGGAGCGCCGCGGTCAGCTCGGTCAGCGCCAGGTTGCCGGCGACGTAGGCGGCGCGGCGCCGAACCAGGGCCTCGGCGTCGGCCAGGAGCGCGCGCACGACGTCGACCGCCTGGCGGCGCGAGGCCCCGACCAGCTTGCTCGGGCGGGCCGCGAGCTGGAGCGCCCACAGGAACGCGCCGCGCAGGCCGGGGGACGCGGCGGTCGCCAGGCCGCCGATGCGCGCGAACAGCTCGGCTTGATCGGCGAAGGCCCCCATCGTCTGGGCGGCGGCGATCTGCACCGCCTCGGGGACGTCGGCGCCCAGGATGATCGCGGCCAGGGCCTCGCGCTCCCACGGCTGGTTGGCCTCGATCGCCAGGGCCGCGCGGGCCCGCACCACCACCGGCAGCTCGGTGCGCGCGACCACCGCCAGGAGGTAGCGGGTCACCTCGGGCTCGCGGATCTCGGCGAGGATCTGGACCACGCCCTCGGGCTCGTCGCCGAGGAGCAGCTCGGCCTGCTCGAGGATGGTCGCCACCGGCAGGGTCCGCAGGCGCCGGGCCAGCGCAGCCCGCACCGCGCGATCGCGTTCGTACAGCGGCACCAGGAACCGCTCGCCGGCGTCCTTGTGCTGCTCGGCCTTCCACGCCCGCGACGCGAAGCTCGCGGCGGTGCGCAGCTCGGGATCGTCGTCGCGCGCCAGCCGGCGCAGGACCGGCAAGACCTCGGCCGCGCCGAGCTCGGCGAGGTAGCGGACCGCGGCGACCGTGACCTCGGGCTCGAGCTCAGCGGCCAACAGCTCGGCCGCCGCCGCGATCGCCACCGGCGAGCGGATCTCGGTGAGCGCGGTCAAGGCCGCCGCCGCCTCGCGCGGATCGCCGGTCACCAGGGCGGCCAGCCGCGGCGCCGACCCGGTCGCGCCCATCCGCCCGAGGGCGGCGATCGCGGCCAGGCGCAGCGGCGCCGGGGCGTCGTCGGTCAGGAGCTCCGCGACCGCCTCTTCGAGGGCCGGGAAGCCCAGGCCGCCGGCGGCGCTGGCAGCGGCCGCGACCGTGGCCGGCTCGGGATCCGACAGCCGGCGATGGACGTAGGGCAGGAGCCAGGCGTTGCGGAAGCCGCGGCCCATCGCCGCGATCAGCGCGCGCCGCTCGTCGGGCCCATCGACGATCCGCGCCAGCTCGAGCATCGCGAAGGCCGCGCGCTCGGCCAGCTCCCACGGCGCGCCGAAGGCCCGGCCGGCCAGATCGCCGAGGAGGCCGTAGGCCAGGGCGCGCTGGCCGCGGGTCGGGGCGCCGCGGGCGAGGTCGACGATGGCGGGTAGGGCGTCGGCGGCCGCCGTGGTGCCGGCCTCGAGGGCGGCTCGCACCGCGCGCGCGTCAGTGGCTGTCCCCATGGCCGCAGTATCGCCCGGGTCGGGGGCGGTCACGGCGCCAGAGATCGCGCCAGGGCGACGATCGCGGCGGCCAGCGCCGCCGGCTGCTCGAGGGTCGGATCGTGGCCGCTGCCGTCGATGATCGTCGGGCCGAGGGCGGGGGCGGCGGCGGCCAGCCGCTCGGCGAGCTGCCGAAACTTGCCGTCGTCGGCGCCGACCACCAGGCGGGCGCGCGCCGCCCGGGCCACCAGGGCCGCGCTCAGATCGGGCATCGCGCCCAGGCCGAGCACCGCCATCGCCGCCGCCAGGCCGCGCGGAGCGAGCGCGACCCGGGCCGCCCGGCGCGCCGCGCGCGCTGCGGGATCGGCGTGCGCCGCGGTCGCGAAGATCGGCTGGGCCTCCCAGGCGTCGAGGAAGCTCGCCAGGTCGCCGCCGGTCAGCCGCGCGATCCACGCCGCGTCGGCGGCCCGGCGCGCCGCGCGCTCGGACGGATCCGCGAGCCCGGGATGCACGCTCACCAAGATCGCGCCGGCGATTCGATCGCGCGCCAGGAGCCCGAGCGCGACCCGGGCTCCCAGCGAGTAGCCGACCGCGATCGCCGCCGGGTCGAGGCGCGGCGCCAGGGCGTCGAGGGTCGCGTCCCAGTCCGGGCCAACCGTGACCTCGGCCGCGTGTCCGGGAAGCGGACAGCGCACGACCGTGGCGCCGGCAGTGGCCAGCCCGGTCGCCACGACGTCCCACGAGCTCGGCGGATGGGCGAAGCCGTGGAAGAGCACCAGGGGCCGCATGTCCGCGAGCTTCGCCGTTGTCTCGGTCCAGGGCGAGGGCCTCGGCAGGGGACGGCTGGAGACCGGTGGCCCCAGCCCCCCTGGCAGATCGATCTGCCACCGGACTTCCGACCCCACCCGGTAACCGAGCTTAACCTATCGAAAATAGAGGCCAGACCACCTGGCAGGCCGCTTGCTTGATGGTCCGACCATGCCGACCATGCGCCTTGCCCGTCTCGCACCGATCCTCGCCCTGTCCGTGGCCGCGTGTGCTGGAGAGTCGCCGGTCATCGACGCGGTCGACCAGGCCAACGCGATCGACGACTACATCCGGTCGCTGGCGTTCCTGCCGGCCACGCCCCCGGGGATCGCCGAGGGCGCGGTCACGCCGCCGACCCGCGAGGGCGACTACCAGTGCGTGCGCCAGAACCTGACCGAGACCCGGCAATACGATCGGATCGTCGCCTACGCCGCCAACTCCGACGCGCTGTGGCCGGGCGCGATCGTCGCCGGCGAGTCGGTCTACGCCGGGCTGTTCGCCCAGGTCGGCTTCGAGCGCAAGCCGCTCACGATCTCGGTCGGCCTCGAGAACCTGACCGGGGCCAAGAGCGCGCGGCTCGAGTCGCCCAGCCTGTCGAGCTACCGCGAGGCGCTGACCACGATCCTGTCGAGCGAGCTCGACGGCGCGACCCCGGCCAACATCTTCTCCGAGATCGAGGAGGTCCACTCCGACGAGCAGCTCGCGCTGGCCCTGGGCGCCGAGGTGTCGTGGCTGGGCTCGGCCGGGCACATCAGCGCGTCGTTCGACTGGAGCTCGCAGCAGACCCGCAGCCGGTATCTGGTGAAGTACACCCAGGCCTACTACACGGTCGACCTCGACGCCCCGGCCCGGCCCAGCGACTTCTTCGCCGACGCCGTGACCCTGGGCGACGTCCAGGCCCGCCTCGACGACGGCAACCCGCCGCTGTACGTGTCGAGCATCACCTACGGGCGGATGGTGGTCTTCACCTTCGAGTCGGAGTACTCGGCCGAGGAGATGGAGGCCGCCCTCGACTTCGCGTACTCGGGCGGCGTCGACGTGTCGGGCGACGTCTCGGTCACCTACAAGGACATCATCTCGCGGTCGAAGATCACCGCGTACATCCTGGGCGGCTCGGGTGGCGAGGCGGCGCGCACGATCGACAGCTACGAGGCCCTGATCGACTTCATCAAGGACGGCGGCAACTACTCGCGCGAGTCGCCCGGCGCGCCCATCGCCTACAAGCTCAGCTACCTGCGCGACAACTCGCCGGGCCGCATCTCGCTCACCACCGACTACGAGGTCAAGGACTGCGAGCGCGTGAGCCAGAAGGTCAAGGTCACGCTCAAGAGCATTCGCGTCGACAGCGATGGCGGTGACGGCGGCGACAACCTCGAGCTGTACGGCCGCATCACCGCCACCGGCGAGAGCGCCGCCACCCTGTTCGACAAGGGCACCGGCAACTACGTCGCGATCAACGAAGGTCAGACCTGGCCCCAGGGCGCCTTCGTCAGCGAGGCGATCCTCAACGTCAAGCCGACCGGCGGCGAGGCCATCCGCCTGAGCCTCGACCTGTGGGACTACGATCCGATCTCGGCCAACGACTCGATGGGCCGCGAGCTGGTGGTCGCCGCCTTCGAGGCCGGCTGGCGCCGCGACGTCACCGCCATCCTGACCGGCGATGGCGCCCGAGTGGTCGTGACCTTTGGCCTCCAGCCGATCTGAGGGCGGCGAGGACGACCGCGACGACGTGGCAGGCCGTGTGATGGCGCGCACGTCCCCGGCGCCGGTGACCTCGATCGAAGGAACGGTCCAGGTCCGAGCGGCGATGCCGACGCGGGCTGTGATAAACCTGTTCGGCCGTGACGCGGGTGGCCCGGCGTCGGCGGCAATGGAAGGAACGCGTATGAACAAGCTCGTGGTGTGCTCGACTCTCGTCCTCGCGACCGGCGCCGCCGTCGCCCAGCCGACCGGCGCCCCGGTCCCGGCCCAGCCTCCCGGCCCAGCCCCGGCCATGCCGTACTACGCGCCGCCGCCGGTGCGCGACGGCCTGACCTTCGAGGCCAACCTCGGCTTCGGGATCTTCCGGGTGTCGAACGACAGCGGCGACAGCGACTCCGAGAACGGTCTGGGCGGTCTCAACCTCGGCGTCGGCACCTTCGTCAACCCCAACATGGCGATCAGCCTGCGCGCCGCTGGCGTCACCTACTCGGAGGGCGACGGCAGCATCACCCAGGCCTTCTTCGGGCCGTCGGTGCAGTACTTCGTCAGCCCCAACGCCTTCGTCGGCGGCGGCGTCGGCCTGGGCGTGGCGCGGCTCGTGATCGACGGGCTCGGCAGCGACACCGAGACCGGGTTCGCGGTCGACCTGCGCGCCGGCTACACGTTCAACCCGGGCGCCAAGCACTCGTTCAACGCCTAGGTCGAGATCACGCCGGCCTTCATCGAGGACGTGACCTTCACCGGCATCGCGTTCCTCGCCGGCTACCAGCTCCAGTAGAGCGGGTGGCCTCGCCGGTCGGGTTGGGCGACGCTCCGTCGAGCTGGCCGTCCCGTCACCTAGGGCGCCGACCCAGAAGGCCCTCGCCGCTGCAGGGTTGCAATTGGCGCGCGGCTAGCTACTATGCTTGCATTACACCCGCCGGGCCTAGGTCGCGCATGCGGCATGCTCACTTCGGCGGGTTTTCTTTTTGGGGGCGGCGAACGTGAAGTACCAGAAGCCGGTCCTCACCGTCGAACAGCAGGTGGAGCTCCTGATCTCGCGCGGCATGGCTGGCGACGCCAACGAGATGGCAGCGAGGCTGGCCACGGTGAGCTACTACCGGCTGAGCGCATACTGGCATCCGTTCCGCCAGGCGGGCACCGAGGCGCTGCGACCCGGGACCACCTTCGACCTCGTCTGGCGACGGTATCGCTTCGATCGCGAGCTGCGGTTGCTAGTCATGGACGCGGTCGAGCGGATCGAGGTGGCCGCGCGCACGCAGTTCACCTATCACCACGCGCACGCCCATGGCGCGTTCGCGTATGCCTCGGATCCGACCTCGCTGCCGTACCTCAACCACGCTAGGCGGCTCGCGCTCCAGGAGTCGCTCGGGCGCGAGATGGCCCGCAGCAAGGAGGCGTTCGTCGAGCACTACAAACGCCGGTACGCCGAGAGTCCGTGTCTTCCGATCTGGATGGCGACGGAGATCATGCCCTTCGGTGACGTCGTCCGGATGATCACGAACTCCGACAAGGCCGTCCGCAACGCGATCGCTGGTGTGTTCGGCGTGCCGAGAGGGATCTTGGAGAGCTGGCTCCTCACCGTCGGGTACGCGCGGAACATCTGTGCGCACCACGGGCGGCTGTGGAACCGGGTGTTGAGCGTCGCGCCGGCGATCCCGCGCGATGTGGCCTGGACGCAGCCAGTCGTCAACGGCAAGCGAACGTTCGGCCTGCTGACGGTCTGCAACGTGTGCCTCGACCGGATCTCGCCCGGCCATCGATGGGCCAAGCGCCTCGCTGCCTTGCTCGATGAGTACGCCGAGGTCCCGCGGCACGCGATGGCGATCCCGCAGGACTGGCGGACGAGTTCGCTCTGGGCGCCAGCGCTCGCGTAGCGCCGGCGTGGCGAGAACGCGTCGAACCAAGAACCGCCGTCGACGACCAAGACCGAGCGAGTCTGGCTCGAATCAGAGGACCCGCCGGGTCAGCGCACGGCGGCGGCGAAGCGGCCGGTGAAGCGCGCGTCCTTGGTCTCGATCCGGGCCTCGCCGCACACCCAGCCGTCGCCGATCTTGGTCAGCTCGACCTCACCGGCCTTGAGCCCCTCGGCGGTGACGCTGCCGAGCATGAGGTTGTCGCTGGCGCGGTCGGCGATCGACGGATACACGAGCTGATCTTGCTTGGTGTCCATCGAGTACACCCCCGGCGCGATCGGCTGGGGCGCGCGGTCCTTGGTCAGGTCGAGCTTGGCGAAGCGCAGGCTCAGGCGGAGCTGCGCGCCGCGCGCCGGGTCCCACAGCCGCGCCGGGTCGAGCTGGTAGTTGGCGAGGATGACCTTGTACGACAGGCCCTTGCCGCTCTCGTCGAGCGCGTAGGCCGATACCACCGGGAAGCCGTCGGTCAGGTCGCGGAACCTGGCGTCGAGCTTGCCAGCGTGGGTGCAGCCGGCGGGCAGCCCGTCGAAGGTCTGCTTCACGCCGTGCTCCTGCACCGAGGTCGGCGCCGCCGGCACCGGCGGGGTCTTGTCGTTGACGTGCTTGACCAGGACCGGCGTCGGGCGATCGACGAGCGTGCCGTCGCCGAGCTGACCGAAGCGGTTGTAGCCCCAGCACACGACCTGGCCGGTCTTGCGCAAGGCGCAGGTGCTCTGCGAGCCGGCGCTGACCGCGACCGCGTCGGTCACGCCGGTGACCTGCACCGGCTTGGTCGCGTCCTTGGTGGTGCCGTCGCCGAGCTGGCCGCGGCCGTTATTGCCCCAGCACCACACCGAGCCGTCGCCCTTGACCGCGCAGAAGTGGGTGCGCGCCGACACCGCCTTGACGTCGGACAGCTCGGCCAGCGGCGCGGCCTCGAGCTTGTAGCCGCTCCAGCAGGTGAGCGTGCCGGCCTTGGTCAACGCGCAGGTGTCCTCGCCGCCGGCCTTGGCCGCCAGCGCCACCACGTCGGTCGCGCCGGCGACCTTGGTCGGGTTGGTCTTCAGGCCCGCGTAGCCCCAGCAGGTCACGGTGCCGTCGCGGTGAGCGGCGCAGCCGTGGTTCTGGCCCGAGGCGATCGCGATCGCGTCGGTCACGCCGGGGATCGCGGTGAGCGCGCGGTCGTCGACCTTGACGTCGACGCCCAGGCCCAGGGCATTGAAGACGTTGCCGCCCCAGCCCTTGACCGTGCCGTCGGGGAAGCGGGCCAGGCCCTGGCCCCCGCCGAAGGACAGCTCGACCGCGCCGGCCAGGCTCGGCACCTCGCTCGGCTTGGGCGCGTCGGCCGGGGTCGGCTCGGGGAACATCCCGACGTAGCCCCAGCACCAGACCTTGCCGCCGGCGGCCACGACGCAGGCCAGGTCGCCGCTGTCGCCAGGATCGCCGCCGACCACGAGCGCGGTGGCGCCGGCGACGCCGGGCACGCCGATCGCGCTGGTGACCTGACCCGGGTCGCGCCCGGCGCCCAGCTCGCCGACGTCGGACCGCCCCCAGCAGCGGACCGCGCCGCCATCGACGAGCGCGCAGGCCACGCCGTCGCCGGCCGCGACCGCGGTGGCCTTGACCACGGGCCCGCCGCCCTTGCCGTCGCCCTTGCCGCCGCCCTTGCCGTCGCCCTTGCCGCCGCCCTTGCCGTCGCCTTTGCCGCCGCCCTTGCCATCGCCACCCGAGCTCTCGGGGGCCGAGGACTTGTTCTTACACGCGGCGCCCGACAGGGCGAGGGCGAGGGCGAGGACGAGACGCACTGTGGACATGGTTCCCCCTTGGCGGAGCGATGATGGCAAGACCCGAGGCTCGGCCGCAAGGAAGGTGCAAGGATGGTGCGCGGTCGCGAACCGCTGGGGCGCGGCGTCGACGCGGGCGATGAGCGCGCTTCGCGCAGGATCTGCTCGGGGCGGCGGGCCCCGGCGCGCCGAATCTGCGCGCGGTTGTGGCAGCATCGAGGCATGCGCAACCATCGATTGGCGATCGCGTTCGTCATGGCGGCGGCCTGCGGAGGCTCGCAGAAGGCGGTCGAGGTCAAGGGCGGCGACGCCGAGCTGGCCAAGCTGGCCGGCACCTGGAGCGGCGACTACCGCGGCCATGAGTCGGGGCGGTCCGGCACCATCGACTTCGCCCTCGAGCTGGGCCGCCACACCGCGGCCGGTGAGATCCACATGGGCGCCCCGGACGCGCCGCCGCTCAAGATCGAGTTCGTGGCGATCGACGGCGGCCAGGTGTCGGGGACGATCGCGCCCTACACCGATCCCAACTGCCAGTGCGAGGTACAGACCACCTTCACCGGCGTCGCCGACGGCGACTCGATCGCCGGCACCTTCGCCACCAAGGTCAGCGCCAACGGCGAGACCCAGTCGGGCGACTGGCGGGTCACGCGCAAGCGCTGACCGCCGCGCCGGCGCCGCCCGGCTCAGCGCAGGTAGCCCACGAACTCGCGGGCGGCTGCGGTCGCGGTCGCGCCGTCGGGGTGGATCCCGTCGGTGGTGCGGAAGGTGCCGGTCCAGACGTCGATCACGTCGGTCTGCGCGCTGGTGGTCTCGACGTAGTCGCGGTAGCGCGGGGGCTGGCGCTCATAGTCGTAGGCCCGCGTCGGGCCGGCGTTCGGGTAACCCGGGTCGAAGCACGCGAAGAACGACGCGTAGGCGGCGTCGGTCATCGCTCGATCGAGGACGAGCGGGTAGTTGATCGCGGCGATCGTGGTCCGCGGTAGGAGCTGGCGCAGCTCGCGCAGGCGGGCGATCGCGACGTCGCCGACCGCCAGCCGCCGCGGGCACAGGGCGCGGTGGGTGAGGCCGACCGCCAGATAGTCGATGCGCGGGACCTGAGGTTGGATCCAGTCGCGGATCGCCGCGGTCCACCGGCCGTAGTCGAAGCTGGCCGCGGCCGGAGCGTCGCACGGCACGACGACGTAGTTGCGGGTCGGGTCGAGGTCCTGGAGCGCGTTGGCCAGGATCAGATCGACGCTCTGCCCGACCAGGACCACCGTCGGCTTGCCGGGATGGAAGCGGCGATCGAGGCCGCTTCGCGCGGCGCGCCCGGCGTCGTTGACGTAGGTGGCGTTGGCCGCGTCCCAGGTGTAGCCGGTCAAGCAGCCCGACGTGACCGACGACGGCGGCGGCGCGACCTGCCACCACCGAGGACCGCCCGACAGCTCGAGGTTGCGATCGCCGCCGACGGCGTCGATCCCGAAGGCGCGGAACCGATAGCCGGGGGCCCGGTACCGCGCCGGGATCTGGAAGCTCCAGCCGTGGCGACCGACGTCGGCGCGGTACTGATTGGCGACCACGCCGTCGACCTGTTCGACCGCGCCGCTCGGGCCGTAGACATAGAAGTGCACGGTGATGGTGCGGCTGTCGTCATCGGGGTCGCGGGCCCACCCCGAGGCCACGCCGGCGTCGTCGATGCCGTCGAACCAGCCGACCGGCGACGCCGCGTAGGGCGCGCCGGGCGGGTCGGCGACCTCGGCCTCGTCGCCGACGACACAGGCGGGGGTGGTGAGGGTGAGACCGAGGACGGCGGCGACGAGCGTGGCGGTGCGCATGAGGGCTCCTTCGGGTGGTCCCTCTGCGATAACACCGGTGCGCGCGCCGGCCGACCACGCGGCGACATCACGCCGCGACCACCTGCGTCACGCCCTCGGCTCAGGGCAGCATCGTGTCTTCGGTCGGCCCGGACTTCTCGTCGATCACGTCGCCGACCACGCCGAGGATCTTGAACTCGACGCGGCGGTTGGTCGCCCGACCCTTGCGAGTGCGGTTGTCGGCCAGGGGCTTCTCCTCGCCGTAGCCGATCGGCGTGAGCAGCGCGCCGTCGACGCCGGTGCTGATGAGGAAGTCGACCACCGCCTGGGCCCGGCGCTGGGACAGGTCCTTGTTGTAGGTGTCGTCGCCCTGATCGTCGGTGTGGCCCTCGACGGTGATGCCCTTGATCTCCGGGTGCGCGCGGATGACGGTCGCGACCGCGCGCAGGAGCTTGTACGACCGCTTCTCGATGATCGCCTTGTTGGTCTTGAAGTACACGATGTCGAGCAGCTCGATCGTGCTGCCCTTGAACACCACGAGCTGCTTGTCCTTGCAGCCGAAGTTCTTGACCGAGCCCGGCTCGTCGGGGCAGTTGTCGGCGCGATCGACCACGGTGTCGCCGTCGCGATCGGTGTCGGGGCAGCCGCCGTTGTCGGGCACGCCGACCTCGAGCGGGCAGCGATCGCTCGCGTCGATCACGGTGTCGCCGTCGTTGTCGGGATCCGGGCAGCCGTCGTCGTCATCGAAGTCGTCGCGATCCTCGGCCTGCTCGGGGCAGGCGTCGGTGGGATCCGACAGGCCGTCGCCGTCGCTGTCGGGCACGGTGTCGGCGCAGCCGTCGCCGTCCTGGAAGCCGTTCTTGGTCTCGCGGCCGTCGGGGCACTGATCGGCGGGCATCGGCACGCCGTCGCCGTCGGCGTCGAGCTCGTCGGGGCAGCCGTCCTGGTCTTCCCAGTCGTTCACGGTCTCAGGCTGGTTCGGGCAGCGATCGGTCTCGTCGTAGATGCCGTCGCGATCGGTGTCGCGTGGCCCGGCCGGGCCGCCGCTGGCCGGGCGAGCGGTGCCGAACCACAGCCCGCCCAGGGCCCGCCAGTCGGGGGTGCCGAAGCCCGAGGCCAGACCGGCGCCGCCGGCCGCGAACAGCCGCAGGCCCGGCATGACGTCGAGGCCGACGCCGGCCCGGGCCTCGGCGTGGTTGCCGTTGTAGTCGTCGAGGGGCGCGGCGGCCGCGGTCGCGAACGCGACCTCGGCCATCAGGTCGGCGCGGCCGGCGCGCAGGCCCAGCCCGAGGCGCGCGAACAGCTCGTCGTCGATCGCCAGGTCGAGCATGCGCTGCTCCGAGCGGACCCGGTAGCCGAGGTTGGCCAGCACGCGCACGGCGCCGCGATCGCGCCCGATCAGAAGCGCCGGGGCCACGGTCAGGCCGTCGTCGCCGAAGTAGGCGTCGTCGGCCGACGAGGTCGGCACGGTCACGGTCGCGGCCAGGGCCACGGTCACGCCGCCGTCGACGAGCATGGCCTTCGGCGTCAGGGCCAGGTCGCCCAGGCCGAGGCTGTCGAGGCCACCGGCCCCGGTCATGAGCGGGCCGAGGGCCGCCGACTGCGAGACGATCAGCGGCGCGGCCAGGCCGAGGGCGAAGCGTCGTCCCAGGCCGAGCGACGCGACCAGATCGCCGCCGATCCGATCGCTCACCAGGGCGCCCAGGCGCTCGCCGTCGGCGCCCAGGCGCACGGTCAGCGGATCGTTGGCGTAGCCCATCCACACCCCGACGTCGACCGCGAGGTGGCCGGGGGTGCGAGCGGCCTCGACGTCGAGGACGCCGGCGCGATCCATGGCCAAGCGGAACCGCTCGGCCGGGTAGCTCGACGAGCCGGTGACGACCTGGGCCTGGGCCACGCCGGAGCCGGCGACCGCGAGGCCGCCGATCGCCGCCAGCGCGGCGAGCTGCCCGGCGCGTCGCCGTCGCGGCGCCGCGAGCGCCAGGGCCAGGAGCGCGCCGACCAGGGCCAGGCCGCTCGGGCCGCCGGTCGAGCAGCCGCCGCCGGCCACCGACAGCGCGGTGCACGCGCTGGGCGCGCTCTCGCACACCCAGCCGTCCTCGACCTCGCAGGTCGCCGAGCAGCCGTCGCCGCCGGTGGCGTTGTCGTCGTCGCAGGTCTCGGCGCCGACGATGAGGCCGTCGCCGCACTCGCTGGTGCACGCGCTGGGCTCGCCGTCGCAGGTCCAGCCGTCCTCGATCGCGCACGCCGCCGAGCAACCGTCGCTGGCGGCGGTGTTGCCGTCGTCGCAGGTCTCGGTGCCAGCGACGATGCCGTCGCCGCAGCCGGTCATGCACGTCGACGGCTCGCCGGCGCACGACCAGCCGGGTTCGATCGTGCAGGTCATCGAGCAGCCGTCGTCGGCGGTCGTGTTGCCGTCGTCGCAGGCCTCGCCGCCGCGGACCAGCCCGTCGCCGCAGATCGTGCTGCACTCCGACGGCTGGTCGACGCAGTACCAGCCGGGCTCGATGGCGCAGGTCGCCGAGCAGCCGTCGCCGCCCTCGCGATCGCCGTCGTCGCAGGCCTCGGCGCCGGCGATGATGCCGTCGCCGCAAGTGGTGACGCAGGTCGAGGGCGCGCCGGCGCAGCTCCAGCCCGGCTCGATGGTGCAGGTCATCGAGCAGCCGTCGCCGCTGCTCGCGTCGCCGTCGTCGCAGGCCTCGGCGCCGACGATCCGGCCGTCGCCGCACACCTCGTCGCAGGTCGACGGCGCGCCGGCGCAGGTCCAGCCCGGCTCGACGGCGCAGGTGGCCGAGCAGCCGTCGCCGGCGGCGGTGCCGCCGTCGTCGCAGGTCTCGGCCCCGGCGATGATGCCGTCACCGCAGGTGGTGGCGCACGCGCTGGGCTCGCCGCTGCAGGTCCAGCCGCGCTCGACGGTGCAGACCGCCGAGCAACCATCGCCGCCATTGGCGTCGCCGTCGTCGCAGGTCTCGGCCCCGGCGATGATGCCGTCGCCGCAGGTGGTGCTGCACACATTGGGCGTGGCGGTGTTGCAGGTCCAGCCGCGCTCGACGGTGCAGGTCGCCGAGCAACCGTCGCCAGGGGTGGTGTTGCCCTGATCGCACTGCTCGGCGCCGGCGCGGATGCCATCGCCGCACGAGGTCGTGCAGGTCGACGGCGCGCCGGTGCAAGTCCAGCCCGGCTCGATCGTGCAGGTGGCGGAGCAGCCGTCGCCCGAGGTGGTGTTGCCCTGATCGCATTGCTCGGCGCCGGCGCGGACGCCGTCGCCGCAGGTGGTGGTGCAGACATTGGGCAGGGCGGTGTTGCAGGTCCAGCCCGGCTCGACCCGGCAGGTCGACGAGCAGCCGTCGCCGCTCATGGTGTCGCCGTCGTCGCAGGTCTCGGCGCCAGCGCGGCGACCGTCGCCGCACACCGGGCTGCACGTCGACGGCGTGCCGGTGCAGGTCCAGCCGGTCTCGATCCGGCAGGTCGACGAGCAGCCGTCGCCGTTGCCGGTGTTGCCCTGATCGCACTGCTCGGTGCCGGTGATGATGCCGTCGCCGCAGATCGGCGTGCAGACCGCGGGCACCGCGGTGTTGCAGGTCCATCCGGGCTCAATGTCGCAGGTCGACGAGCAGCCATCGCCGTTGGCGACGTTGCCCTGCTCGCAGGCCTCGCCGCCGGTGCGCAAGCCGTCGCCGCACACCGCGACGTTGTACTCGAGGACCGCGGTCTCGTAGAGCAGGCAGTCCGGGCCCGAGGTCGAGGACCACGCCAGGTTGGCCGTGGTCGCCGGAACCGCGACGTTGTACGTCCGCACGTCCCACAGGAAGCCGGCCGAGCCCGAGAACTGGTTGGTCCCGAGGGTCGCGCCGTTCCAGGTCACGGCGCCGTCGGTGGCGCTCTGGCCGTCGCCGACGATCAGGTGGAGTCGGCCGGTCGACGCGAACGGCGCCGCGACGCCGGTGAAGGTGTCGGTGACGACGTCGCCGCTGCCGCTGGCGGTGACCATGCCGTCGCGGACCATGATCCGGCGGCGAGTGCCGGACGTCGCCTGGGCGTACTCGACGACCAAGGCCACGCCGTCGGTGTCGGCCAGGGTCTCGTTGGTACTCGATGGCAGCCCGGCGATCGTATAGATGCCGTTGCCGGTGACCCGGGCGGTGACGTCGGCGCGGAAGCCGAAGTTGTTGGCCGGGGTCCAGCAGGTCGACCCGCCGGTGCCGATCGCGGTGCCGGTGACCGCGACCGAGTTGACGGTGGCGGTGGTGTCGGAGCCGCCGGAGATCGCCCAGTACAGCGTCGCCCGCGCGACCGTCGCGCCGACCGGGATGCCGGTCACCGACAGCGCGGCTGAGGTGTTGGCGACGGCGTCCTCGCGCCCCGACAGGCTGGCGCCGACCACCACCACGCCGCCGCCGCGCACGGTGTTGTCGGAGCGGGCGGCGATCGAGCCGACGACGACCTCGTGGACCGACTCGCCCAGGCTGACGCCGTCGAGCGCGTCGTCGCCGCCGCAGGCTGCAGCGGAGGCCAGAATCAAAGCAAGGCTAGCGCCTAGGGGGGCCCTCATCCCTTCATCATCGCGCGCGCCCGCGGCGCGACACAAGGATTCGGCGGGGTAGCCATGGGCGTTGACAGGCCGGGCGCGGGCCGTGACCCTCGTCGGGTGATCGTCTTCCTGGTCCGTCACGCCCACGCCCTCGACGAGCAGCGCGACCTGCCCGACCCGGCCCGGCCGCTGTCGGTCGAGGGGCGCGCCCAGGCCCGCGCCATCGGGCTACGCCTGCGCTGGCACGACTGCACCCCGACCGCGCTGTGGACCAGCCCGCTGACCCGCGCGGTCATGACCGCCGAGCTGGTGGCCGCCGCCCTCGACTGGCCCGGCCCGATCGACAGCGTCCCGGCCCTCGCGCCCGAGGGGCGCACCGCCGAGGTGCTGCACCGCCTGGCGGCCAGCGATCCCGACGGCGCGATCGTCGTGTTCGGTCATGAGCCGAGCATCTCGGCCCTGGGGGCGAGCCTGACCGGCGACCCCGACTTCCCGGCGCTGGCCAAGGCCGAGGCGGTGCGGATCGACGGTCGGGTCGTGCGCTGGCGGTTCGCGTGGGACGCCGCCGCGCCGCGCGCGCCGTGACCCGGTCGCCGGTCGCTGGGAAGCCGATTGCCGGGGTGCGTAGGCGGCTACGCGCCCGTCGGGGACCGCGCCGGATTGGTGCGATCTCGGTTGCTGACCGCGCCGCGCCCGCTGCTACATTGCAGCGATGGAGATCAACTACAAGCACGAGCTGCCGATCGGCGATGCTCGAGCCCGCCTCGAAGTCCTGGGCGAGTACCTCCACAACCGCCACGGCATCACCGTCACCTGGAACGGCGACCGCGCGCGGTTCGCGGGAAAGTACCTGGTCGTGAAGATCGACGGCGAGATGTCGGTCGGCCCGGGCAGCGTGAAGTTCAGCGGCGAGGACCCGGGCTTCTTGTGGCGCAAGAAGGCCACCGAGTACATCGAGGGCAAGCTCAAGGCCTACCTCGACCCGAAGAAGGCGCTGTCCGAGTTGCCGCGTCGCGGGTGAGGCGAGGCGGAGGCTGAGGCGAGGCGGAGACCGAGACCGAGGCGGAGGCCGAGGCGGAGACCGAACCCGAGACCGAACCCGAGACCGAACCCGAGACCGAGACCGAGTCCGAGGCGGAGACCGAGTCCGAGGCCGAGTCCGAGACCGAGTCCGAGGCTGAGGCCGAGCTACCGTGACCGGCGGCGCCGGAGCCACGCGAAGGTGAATGCCGCCAGGCCGAGGCCGAGGGGGCTGCCGCCGCCGCTCTGGCAGCACCCGGCCGGGGCCGGCTTGGGCGGATCGATCCCGGCGTCGATCGGCGCCGGGATGCCGAACTGCTCGCGCACCATCGGCCACTCCTGGACCTCGCAGCGATCGTGCTGGACCGTGCCGACCGGGCACGCCAGCGGGCCGACCATCTCGCTGAACCGAAAGACCTTGGTCCAGCCCGCGGCATCGGACGACCGACCGAGGGCGAACAGGTCGGGCTCCCAGTTGGCGCCACACGCGAACAGCGCGTCGCCGCGGTCGCCCAGGCAGTTGGCCTGGGGCGAGTTGGCCACCGGGGCGAAGGTCTGGCCGCGATCGCTCGAGCGGTAGAGCCCGTCCTCCTTGGTCGCGACCAGCACCTCGGCGCCCCGGATCACGACCGCGCGGATCGCGTCGGTGGTGGCCAGCACCTCGGTGAAGGTCAGGCCGCCGTCAGCCGAGCGATACAGCCGATCGCGGCTCGGCGAGCCGGCGCGATCGGAGTGGAGGAAGACCAGGTCGGGGTCGTCGGGCGCGACCGCGTCGACGAACACCAGCGGGCTCGCGCCCAGGGTCACCCCGGTCAACGGGAGCTGGTCCCAGCTCCCGCCGGCGTCGCGGGTCACCCGCAGGTGGACCGAGGCCGGGACCAGGCCGGCGTCGTCGAGCTGCTGCGACACCTGGTAGCCGGTGACGTAGACCCGGGTCGGATCGCTGGGCGCGACCACCAGGCTCTTCCACCAGATCTGGCTCGAGCGGTTGCCGGTCGGGGTGAAGCGCGCGGCGCCGTCGGTCGAGCGCCAGACCTCGTTCTCCTGGCCGGCGTCCGCGGTCGCGATCCACACGTCGCCGTTGGCGGCGACGTCGACGGCCTCGATCCAGCGGTTGGCGAGGTAGCTCGGGTCGGCGGCCGGCAGCTCGGCGGTGGCGGTGGTGAAGGTGCACCCGCCGTCCTTGCTGAGGCGCAGGCCCTTGTAGGTGCTGAGGTAGATCGTGCCGTCGGCGGCGATCCGGTACTTGGGATCGAAGCGCCCCTCGTAGCCGAGGTTGGCCTCGCACACCCAGCGGAAGCGTCCGTCGGCGCCGCCGATCAACAGGCCGAAGGTCGTGGCCAGGTAGATCGCGTCGCGATCGCCGGGCCGGAAGGCCACCGACATCGAGGTCGGGTAGCGGCCGTTGCTGTGGGCGACGTGGGCGGTGCCGAGCGCCAGCGCCAGCGCCGCCGCCACGCCGGTGGGTCGCGCGCCGATCACGCGCGGCTCCGTCGGCGGCGCCCGAGGAGCGCAGCCACCGCGGCGGCCAGGCCCGCCGAGGTCGCGCCGCCCGACGACGAGCAGCAGCCTCCGGTGTCCTCGACCTCCTCGGGATAGCAGTTGTAGGTCGCGCCGTCGTCGCGGGTGTCACACAGGTAGCCGGCCGGGCAGAACAGCCCGCGCGGCAGATCGCAGGCGTAGGTGCACAGGCCGTCGCTGCAGGTGTAGCGCGAGCAGTCGGTGGCCTCGTCGCAGGCCTGACCCAGCGCGCCCGGCGGCTCGCCCTGGTAGTTGCACACCCGGCCGACGCCGGCGAGCTCGTCGCAGGTCATCCCGGCCGCCGGGCAGTCGCTCGGGCCGGTGCACGGCTGCGAGCAGAACCGCGAGTTGCGATCGGTCGTCCACTCGACGCACAACCCGGTGAGGCACTGGCTGTCGGCCCGGCAGATCTCGCCGAGCTCGCTGGTGGTGCAATCGGGGTCGGGCACGGCGCAGCCGGTGGCGCAGGTGCCATCGGGACCACACGGCTGGCAGTCGGGGTCGGCCGAGCAGCCGAGGCGCACGCACTGGTCGTCGGCCCGGCAGGTGACGTCGTTGGCGTCGATGAACGGCTGGATGAACGACTCGAGGTAGAGGTCCGGGCGCGCGTCGCCGCTGGGGTTGAAGCAACCCTGGATCGAGTACGAGTGGACCCCGGCGAGGACCTCGACGCCGTCGATCGTGATGAAGCCGGGCCCACCCGAGTCGCCCTGGCAGATCGCGGTGGCGCCGTCGGGGTCGACGTCGCGGATCTCGACGTAGTCGCCGGTCGTGCGGGCGATCTCGAAGTAGCCGACCCGCTTCTTGCCGTCGAGCTCGCGGGTCTCGCGATCGTGGATGCCGAAGCCGACCGCGCGGTACGGCGCGCCGAGGTGCGCGGCCAGGTCGGCGCGGTTCATGGGCTTGACCAGCGCCGGGTCCTGGGGCGACGCCAGGCGCAAGACCGCCAGGTCGTGGCCGCCCGACAGGTCGCCGGTCCAGCCCGGGTGGGCCATGTAGCTCGAGACCGCGACCCGGGCCCCGTTGGCCATGATGTCGTTGCCGAAGTACGCCGCGACCGCGGGATCGCCGCCCGACTCGGCGATGCAGTGCGCGGCGGTCAAGACCACCTGAGGCGACACCAGCGTGCCGGTGCAGAAGATCCGGCCGCTCGAGGTCACCAGCGCGACGACCTCGGGATCGCCGGTCGCCACCTCGGCGCCGACCACCGGGGCGGTGTGAGAGTCGACCGCGGGGCCGGCCGTACAGGCCGCCGCGGCACACAGGCCAAGGGCGATCGCGCGCATGGGCCGATGATGCACGAGGACGCGGGTCCCTGGTAGCGTGCCGTCCGTGCGCCTCGCCACATGGAACGTCAACTCGATCCGGGCTCGAGCCGCGCGCCTGCGCGCGTACCTGGCCGAGCGCCAGCCCGACTGCGTGTGCCTGCAGGAGACCAAGGTCGAGGACGCCGGCTTCCCGCACGACCTGTTCGCCGACCTCGGCTACCACGTCGTCGCCCACGGCCAGAAGACCTACAACGGGGTCGCGATCGCGGCGCGGTCGGTGCCCACCGACGTCACGACCGGGGTCGGGGTCGCCGACCTCGACGAGCAGGCCCGGCTGATCGCCGCCACCGTCGACGGCGTCCGCGTGGTCTCGGTCTACGTGCCCAACGGCGCGTCGGTCGGCTCGGACAAGTACGCGATGAAGCTGCGCTGGCTGGCGGCCTTGGGCGCTTGGCTGGAGCGCCACGATCGCGCGAGGCCGTTGGTCCTGGGCGGCGACTGGAACATCGCGCCCGACGATCGCGACGTCCACGATCCGCGCAAGTGGGCCGGGGAGGTGCTGTGCAGCGAGCCGGAGCGGACCGCGTTTCAGGCCCTCCTGGGCTGGGGCCTGACCGACGTCTGGCGGGCCCACCACGGCGACGAGCGGGCGTACTCGTGGTGGGATTACCGCGGGGTGGCGTTCTGGAAGGACCAGGGCCTGCGCATCGATCACTTCCTGGCCGACGCCGCGATCGCGGGCCGCGTCACCGGTTGCACGATCGAGCGCGACCAGCGCAAGGGCAACGACGCGTCGGATCACGCGCCGGTGGTGGTGACCCTGGCGTGACCGTGACTACGCGACCGCGCGGGCGATCGCCGACACCACGGCGAGGTCGATGGTCTCGCGGGAGCAGCCCTGCCGCTCGAGGCGGCGCTGCAGCGACTCGATGATCGTCCACAGGGTCACGGGGGCGGGGCGCTTCTTCATGGGATCTCCTGACGCAGGACGGCGGGGGTCGATCTGGAAACCCGAGGTCGACGCCGCCTATTCCGACGACACCCGCGCCGCGCCGGGGTTGCGGTCGGCCGAACCCGCCCAACGCCGGGCTTGCCCTGGCGCCCCGGCCCTGGTAGGTTCCGCCCCTAGCGTTTCTGGGGCTGGGCCGCTGTCGCGGACCGCGCCGAGCCGCCCGACGATCGCGATACCCCCTGCCACGAACCGCCCAGGCCCCGACGACCGAGCTCGACGCCCTGGCGATCACCGTGGGGCAACGGTGGGCCGATGCATGCGTGGCCGAGCTGCGCGCCGCGGAGCGCCGGTTGTGTGGCGGCTGGCCGGGCACCATGCGTGAGGCCCGCGGGCGCCTGCGCCAGGCGATGGGCGGCCAGGAGGTCGCCGACGACCGGGTCGCTGCGCTGGCGTCGTTGACGTACAAGAGCGCGCGCGACGCCTGGCAGCAGGTCGTCGAACGCGAACCTGATCCCGAAGGAGACGATGATGATGAAGGCTGAGGTCCGGCTGCGCGGCAACCCCGAACGGATCTTCGTGTCCGTCGACGAGAGCAACGGGCGGGCGACGTTGTCGTTCGCGCCGGCGGTGGGCGATCCCATCGCCTACGAGGACGATCGGCAGGGCGCCAAGGCGTTGGCCGACGCGCAGGCGATCGCGGTCCGGCACCCCGGCTGCGCGGTCAGCGGTCCTCACTTCCACGGCGCGCCGTTGCGGCCGCGCCGTCCCCAGCGGGGGCCGCGATGAGCGGGGCCCCACGCGCCACGATGAGCAAGCGGCAACGCGAGCTCGACCAGAAAGATCGCGCCAAGCAGCGCGACGTGCGGCGCCAGGAGCGCCGGCAGCGCGCCGCCGATCGCGCGGCCAGCGGCGAGAGCGGCCCGCCGATGGGCGAGCCGACCCCGCCGATCACCGACTTCGTCCTTGACGATGCACTCCGCCAGGTGGGACGGCACCCCGGCGACGATCCCTCTCCGTCCACGGAAGCACGAGCACAAGACATGGGCAATCGACTCTACGTTGGCAACCTCTCCTTCGACACCACCGACGAATCGCTGCGCGCGCTGTTCGCTGAGCACGGCGCGGTGTCGGACGTCCACATCGTCAAGGACCGCGACACCGGCCGGCCGCGCGGCTTCGCGTTCGTCACCATGGGCACGAACGCCGAGGCCGAGGCCGCGATCCGCGCCACCGACGGCCAGTCGTTCGAGGGCCGCCCGCTCCGCGTGAACGAGGCCGAGGAGCGCCAGCGCGGTGGCGGCGGCGGTGGTGGACCGCGCGGCTTCTCGCGCGGCGGTGGTGGTGGTGGTGGTGGCGGCGGCGGCGGCCGCGGTCGGTACTGAGCTTTTTGGGGAGGTTTGTCACCAAACCTCCCCTCGACGGGGCGTAGCCCCGTCGAGCCTCCCCTCCGAGACGCCTCCCTCCGGTCGGCTGGAGGTTCAGCGTAGGTTGGGGAGAC
>Ga0075163_10003310_pt1 | contig 21643 bp, 47 predicted proteins | sample JI1023141ADNA_FD_71478 | JGI IMG/M metagenome (GOLD analysis project Ga0075163, IMG submission 71478) | Wastewater effluent complex algal communities from Wisconsin, to seasonally profile nutrient transformation and Carbon sequestration -... | ecosystem: Engineered > WWTP > Effluent > Algae... | reverse complement strand
GGGGTACCAGTCTGGTCTAGTCCCAGAATCATACTCATTTTAGTACTTTCGGTATTCCTTCAATCTTTCTTTAGCAATTATTCGTGCCGTGGCGGCATCGTAAGGACAATTTCCTACTGTAAACCAATGGAGCGCCTCGGCAATCTTATCTGCAGCTTTAAGTTTTTGTTTTGCTTTAAATTCTGGCGGAGTTTCATAACGCTCAACTCGCATTTTATCTGCTAATGCCAAACCTTCTTCAAAATTCAGCTTCTCAAATGGACTGCGTGGCATTATTTTCTCCGTAATTGTTTGGTCGGGGCGGCGAGGTATCGAACCCGCTTCCTCGTGGGTAAGAGCCACGTGCTTCGCCTTTCAAAGCTTCCCCCCGAATTTGGCGGAAAATAAAGGAATCGAACCCTCACCTAGGATCACTAAGTGGCGACGGTTTTCAAGACCGTTTGTCCCCATGGACGCTATCTTCCATAAATTTGTTTGGCGACCATCAATTTTCAGGTATCACAGCCGCTACCCCTAGAAGGGTTCCCACTATTGTTAGTACTTAGGTTCTAGCCTGTTCCTTTTTTGTTAGGGGTTATTCTTGGTTCCCGAGGATGGAATTGAACCATCTACCAATGCGTTATCAGCACACTGCTCTGCCGGTGAGCTACACGGGATTAGTAGGAAACGGAATACAAATTTCATTCATGCTAACAATGTTTCGCCCCCATTTATTGTCCTTCTTTTTAAAGAAGTTATTAGGATTAAACAATGCTGGCTGGTGACGATTAGTCACATATTTTAGTTCCTTAATGTAATTCATCAAAGCCGCTGATTTTTCTTGGCGGTCATTTTCAATATACATTACAGGACGGTTATCCATAATAGATTTAGTTCCGCCCTTAAGAACTTCTAATTCCATTCCTTCAACATCAATTTTTAGAAATACTCTACCTTCAATATTGTATTGTTCATACAAACTATCAAGAGTAATCAGAGGTACTTCATCAGCTGGAACATTAGGGATCGGAGTATGTAACTCAATTCCACCATAATTGTTCTCTTTAGAGTAGTCCATACGAGGAACCATCATGATTCCACGTTTATCGCTTACTCCGGCCATTACGCAGTGTACGTTCTGCAGGGAGTTCAAAACTACCTGAGCGCATAGCGTGTAGAAGAGGAACGGTTGAGGTTCAACTGCAATTACTCGCTTAGCATTCTTAGCCATCCATACTGTATGTGCTCCAATATTGGCACCAATTTCAATTACAGTAGTGTTCTTGTCAACTTGTTCACGAAAAAACTCGGTCTCAAGTTCGGAAAATTCGCCGTAGGTGATGAGAGCACCACCTACGTATATATCGTTGCGATTGGCCACGAAGTGACCATGTCGACCCTTTACTAGATAATGAAAGCCGTCTAGCTCTGTTAGGTTATTATTCTTTGCCATTTTTGCTCCAAACTACTTTATCCCAATTAACAAAGAATGCCATATAAAACACTTCTCTAGCAATTGGCAGAACTGATAGAAGTGCAATAACGCATATATCTTTGATGGTTAAAATACCTTCTATATTTCCTATTAGTTTAAAGAATATGTAGAAGAAAATAGGAATACCTATAAAATAGTAAGCTAAAATTACGGCAGACATTAAGGAGCATCCTCTTCATTTACACAAGGATAGAAAGCAGCACGCTGTTTTTCGTCAGCATAGAATTCCTTAACGTCAGAATCTTCTAGCAGCTCTACTGTCTGTACAGAGTACCAAGCATCAGCTTCTTCGCCATCATGTTCCTCAGCATACTGCTCGTAATCTTGTTCATAGTAGAAATCGGTCATATAATAATCCGCTTTTTCTACAGCTTCATCAGCATTTGAAGCCCACGCAACACAGTGCTCGCCCCCGCCGCAATAATTTGCTGATTCGAAATAAATAACGTAAAGTTGTTTCATTTGCTTTCTTTGTTTAATTTTTCATTATTTAATATTATAGCAAGTTTTAACTGTAAAGTCAAGACAGAATTTGGTGACCCGCGAGAGATTCGAACTCCCATCAATGCTTTTGGAGAGCATAATATTGCCAATTATACTTAGCAGGCCACAGACAAGACTCTCTTTACAACCACTCCAGGTGGTCTCTATTTCTAGAGGGCATTAATGTTTTTCACTTGCTCACATCAACTTTAAACCAATGAGGTACATCTCTGTTTTTCCAAGTACAGAAATCGGCTTTATCGGTACGATAGTACTCACGATAAGCCTCAACAACATCAGGTATTTCTTTTAATTCGTCTCGAACACATTTAGGAAATGTGGTCAAGCCTTTATGATCTAACTCTGGTATAGGAAGTTCTTCAACTACACCAATAGATTTATGATACTTGCCATAACGATAAGTGTATTCATCACCAAGCTCAATTGCTAGATTGAATAACCATTCATAGTTATCCATGCTCTCTCTAGCCCAAATTGCACAAGGATGATTTTTATGTGTTAATTTATAACCCGCAGGAGTACCAAGACTGTGATGTACTGAACTAAGCAGTTGTGCATATTCGATGCACATCTTAACTACATGTTTATCACAATGGTATTCAGCAGCTTTACGTATGTCGTAGTCGAGTATAAATATGTTCATTTATTTGATTAAAATTTCATTATTTAATATTATAGCAAGTTTTAACTATAAAGTCAAGTCTAAAATTTTACTCTTGAATTGGTCAGAGTAGCAGGATTCGAACCTGCGATGCTTTCGCTCCTGCTCCCAAAGCAGGTGGTATGAACCAGACTAACCGATACTCTGATTTTAGGGGCAGTATATCTGCCCATTTATTACTAAACAAGTCTTTTTAGTAGTCGGATTAACCGCACAACTTGCTAAAAATACTGTGATCATGAACGCTACTAGAAATTTCTTCATAACATCCTTAGAATAGATCCGAGAATGAAGTGATCTGCTCCATTCTCTAATATAGGCCGGTGGGGTATCCTCTAGGCGGGTAGACCGACCAAATCCCATCCTCCGTTTACTTTCCTTACCTAATATGTTTGGTACCGCCTGCCGGGATCGAACCGACTTCCTGTGCTCTTCAGGCACTCGCTATCACCAGATCAGCTAAAGCGGCATTAATTTGGTCACCTCGGGAGGAGTCGAACCTCCGCCTTATCCTTCCAGGGGATTGATGCTACCGTAACACTTCGAGGAGATAGTGCAGGCTTCTCACCTGCTCTGGCTGTCAGATAATATTTTAGACGCGCCATACTTCAAAAGATTAATATTGATTACTGAGTTCCCATTTTATGCTCAGTATTAAACGTAAACACTCTTCGAAGAAGTCCTCACGTTCGGGAGTACTTGGCCTATAATGTAACCCGCCACACCAGTGGTTAGGAATCGAACCCGGCACTATAAGTTGCTACAATCAATACTAATCTTTCGATTAGCGGTTAAACCTAGTAAACCTCTTCAGAACTGATAGTTTCCAAACTAGGATGGAGGATTTGTAAAGGAGATTCCCTACACTCGGGTGTTCATTTTTTGTTACGATAGCCCCTCTATCGCGAGTGGATATAAGCGCCTCGCCGCTTTTCTGGTCGTGATAGTTGGAGTCGAACCAACCTAGTCGTCTTTATGAGGGACGTGAGCAACCGCTACACCATATCACGAATATACGTTTAATGCAGCACCACATTCGCTGCAAAACTTATTCTTTACTTTGTTTTTAGTTCCACAAACTGTGCAAATTGGAGCATATTGAACAGTAACAGGATTACGAATCTTCTCATTTTCCTGAGTTTCGCCCAACAAGCGCAGTATCATAACATGAGTCTCTTGTTCCATAGGAACAGAACTAACTGTTGTGAAACGCTGGTTGCTTTCACTTCCGGGTACTGTGATTCCGTTTTCAGACTGTGCTGCGAAATTCATCATTCTAGGAGTACTAGAGGAGAAGGCAGCTCCGGAACTAGTGAAAGTTTCAGAACTAGCAGAATCTAGAGTTGCTCCGCGAGCAGTAATTCCGCCAACTTAACGGAATCTTAGTCACTTACTATATTATTTGGTTGCGTGGTCTCGGAATCGAACCGGCCCTTAGGGTTATGAGCCCTACGTGCTGCCATCACACTCACCCGCATTTGTTAGTTCCCCATTACTGGGGTATACACTATGCCGGCCATTGCTGGGGAGCATAGTCATCCAGGCCTTCTTTCGACTGACTGGAGTAGTATATTTGGTCGCCAGAGGCCTATCCCTAAGCTTGACTTGTAGAGTCTCGTCTACCACAAAGAAACTTTTCAGGCGAAGAATCAAAACCCACTATATTTTGGGAACAGAGGCCCCCTCGATGAGTGGCACCGAGCACCTTCATGAAGGAGTCATGAATCCCGGATTCTTACAAATCTGCTTCTTTATATTGGCGGGTATCCATAAAAGAACCTCCGCCAGCTTTATACTTGTCATGCAATTCTGGCTCGTAAGGAACAGCATAACCATCTATGTTATTGCTGGTATTATCTCCGTATCCCTCCGCATCTTCATCTTCTTCCAAATCGTCGTTATACTCTGAAGCAGGATAAATCCCATAACGCTCTGCATTACGCAAAGCCATTTCCCATGCTTCATCTAGAACGTCGTCGTCGGTAGTATCGGCAGGTACAACTAGAATATCGTATCCTTTGGAAGAAGGATACCCTGTAGTCATGGTTACGAACCAAACTTTATCCTTAACCATGATTCTTACAAGCGATCCACTTGCGCAGCAATTTCATCAGCGAAGGATCCACTAATGGAATGACCATCGTGTTCTTCTGGGTCGTACGGAACGGCAAAGCCTTCGATGTTTTCGCTGGTGTGTTCACTCCAGTAATCATCCGCTTCATCTTCGTTTTCTCCGTCAAATTCGATATCATCGCTGCCAGATTCTGGCGGGTAGATACCGTACATTGCTGCATTCTCTAGAGCCATCTCCCAACAAATTTCGTCAATTTGTTCTTGTGTAGCATGAGAGGGCAATACCAAAATTTCGTGAGAGTCAGTACCGGCTTGTCCAGTCAGACAGGTTACAAACCAAACTTTATAGTCCATTATATTCTCGTAGTCTTTTTGCGTCTAATGAAGCGTAAACACGGAACTTATCCTTGCCCACTTCATCGTATAGTTTATTTGCGTTTTCTTCAAGACGTAGAAGTGTATCAACATCACAAACCTCTACGTACCTATCAAGATAGGCACCTATCAGATAATCCTTAGTGTAGATCATTTAAAAAATTTTCCAGTATTATATTATACATGGTTTGATTAATTTTTTCAAGTCTGTTTTTTTAATGCTTACTCGATTACTCAATTAAGAGCAATCGGCTAAGTACTAGTATTCATTCATATAGGCTAGAGGGCTACTCTAACTTCGTATATGACCTATAGTGCTTTCCTTAACTGCGCGCGTGTTCTTAGCCCCAAGTACGATGCTTTTCGGCAATGTGTTCCATACCGTCGTACTCTGCAATTTCCCAATCTACATCATTGGGAACTTCAATAATTACAAGCTCTGCGCAACTGCTAGAAGCTGCTTTCTTAAGAGTTTGAACTACTTCAACCAACAGAGGATCAGCCCTATTGTAGGCAAAATAATTATCCCAATAGTTAGCAAAAAGTTTAAAGTCTTTATCAGATTTATAAACAAAGCGCCCATTTCGTTCCTGATATTGAACGTAGTCATACACAGGAACACCCTTAGAGATCAACCATTCATAGGCTTCATTGGAAAGTCCGAAGCCTCCAAAACATTTATTAATTACAACTTTCACGATACTTGCTCCACAGAAATGCGTACGCTGTTTTCAATAATATCAAAATAGCGGTAAACTACTTTATATCGTCTAGCTATTACATCAACAAAATCGCCAACATCTGGCAAATGATCCAACTGACCGATAAAAACATCCATGCCATACAGTTTTTCTTGAATAACAACTTTCATTTTACGTTCACTTTACTTTCGCAACTAGGGCAAGGAATGTAATAGTAACGATCACTACAGCCGCTGTAATCCATACTATCGTAATGTTTCACATCTTTAGGAACGTAGCTAAGTTCAACGCCACATTCATAACAAACTACAAACTTAAGCACTTTGGGGGAGGGTTCACGTTTCACAATTTTGATTGCCATCTTGAATCCTTTCTCACTCAACAATACATATATTATACGTTGTTTAAGGAAACAAATCAAGACAGAAATTTATAATGCCCCAACACTTGCTGTGCATAACCAGTATTTGGCTTGCCATAATAACATTCTAGAGCTTTAGTTACAATCTTTGTTTTCTTCATGCAATCCGCATATACTCTAGCGCCCAGATAAACATTAGTATTAATGTTAAATAGCTCCGGATTACCTAATGCTTTATGAGCATCAATTACTTTTTGTTTGTGCCAAACAGGAATAACTTGCATAATACCATAAGCTCCAGAAGAACTAATAGCATACTTGTCGAAATTAGATTCCTGACGTGCTATCGCTAGCATCAGTTTAGGGTCTATATTAAATTCCATAGACCATTTAGTAATGGCTGAAACTATCTCTTTAGCATCTACTCTAGAGACTTTTATATTTGAGGCTAATATATATTCCTCAAACCTACGTTCAATTGTGTAAGGAATGACTAAGCTGTCAGTAACTGGAACAGGATTATATACATCCAACGCATAAAGAGTCATACACACTCCAGCAATTATAGCTGCTGCAGTGTGTATGATTTTACTAGTCTTAGTTTTAAGATGGAGTTGTCCGTTTTTAAACTTATATCGCTTAATCGGCTCAATCAATTTATACCTCTACTACAAGATTAGGTATAAATTCTTGATAGTTTTCGTGACCGTAACCTTTTGGGTTGCAAATAACACGAACTCCATTTTCCATCTTATAATCCATACTGCTATGAGTATGTCCATGAATATGCATATAGAACTTATTATGCAGATTTCTAGGAATATCCGTCAAAAAGCCCGGATTTAGGGGATCACCCTCATATTGGGCATGCATGCTCAGTTTAGGGGCATAATGCGTAATAAGAATCATACGCTTCGTACTATACACACGATCCAAGAAGTTAAGTGCTTCGTGGTTCCAGTATACTACATCTTCTGCTTCAACTAAACCGTTGTAAGTACTGATATACTTACTGTCATTCAAACCTTCTTTCCATTTACGCTTGCTATACTCTGGATGGCCATCTACTTCAAAATCCGTCCAAAGCGTAGAGCCTACGAAAAGATGTTTATCAGTTTCGTAAACGTCGTTAAGCAAAACTTTTACGTTGCTAAGGTTATTAGCGTTATGTTCCCGAAACTTATCGTTAAGAGCATAAAAGTTTTCGCCATAGTACTCATGATTACCTGGTACATAAAGCACAGGAATCTTACTAGGTACCATTGCTTCTAGATACTTAATGCCGCCCATACCTTCAGCAATATCTCCCGCAGCTACTACCAAATCTTCATTGGCATAGTTGTAGTCGAAAAAATTTCTGCGATGTACGTGCAAATCGCTAAGAATTCTGATTTTCATTTACATCTCCTTTGTATTGGTAGTTCTCTGTGCGCGATGTACCTGATTTTTACGAGGTACTAAGTCGTGCGGCCGCACGCTATAATCGTTTGGCTGTGAAAACTACCAAGACAAAGGCCTCGTTTAAAAGCGAGGCCGATGCTATCAGTTTTGGCAAAACCTAGTAGCCTAGGAGCTAATTACATGCCGACCTTAGATTGAGTCAGTTCTTTAATTTTTAGAACTCAGGGTACCTTGAGTAGGGCCTTTAGTTCTGTAACGAGTCTCAAAGAAGGAAATAAGAGTACAAGTTGTTCTTATTATCACCGCCAAGGGGCGGCCCACAATAAGGCTCATACAACAAAAAACTTCTACCTCGGGCGTAGCCTACGCCTACTGCACGTTTTAACGATCTTGCAGGTTAAGATCGCCACTATTAGGCTTGATGAGCTTGCGGCTGTGGGCCGTATTTCTCTGTAAGTTGCAACTCACCTAGGGAAATAAGCTAGACTTCATGGGACGTAGTATGTAAATTCATACTTTTCTTTGGAGTTCTTTATAGACTCATATAAATATGGTCTCATCTCCACGCAGAAGATTTGTTAGAAGAGTATGGGGGTAGCTGCCAGGGAAGGCCGATTATCGCACCAGTATAACCTGTTTTCGCCAATTATTACACATATCTATCTAAATCGACCGGGGTACCTACATTTAAGCAGACCATCGCGCCAGTGTGGTCTTAAAAAGGCAATTCGTCGTCTCTAGGGTAAGCATATCCTTTTCACCGCAAATAAATTCGCTAAGTTACTGATACACATGCTTACTCTTTTTATATCAAAAAGATAAAAACTTCTCCTATGCGGTGTGCAGTTAATTCTGCCTCTTCGGATTCCATATACACCCCTGTCACCGGGGAACCAACTGGCAAGGATTTACACCTTGTCCTGTCGCATATTACCCGCTGCGATCTTACGGGTTGTTATAAAGAAGTTGCTATCATTTTACAGATTTCCACTTCAGCCGAAGCTTCAGTCCTACTTGCCGTATCCTTACACACATTCTCCAGTATGACTGTAGGTAGCATATATTCGCAACTAGAATTGTTACGAGAACTATAAGCCGGCTCTACAGTTTCGTCTGAATTGCACAGACTCGTCAGATACTTTTTTTCTTTAATTTTTCATTATTTAATATTATAGCAAGTTTTAGCTATAAAGTCAAGTCAGAATTTTTACGCCTTAGTGATTAATGATAATCAAACCATCGTTACGGTTGTGACATTTTTCAAGAAAATCCAACAAGAATTCGATCACTGCGTGCTCCTTTAAAGGGTTGATTTAGTAAGAAATCTAGGTATGCGGGAAGGCTGTTTACCGTAACTTAGATTTTTATCTTAACAAAGTTAAGACCTGAAATGCCTAAATTTCTTGCTGAATCATCACTTTATATAATATTATACTACGAAACACCACCAAAGTCAAGACAGAATTTTCAGACGCCCTACTTACATTGTGAATTTAGGTTTCTAATATGTGTGCACACATATTAAAATTTAGGATGGCCCCTGGGTACGTTTACAGGCTTACGCCCTACCAGTCTTCACTATCCCTTCCCCGCACAGTACCCTTCGAGTGTACATAACGGCATTATATACCCATAAGAAGGACGTCTGAAAATTATGTCTATTAAAGTCAAAATGATTGCTGGCTTCGATAACCAGCTGGGCTTGTCCACCCGCAGATTGTTCCATATACCGCACACGATTTACGCGCCTTGCTATGGTCTGCATTGCCCTCCACCACCCAGCGGGCAACCCGCCTGCGTGTCCTTCCACGCCGAATCATTTCTTCTTTAATTTTTCATTATTTAATATTATAGCAAGAATTAGCGTCCGCGTCAAGAGAAAAATTTCAAATCTTATCCCTTGACGCTGACAGCTAAAATCTCTACGGAGGTAACGTTGTTATCTCCTGCCATTTCAATTGCAATTTCAAAGCCTAGAATGTCTGGTTCTATGTTAGCAAATTCCGGAAAGTATTGCACCCCGAGACCGCTTAAGGGAATACTAATGTGATGCAAACCTCTGAAAAGACTCGCACTAGGAACTCTTTCTGGAATGCTAATGATTGCACCGGGAAATTGAAAACTACTTTCGTACGGCCAGTTCCAGTTAAATCGTGTAGTAGCCAGAGAATCTGGCATTACGAAGTCCTTGTTAACAAAGTATCGTTGCCCTGTTTTAGGATCACGATAGTGTATAATTACACGAAACCAAGACAATTTATCAAAAGTACGTTGTACATCTACATCTAGTTCTAAGGTCTTATTTAGTGACTCACGCCATCCAAATAACCTTTTAGATAGATCACCTCCTTGCGTGCCTCTAGTATACGAGGCTGACATGTAGGGAATCTTACCGTAATACGGTCTTGCATCATGTGTTACGGTAAGTTTTAATGACGATGTGGCTTTCAAATCGAAAGGATATTCGTTCTTCCCTAATGTTTGATTCGGTGGTCCTGTGTATGGAGCGTCCTGAATAAACTCGTTATTCATGACTATAATCCACGAGAAATACGGGTCCTGCGTCTGATTGAACCCATTTGACCGCGGATACACTTTAGGTGGTCCTTGTCCCGCTACGCATAACCAGCTTTGCCAATCCGTTGAAGGTTGGTAAGGGCATAAAGTAGCAGATACTTTTAAAGGTACAGCTGCTGTGCCTTCTGTAGTATCTAGATAGTCTGATCTTACTTGACTAAAAGGAGGAAATACACTAGCCGTCGATGGGGGAGTTGTACTTTGAGGCACATCACTACCTCCCCCACCACAACTAGCTGAGGATAATACAAACAAACCAACCGCTAATAGCTTAATGAGCGTATTGCGGAAGTCCTTTTGAGGGAATAGCATTAGATGCTCCCTTAATGAAACGTTTAATTACATCAGTCGCGTAAACGTGATCAGGTTCGAAAATTTCGATAGCACCAATCGCGCCTTCGTAACTACGTGCCAACGCTTTTAGCGTTGGGATATCTTTAGCTTCAGTCATATGTTTTGTTGAAGGATTTGGAATCAACATATGAAAAGCTACCTTAAGTGCTTCAAATTCGTTTTCTTCATCCACAATACTCATTTTAAGATTCATTGTGAATTCATCATACCAACTAATAGCGTAGCGCTTCATCTTCGTCTGCTCTCCGTTCGGCTTCTTGTGCGTCTCTAATATATTGCTCTGGTAAGCCTAAAGCACAGCGTGCTTTAAACAAGCTTAAACGAATAAAATTATCTCTAGGATAACTTTCTTCCAGTTCAAAGATCAGGTCATTAATTGTGCGTAGCTTTATTCTTCGTTGTTTGTTTGTCATGCTTGTCTCATATTTTTTACAGACCAACAAGTAAGATCATCATGATCCAACTCGTTCATGTGTACCATACAGGCAAATTGTTGCGTTTTATCTAGTTCCATAGGCACCTCGATACTCATTTCGCAAGTATCGAGGCACTCATGGGTATTGATATCTAGGAGATCAACGTCGGCGATGTATTTAATCACGATAGCTTACTTCAAGGTCGCCACAAAGATAATGAACAGCGCTTAATTGTTGTTCCAAATCTTCCATTTTCAGGAAGAGTTTCATAGCTTCAGCTTCTAGTTCGTCAACCTCAGCTACACTGAGATCAAGCCGCACGCGCTGTGAAGCAGCGTGCGGAGCGTTCAATCTTGCAATTCTAGAAGCTATCGTTAAAGTCTCTAGGAGTTTTTTGTGTGCTTTCATGATTTTCTTGACTTACGCCAATAGTAACAGGTTTAACTTCGAAAGTTCCAAGTTTGTTAGTCTTCCAGAAACGATCTGTCAAGGGTTCAGTAATAGTAAGGCCAAGATTAGGCTCATTATCACTAAACACAGCACCAGTATCGAGATTGGTTTGACCCAAGTATCGAGTAGGCAGCTTCATAACAGTATGTCCGCTGTAGATATGCGACAGTTTATCGTTGAAGAATTTAAGATGCTGATCTGGAAAGAAAAAGAATCTTTCCGATTCATCGGTAATCAGACGATTAAAGAACTGACGGTAAATGATACGTCCCCAAGTGATGAGAGGACCATCTCCAGTATTCTCAAAGCCAGCCTTATCTACTTTACGGATAAAATCTACGTCCTTAGTAGCTAGCATTTCGTCAGTCAGCGGCTCGCGCGTACCAAATTCAGCATGAATTACGTGGAACTTACGACCATCGTTCATATCCACAGTAATAACATATGGCAGTTGCTTATCCATATGAGCGTAGCCAGATAGAGTATCCTCATCAATACCCATAGCCCACTGTCCGCCGTTTGGCATCCAGTTGTATACTCCAATTGGATCACCCTCAACCCAAGCGCTCATCAGATCGCCGTGGTTAGAACGTACAGCATGAAACCACGGCTTGTACATCAATTCCATACAAGCAGGGCTGTCCGGGCCACGATCACCAAGATCGCCTACCGAGAACATACGATCTTTAGTCGTATCAAATTCAATAGCTGTAAGCGCTGCGTAGAACAACTCAATACATCCGTGGATATCACCAACCACGAAGTCTCGTCCTACTGTGTTTGCGCAAAATTGTGCAGTTTTCACGTTTTCTTTCAAATAAAGAGGTACTAAATCAGAAGAGCTGACGTACCCTGGTTCTCTTGTTTTGTGGATCATACATCTAATTTACTCAACTCTCTAGAATATTGTACTCTTAGAGCAGGGTTGAGACGCTTGTTCTTTAGTTCTTTTTTAAGGAAAGCAATCTTTTTGAAGTTACTATGTTCGCCATAGTATTCGTCTGTATAGATAGTCTCAAAAGACAAGTATCTACCACACTGTCTAAGTCTTTCAATATGGAAATGACTATCTTCAAACATATAAATTGCCACAATTTTTCCTTATGAATTTGGACCCCCGTATAGGAATTGAACCCATGCCACTGTGATTAGAAGTCACTGCGCCAGGAAGCCACTGGACGGGAGATTTAATATTTACTCGGATACGTCTGTATCCGGCTAAACACTAAAGTATGTTTTAGGGAAAGGAAATTTTATCCTTATATAATCCCTCTAGGTTAAGTTGCTTAGCTAAGCGTCGCAAACGCTATATTCTATTTTGGAATCTCCATCGAACGCTCAAGTTCTTCAAGCTCGTTAATGAAGTAATCCAATTGTTCCAACATATTCTTTTTCTTGAAAATCATATCAGAGGTAAGAGAAGCATAACACTTCAAATCTTCCTCTGCGTCACCCAAACTACCAATCAAGCGACTCAAATTTTCCCATTCAGCGCGTGAAACTTTCATGAACGTTTTAATCCTTGTTGATAAAGTAAATAATCAGTAATTGCAAGAATAGCAGTTAATTTTGCTGAAGAATACTTATAAGTCTTACTAATAAACTCTTCCGCTTCATTATATGCGAGGCTAGTCTCTCGACTCGTGGCCTGCCGCATATCATCAACCATACCGTCTGTTTTCATAGTTAAAACTTTTATAAGATGTTCAGCTTGAGGAATTAATTGTTTGTAGGCATTAGTAAAAGCAGTCTCTTGCTTTTTCATTTTGTTGCCCTTTTCCCATTTCAGAATATATATTATACGGCAATTCAGTTATGAAATCAAGACAGAAATTTCAAACGTTATTTACCGTAATATCCGTTACAGAATTTGCAGATTTCATTGTCATCCAAGTCAGGGGTTAGTTCGTAGTCGTGCCACCATACATTGCAATGTGTGCATTGATATAAGTCTTCTAGCATTTCGTCTCTAAAGAGAGAATGATGTATTCCGGTTTCAGCGCAACCTTTCTCAATGGAATGGTTGGTTCTATACAATGCTGCTGCTAATTTATCCACTAATTGCAAACCTCTGGGAAAGTAATCGGTACGCAAGCAAAGCTGCGTCAGGGTGTTGATCAAGATGCTGTAGAGCACCTTTTACTACGTCTTTTACGGGAAGTCTTATAGGGCTTTCGACTAAGTCTATAATTACTTCCTTAGGTATTTCTACCTGTTTTGGAAGTGGCCAGGGAGTAGACTGGCCTCCGTATGCATTAGTCACCGAAGAAACTTCCATTCTTAATTTTATGCAATATCAGCCAGATATACGCTAATAGTACTAGAATACCTAGAGCACTGCCAATTAATACGTCAAACCAGTTCATTTTTGTCTATCCCAACTAGCGAAGCGCATTGCTAAAAGTTTATCTACTTTTTCTTGTGTGGTTTCTGTCTTAACACGATCATCTGTACCAGTTCCAGTTTTCATGTAATTGGATAGGAACATCCAGTTACATCCAAGATGATCAATGTGAGGCAAGCCAGATTCAGGGTCAATATCTTCGCCGCGTTTCAGCGCCTGCAAATGGGACTCTAGCGAACGTAGAGTTTGTTTCCATGATAGCCCCTTGCGCCAATTTTCGGCAGTATACTTAACTGTACCAAAATCTAATACTTTAGCTACGCCCTCTACAGCGATAGGATCAATTAAATCCCAGCGCACTTTTCCCTCATTGAAACGTAGCGCCACTGGTGACGCCTCTTTTTCTGCTTGGGACGATTTAGCTGTAATACGTCGTTCAGTTACTAAATTATCTTGTCTATCTGTTAAATCTCGTTCCTGCAATTTAATATCTCCATTTGCAACCATCTTGTTTACTTTTTCTACGGCTTTGGTTAACCCGTGACATTGTGCTGCCGCGTCTAGTGCGTGACCTTTAACTGGAAGATCGAAAGTGTAGTCTGACCAAATAGGCTGTTTACTTTTTATCATACTAAGTACCATTCCCTCTAATCCATTGCATAAATAGATATGCGCCACTGATTAGGCCTAAGGTTAGTACACCAGCAAAGAAGCTTTGCATGAAAATGATGATAATTAAGTATACACAACAAGCAATGAAGATACCTGTAGCAACTTTAGTTATTTTACTTTTCATGGCACAAATCCCAAATCAATTCTAGAATTCGGCCACTGATTGCATCAGGATGTTGTGGCGATACATCTACGCCGTCTACAATTTCTGGTTTCCAGTATGTAGAGTTCCAGATGTTATATTCGTTGCGAATATGGCGACCTGCAGTATCATGAAACATACTCATAAACTTGCGATCAGGCACATCTAGAACATATTGTTTTTCTTCAGGCTCCATAGTAGAAACGAAGTGTTCTGCAACTTCTTTTTCAGTCGCAAGGGGGAACATTGGTTGTTTCAATTTTTTCTCTAAAAGGTGAGGTTAATACCCAAAGTGAAATCACTAGGTATGTAATAAGTATTACTTTTTCAATATCCATTAGCAGCTTCCGAAGCGATAGGAGTAGAAGCACTCATTATCAAAATCTTGATGAAATGATAGTACTTCTAGTTCTGCTCTATCTTGTTCCATTACTATGAATGGAGACACATAAATGTGTATAACATCATGTTCGCAAACTACTGCATCTTCTTTAGTGTATTTTGCAAATATTTGTAGTGCTTTAATTAGATCGTACATTATCGTTGTCCAAATTGTTTATACCATTGAGGATGATACATTTCTGCCCAAAAGTCAAAAGAGATTTCAGGATGTAATCGTCTCCATTCGTTATATTTATCAGCTATCGACTTATCATAAGTTGCATAAATCTTATCCAGATAGTCTTGGATTTCTGCTTCTTTCATTTTGGAGATTCTTTAGCCGCTTCTCTAGCCACATACGCATCGTACGTGCGACTTACTTCTAGAGGTAAAGGGGTTCCGTCTGACAATCTATACCAGAGAAAGCCCCAAGGCTTAAAGATGTCTATAGTTTTAGTCTGTTTCCAGAACCAAAAACCTTCAGTAACATCTACGGTGCCATATACTGTTTCTTTTACAGTATTTCGAAGAACGGTTTTCAATACTTTAAAATTGCTGAATTTCATTTAATTTACCAAATTATGTGTCGGGGACGTAATAGATACGCGATTTTGTTAGGTTTCTTCTTTGCCGCTAGCAAACGCTTTAGCAGCGGCTGTAAGTTAGGGTCGACACCCTTACTTCTGCATCCTACGATATACATAGGCAGAAGGTCATCCATTATTAGGGTTTCTAGTGCTTTTGTATACTCGCTTTCGCGCATTATTTATCCTTAGATAGAAAAAGGAGTAGTCATAAGAACATGGTCATAGGGCTGAGGCTTTCGAGCCTTAAATTTCATTCTATGATCGGCTTTTACGTGTTTCTTATTGGCTAAGGCTTCCGGAGTTAGATAACTCTCTAAAGAGCCTAACTTATGCATTGTTTCAGCCAGGTCCATTAATTCTCTTAGACGTTTTGCATTATTCACCATGATATTCCCAAAGCACCGCATTACAGTGCGCGTGAACGGCGCCGAGAGTAAGGCCGGTCACATGATTGTGATGTAAATGGATAGGATTTTCAAAGAAGCCTTTGGGATATAGGTGAGGTTTTACTTTCTTATCCTTAATTTCCCAAGCAGCCTGTCCTTCAAGGGGGGCCTTGCAGTAATAGCAAAGCCCTTTTTGTTCAACTATATACGCAAGCCGAACTTCCCGCTTTTCCGCAGGCTTCAAGGCATCGTACTTCACTGGCAGTTTCATAGATTTCTCGCATAGTTTCTGGAAGAGTATCCAGCAATTCATTTTTAGTGTATTCAAATCCCCATACTAACTCGTTATCACCAACTTCTTGGGCGAGCTCAATTGCAGCATCCATTGCTAGTACAGCGGAATAAATAAGGTCTAGGGTTTTAGTTTTCATTAATTACTCCAAGAGGATTTATATTCGTCTTCATAGATCATGAAGACAGCTTTGCAACCTTTCAATCCAAGTCCCGCATTAATAGCATTTTCATATTTTTCACGAAAATCTCCATTAAGGATGTAATACTCGCGACCAATGCAAAGAGCAGTTTCTGGCTGCCCTTCATCAGAAGAGAACATTGCTAGCGCGACACAAGGGCTAGGATTGTAAGAAATGTGGAAATCTGGTTGTTGCAGCACCAAATTGTATCCGCCGTAAGGCCCGTTAATTTTTACCCAATTGTTCATTTTATTTCAGTTACCTGTATATTAAGTTTACTTTTGTCTTTAACTACTATTCTTGTACTTAGATGTGCATAATCAATGTCACGTCTATCTGCTAGATTCAAACTACTGAAGTCTAGGTCTCCTTCATATACGATTATCGCAACGCGCCAATCGCCTTTATGTAGATCAACAATCATTCCTTGCACCATTAAGTTAAAAAATTTGCCATTCTTATATTATACGCTAAACCGTAGGAAAAGTCAAGCCTAAAATTTTGAGCTTGACAAAGCCTAATCAAAGTGGTATAATAATAAATATCTGGAAATTTCAGGTAATTTTCAAACCAAAATCTCTCAAGGAACTAAAATGTACGGCTCAGGCGACCAATATCAACAAGATGCAGAAACTATCCGAAAGCTAAAGAAGGAAATAAAAGAGCTGAAGGACATTCTACAAATAGTGGCTGAAGAAGTAGAGCTTCCTAAATCTACCTCTATGCTGATTAAAAGAGCTATTAAATAATGAACACCGCTAAAATTGAAACCGATCATGTTCTAGGGTTTACTGTATATAACGTTACCTTTTTAGAACAAGATTACGAACTAGCTTATATTAGTGATCTTACTCTAGATCAAGCCCTAGCAGCTAAAGCGTTCTGGCAAGAGAATAATGAAATGGCTAGAATTTTGCTTAAAGCCCACTACCTATGAGACTAGTCCAAAACTCTAACACAATTAGCAAATTATGAACGATAAAGAACGAATTAAAGCTTATTGGATCTGGTCTAGAGATTCTTCAATGAGTAAAAGCGAGCGACAGTTCTGCGAAGCTCAGCTTGTAAAAATCGAAGAAGAAATAGATCAAGATATGTATGAGGAATTGAAAGCTATTTCTCTTAAATATAATATTACTATAAAGTACTCTAGATGAGACTACATCCAATACTAGAAGAAGTTATTCTTAGCTTCAATCTAAACTGCGGAACTACTAAGCATGAGAAGTATCTTCGTGATGCAATGAAGGAAGCAGATAAGAAACTTCGTAAAATGGACAATGAAATAACTGATTATCAATGGAAAATGTATCCAGATAGAATGGGAAGTTAATATGTTACGCTCAGAATACGAACGACTTTATGATTATTACTCGAAATGCTTTGATGAAGCAACTTCTAATATAGTAAAGAATCATTACGTAGTAAAGCTTATCAACTTAAACGATAAATACACGGAAGAACTTAATGAGAATCACGATCAAGCATAATCACGGCATGTTGACGCTAGAGAATGCGTCTATCGCATATGTGCGAGGCGTTCGGTCCATAGTTGGCCGAGTTGTTGAAGGTTATACAACTAATCGACTGCTGCACGTATCAAGTACAACTAAAGAACTTCTTGGCGAAGAAAAGGTTTGGCCTATTTGGGGTACTGAGCCTTGGCAGAAAGAAGACGGTTCTTACTTTATTAATACGGAGTTCCTATGAACGATCCTGATATGGATGCATTGATTGATATCGTCCTACAAGAAAGAAATTGGCCTTGTAATCCTAAAGCTGCTGCAAGAGCAGGCTGGGAGGCACGAGATCGCCTAGCTAAATCAGTCTTTTCGCCTGAGCAAGCTCGACGCATGTTAGCTAGGCAATTTGTCGAACAGGAGTTAAGAAAATGAAAGTAATGCTCTTTCTAAAATCAATTGTAGTAAGTTGGATGTATGTGCTTACTCTATACGCGCTTTACCAAGGTATGTACACAGATGCTATGGCGGTGGGTTTCACCTCAACTACCCTAACCCTTCTAATTTATCAGGAGTATAAAGATGCTGAATCTGACTGAAGAAGATCAAGCAACATATTGCGACATTTATCAAGGTTTAGCTAAAGCTAGAGATGCTGCGATTCGAAGAGGAGACGGCAAGACTACTAAGTTCTACCGCCAACAAATCTCAGCATTGTACACTCAATACGCGACTAAACAAATTCAAGAAAAACCTACCCTAAATCAGTGCAATTGTCCTAATTGCGGATATACTTTAACATTAACGTAAACCTTCCCCCAACGAAAAAATCATCTTGCTAAACACTTATCGAGTATGATATAATAGTATATAAATTAATGCAAATAGTGATTTTATATAAAACCAGAACAATTTTTTTATTGTGCAGGAAGACGAGCTTGTCGAGGATGACCAGCTAATAAAGACAATTTTCTCGGTTTTATAATAAAATCTACTTGCCCAAATTACGTTTAAAAATCGACGCTGTACATTTAACTATGATTAAAATCCATCTACAATCTCTAATTACTGGAATTGTAACGAAGTCTCTAACCCGTCCCACCTTCCTCGCTAGGAAACACTTGTGAAAAAAGAAATAAAAAATATACCGTTCCAAACATTGCTAGACAAAGGAGAGAAGGAACCTTTCCTAGCCGAATTAAAAGAAATGTCCTCTTGGGTTTTACCTCAAGTTCTAGCTATGTTGGCAGAAGAGACTAAGCTAAAAGTCAATGATGATGGGCAATATTGTGCTAGAGAAACTGCTTTAGCTAACGATAATTTGCTTGGTTTAGGGTCAGCCTGGACTTATGGTATTTATAGTTATCTGTGTACTGCCCCTAGAGGAAACATTCTAGCAGGCACACAATCTGCTATTCATAATTTAGAGTATGCAGCTAACGTACCTTTGTATTTATCCGCGTTTAAGAAGTATAAGAATATTCCTTACTCTGCTTGGTCTGTCAAATTTCTAAATGCTATGGTAGACTCAGATTGTTTTAGTATGATGACAGAACTTCCTAAAGAAGAGTACTCTCTGGAGGATTTACTTCATTTCAGAGATGTGGCTGCTTTGATTAAAACCGGTAAAACTGCTGGTAAAGTACGTACATCTAATCAAATGACCACAATTAATAAAGTAGGCCATCCTTCCTTTGATAAACTGCCTAGGCTTACTAAGGTTGCTTTGCTTCAAGTATGGATATGCCATCCTAGTTTACGTAATAAATATATGGTATTAAATCCTTTAGATTGGGATAATATGCCAGAACCTTTAATTTCTACGTCTATAGAAAATTATATTCCAAAAGCTGTATATGAAGAAACTGAAAAGACTAGCGAATATCCCTGGCAACGTTGAAAAACAGACTAGTCCCAAAATCAGACTAACTTAGCAAATTCGAAAATTAGCAAAATAGAGAGAATATGAAATATACACATGAAATGACTGAGAAGCTTGTAAAAGATTATCAAGATGGTCGCAGCGTGGATGAAATGGCAGCAGAGCTTGAAGTACCGAAGCGTAGCGTAATTGCTAAACTGTCGTCGTTGGGAGTTTATAAGGCTAAGGTCTACGTTAACAAACGAGGAGAACAGCCAATTAAGAAGGAAGAGTATATCGTACGAATTGCTCAGCATCTCGGAATCGATGTTAACCTTCTAGACAGTATGGAGAAAGTTACTAAAACTGCTCTAACTTTGATCGATGAAGCTATTCAAAAGATTATCTCAGATAGTATGGAGGAAATCAATTATTGGAAAGCTAATTCAGCTGAGTTGGAAGAAGAGTTGGAAGCTTCTAAACAGGAAATTCGAGAGTTGTATGGGCAAAATGGTGGAGATATAACCTATGTTCCTACTGTGAAAGTTGATGAAGCTACTACTCACGAAGAATTGATTCTAACCTAAATTACTGCCGCTACAGAAATGTAGCGGCTTTTTTACGCCTATAGATTTCACCATTTAGGTAATAAGCTTTTACGCTCCAAGATGCGTATTTCGGAAATACGTACTATGACCTGTAAAATCTAGCCAGATTTTCCTGCTGAGGTGTATTTTTGCGTTGATTTATTTCCGATAGACTGACGGCTGATGCGGATGCAGTTTAGGATGGGTTAAAAATTAGGACCTCACGGTCGTACCACTACATTTTATTTTAGAACCCATCACCGATAACCTCAGCAAATCGTACGCTTTCAGCGTACAATCGACCCTAAATTGCATCCGCTGCTCCAATTTGCATACCTTTTGCCTCAATTTGCTAGAATTTGCTCCAATTTGCTCGAATCTGCTCGATTTGAGTCGAAAAACAGCTATAATCGACTCAAAAGGTCCCGCGTCTGCAATTTAGGGTCAGCGGATGCAATTTGGAGGAATTTAGACCTCATGCTTATAAAATGTTGAATTTGCGACACATTTTTGGCTAACGTATATTCGGTAAGCATATTTATTTGGCGAGAGGTGTCACGCGCAAAATTTCTGTCTTGACTTTGGCACTGCTTCAGTGTATAATGGGCGCCGACCCTAAACCACAACCGCTTTTGCACTTGTGAGGGCACGTAAACTTCGACCCACCACTAATTTCGACGCACCACTGGCGCAGCGGAGCTGCGGTCTGTAAGTGAGTACTTACTAACTCAATTTTGTAAGTGAGTACTTACTCCGATTTAGGGTCGAGTCTATATTATAGCATACGCGTGGGGCCGCGTGCATTGATTTAGGTCAAGAAAATAATTAAAAATAATTGACGTAGGTCATTGACAACCACCAATTTTATATGATAAAATTGGCGCAGTTTTTGTAAGTGAGTACTCACTTACAAATTGGTGAAAAACTAACCCGCCGTAGCGGGTTAGGCAAAACAGTTTGCGTCTGTTTTATTTACGGTTTCCATTGCATTTAATATGGTTCCCCGTATTAGGGTTAGTTTAATCTGGGGTTTGTTATGACAAAAGTTTATAGTCTAGTTGTCCCCTAATTTCCCAGAGTTTAGACTCTAACGAGGGGTTAGCAACCCCTCGTTAAATTATTCCGCAATCGGTTTTGAAGCTGCGAGAGCAGCAAAAACTTTTTGCAGGGCGGTTTTATTCGCCTTTGCCAGCGAAGTTACTTCGCCTTCGCTCAGGCCGAGAACCGCGCCAATGGCGTTTGCGGTTTCATCCTTCGCCACAACCGGTTCACCGGTTTTCGTGACAGGCTTTGCCTTTTCGTAAACGCCCGAACGGGACAGTTTAGCGATAACCGAACGCGTGGTTTTGCCGAATTTTTCGGCAAACGCGGCCACGGTTTCTTTAGTCGGGTTTGCCTTGTAG
>Ga0075163_10003309_pt1 | contig 21643 bp, 13 predicted proteins | sample JI1023141ADNA_FD_71478 | JGI IMG/M metagenome (GOLD analysis project Ga0075163, IMG submission 71478) | Wastewater effluent complex algal communities from Wisconsin, to seasonally profile nutrient transformation and Carbon sequestration -... | ecosystem: Engineered > WWTP > Effluent > Algae... | reverse complement strand
ATATGACTGCGGCGGGGAAACAAATTTATAATTCAATGTATCAGCCAGTTCCTTACCTATGGGAACACCCGCGATGTTAAAATTCTCTTTTGAACCAAAATTGGATTGAACAAAAACACCAACGGTGTAGGTTGTATCTTTTATTTTTACCAGACGTGATGAAGTACCCGACCCGCCTTTAAAACCCAGGCACATCATGCCGGTGCCACCACCTACGTTTCCTTCTGCGACTGGTCCTGCTTTTGCACTATCCAGCGCCTGGAAAGCATCGTTTTCTTTTACATGAAAACCATAAATATCATTTAAGAATCCATCATAGGTTTCTGCCACTACCGGGTATGTATACCAGAAGGCCTTGTAAAATCCTTTATCATTTTTATACCAGTTATTTTTTACAAACCATTTCAACACCGCATCTCTTACCACCCCAACACTATTTGTATTGGTAATTAAAATGGGGGTTTCCAGGAAACCGGAGCCGGTAACCCAGGTTGTACCTGTCATCTCTCCATTTCCATTTAGGGTATACCAGTTTGCAAAAATGGGCCTCCATTGTTTGCCGGTTGGAAGTATAGCAGTAACGCCTGTTCGTACCGGACCAATGCCAATGATATTTTTGCCTTCGCCCGAGATCAAAGTAGTATATCCAACTTCGACGCCCTTGATATCAGTGATTGAGTTGTTTTTTCCGGGTATTCCTTCAAAAGGAATTCCCCAGTCTCTTGCCCGTTGCGCCATTAAACTGCCTGAAACAATGGTTAAGCAACAGAGTAATATCATTCTATTCATAGCGGGTCATTTTAAGGGTAATGAAAAACACATCGGCATTTGCCACTGGATTTTATCTGTTAGTGATGACGCTATTAAAGATGGGTATTTTATTTGAAATGAACAACCGCAATACGCCTTGATACAATTCATCAACCCTTCTCTTCAATTCGTTCATAAGATGATGTTTCTTTGATAAAGCGATAATTACTTTTATCTAAAAACAATTATGTTCAATAAAATGTTTTGCGGATTCTCCGCTTTTATGTTCATGTTGATCTTTAATTCCTGTAAAAAAGATCCGCAATCAACGCCTGTGGTTCCCCTTCCTGCCATGGAATACTTTGATCTGAACGACCGGGCAATCAGCGAAAACACAGCAGGATTCTTACTGGATGTAAATCATGATGGCCGGAATGATCTTGCCTTTTCTACCTTGCTGGTGGGAGACCCGATCAACCAGGTTGACAAACTCCAGTTTCTTATCGGCAGCAATATAGCCATCAACCTGCCGGTGAATAACAATGAAGAGGTGCCTGTTATGAATAGTGGTGCAACCATTCCTTTAGGCAATTTTGATGGATATCACTGGTTTGAATTATCCTCTGTGATGCTGGTTCAGAAGATCACATCATTTACCGAACCGCCCGTTTGGGATGGACATTGGAAAAATGCGATACATAAGTTTCTCCCGTTCCAGGTGGCTGATTCGGGTAAATTGTATAATGGGTGGGTGGAGATCAGCTCAGATATTGCCGGAGAAAAAATGTTGCTGCATAAAGCTGCGCTTAGTAAAGAACCCAATGCCATCATTCAAGCCGGTTACTGATGACCCGAGAATAATGTCAAAGTAGAATATTATTCGGTTCGATTTAAATATCGAGGCAAAAACTTCAATTCTTCTAAAAATTTAGCGTTAAAGATCTTTTACTTTGTATTTCAAAGCACTTTCATTAACTTTGCATTACAAAAACACCCAATACTCAAGGTGATGCAAAATAAAAGACTCAAAGTCATCCTGTTCAGCATCGTATTGCTGCTTTTCATTCCGCTTGTAGCCATGCTGTTTACCGATGAAGTGAAATGGTCCCTGGCAGATTTTATCATTGCGGCTGCATTGTTGTTTGGTACCGGGCTCTTGTGTGAACTTACTCTCCGGAAAGTAAGATCAAAAAGGCACCGTATCATCTTTTGCGTAATTATCCTGGCAATACTCATGTTAACCTGGGCCGAATTAGCCGTTGGCATATTTGGAACAAGGTTTAGCGGAAGCTGATCGATGAAACTACTTATAATAAAAAAGTCCGGTTTTGAACCCGGACTTCCTTTACTAAAGAAGTTGTTTATCGAACAATCACAAAACGATTGTTTCCTTTGATCGTTTGCAATATATAGGTACCTGCACTCAACCTGCTTACGTCAATATTCTCCACGACATTTTTAAGATAGATCTGCTGAACAACTGATCCCTGGCTATTTACAATCCGGGCTAGGGTATTTTTGAGGTCGTTATCGTTCAATGTAATGGTCAGCTGGTTTTTAACCGGGTTCTCTCTTATACTAAAGCCAGGTGTTGCTGAAGTATTTTCCCGAAGCTTAACAACAGGTCCATAAAATGAATTACCATCTGTGTAGGTAATTTTCAGGCGGAAGTACACCGATCCTGTTTCGGGCATGGTTGTTTGTTTGATATAACTGTTATACAAATCTCCTTTTGACTGTACAGATGCCTTATTGTTGAAACTAACTCCATCATTACTTATCTCAATACTGAAATCACCAACACCCGATTCATTAGCGGTCGTCCAGGTAATATTTGCTTTACTGTTTTCAATTTCTTCAGCATTGAAAGAAAGCAGTTGCAATGGCAATACCGGTTGGTTACGTATTCGCGTAATCGCAGTATTGGTGATCACCGGTTGATTATAATCGAAGTAGATGGCGGCGGTATTGGGAATATCGGTATCAACGGAAACATTGCTTTGCGGCTTCATCCTGAATCGTACAAAGCCATGGCTTTGCTGTTCATTCCTATTGCTGTCGGGCAGCAGGATATTCCTGAATTCGAACAGAAGATTATTTCCTTCTACGGTAGTATTACACAGATGAGAAGAAGCCAGCATGTCGAAACTGGACACGTCGAGTAAATTACTTAACGTATCAGCCAGCACAACATTAAAGGCCGTATCATTACCGGTATTCTGAAAACGTATGGTATACAAAATGTATTTGCCGTTGGCCAGCTGGGCGGGTGTCATTGTTGGCGTGGCTGCCTTATCGTTAGGATCGTAAGCGCCTATGATCACAGAGGCTGCACAATCTGTTGCAGTAGCCCCTTCGGCACAAATGTTGGCATTCACAAAAATGGTGTCGCCCAGTGCCGAACTGATGTTGACAATAAAACTGGCTCTGAAATAACGTTGCTCACCAGCCACCATATTGGATTCTGTCAACCGCAGGCTATTCCCATTATTAACAACCGATCCGTTTGTACTGGATACATAGGTTAGTCTTGTATTATCATAGTTGAAATTAACAGTTGGATTGAGCGTACTGGTGCCTGCATTGACGTACCGTATATCATACACCACTTCTGAACCAAGCCTGGTAAATTCTGTAAGAGTGGTAACGGTGATGGACAAACTATCTGATATACTGGTTACCTGTAAAGGGAAATTATTGCTTACTACGGTATCGTAAGTACTAAAGCTATATTGATAGCGGGATGGTGTAACAGCATAAAAGTTCGGAGCCACACAATCGAGGGTATACGTGCCAATGCTGTCAGCAAATAAAGTATAAAATCCATTGTTATTGGTTGTTGTAAAAGTACCGTTGGAGAGTGCAACCCTTACATTGGCCCGGTAAGGTTCACCAGCATCCTTAATGCCATTGTTATTATTATCATTAAAAACAAAACCTTTCATCTCTGGAAAACCAGTGCAATGCTGATCGTTGTTTACGGCATTGCAGATCGGATATGGGGCATTGTCATAATTGAAGCTGCCTACATTTGCACCAACATTATCAAATAATTCAATGCTATACCTGAAAAAATTAGGGATGCAATGAATGTTTTCATCCATTTGAATATCGATACCACCTGGGTGTAATGTAAATGCAGGCAGACAGGCAATATTATTATCCTGGATGTACAACTGGCTCACTGTGTTGGGAATGACAGGCAAGGACATTAATTGGTTGTGCTCACACATTAAATAGTTTAGCAGAGATGGAAGCGTAGGCAAACTGGTCAATTGATTGTTTGAACATTTTAGATATTTCAAAGCGGCTGGTAAGGCGGGCAAGCTGGTCAATTGATTATTGTCGCACCATATTTCATACAGGGGTGCCGGAAAGGCAGGCAAACTGGTAAGCTGGTTATCATCTACATATAACCTTTGCAAAGTGGCGGGCAAATCGGGCAAACTGGTAAGCTGACAAACCCTGGCGTCCAAATAAGTAAGCGTGCCGGGAAGTGGAGGCAAACTTGTTATATTATTGCCATTCAACACCATACCATCTAACCTTGATGGTAAAGTGGGGATGCTGGTGAGTTGGTTTGCATTAACCGACAATGTTCTGAGACTATCGGGCAATGTAGGCAGTGAAGTAATTTGATTGCTTGAAACTTCCAACCACCTAAGACCCGACGGCAATGCAGGCAATTGCGTGAGCAGGTTATTATGGCAGGTAAGATTTAGTAACGAAGTTGGCAAAGTGCCCAGCGAAGCAATCCTGTTCTCTGCACAGTTCAACGCTTTTAACCCGGCCGGAAGCGCTGGCAAGACGGCAATGGAATCATTATTCTGGCAATTCAAAGTATCGAGTAACGGAGGAAGCGCTGGTAATGAAGCAAGTTTATTGCCATAACATTTCAGGTAGGTTAGTGCTGCTGGCAATGCCGGCAATGAGGTCAAATTACTATTGCTGGTACAATCTAAACGGGTAAGAGTGGAAGGCAAAGCTGGTAATGTAATGATGTTAAAACAACCAGTAATAGTCAAAACCTGTAAGCCAGGCGGCAGTGCTGGCAAGGATGCAACGGGAGATCCAGTGATAAGTTTTAATGACAATAAACCAGCGGGAAATGCAGGCAAGACCGGGCAATAACTGTTTATGGTAAACTGTTGCAGGTTCCTGAAATACTGAAAGCCCTGCCAATCGGCTACTGGTGTCGTTACTGTCAGCGTGGTTTCATTCAAAATAGCGCTACAGGTAGTGTCCATCATTCCGGATGCATTGAAGCAGGCAGGATATTTTTGAATGAGAAAATTCCGGAAATTACTATTGGGGATGGTAATGTATTGAGCTCTTGCAGCGAACGTACAGGACATGATCAACAGGAGTACCAGGAATTGTTTTCTCATAAAAATCTCGTTTACAGTGTATTTAGATTACCCAACCGTTCTTTCAAACATGACGTATAAAGTTAATGTAATAGATGCCGAATAGCGAATAAATTGTCGGATAAATTTTGCTTAACCCAGGTGCTTGCAGGTGGCTTTGCGATAAAATGGAGGATGAATCAAACCGGGAAATCTTTGTTCCTTCTGCAACTTCAGGAACCAGCTAAAAAAAGATCACTCCTAACGTAAATGCGTACCCTATAAAATTTCCGATGCCGATTTCAACACAGAATATTTTGCCGACAAACCGATTCAGCCCATGAAAAATAACCTTTAGCTTTCAACATTAAGAACCCGGAATCATTTCCCTGTAAGATCAAGATTCAGGTTTGTGTTGATGATAAATCCATTATTATTTTGAAACACAGCCTTCCCATTGATCTGCCGGCCAAACTGGATGGTTTGATTGAGGTACCCGGCTTCTATCTTTATTATTTTATTGAATTGAAAGCCTAATAAAATGCCGATGCGGTTCTGATCGAAAATATTGTTCGTTACATTCTTACCAAAGCCGATAAAAATTTCATCGTATAATGCCAGGTATGCCGATTTGGGTTCATTCATTTTACCTTTCAACGGAACCTGTATCCTCGGCATATAGCGGATCCTGTTGAGCAATGGAAATTCATCTTCTTTTTTACTCAATGCAGATTTATATCTACCAACAAATCTTTGTTCCAGCATAAAGCGATGTGATATACCGATGACGCCTTCCTTGTGATTCAATTGGAGCATTTCAAATATCCTATGTTCGGTAAAATCCCTGCCTAAACCATTAATAGGAATATCGCCGTAAGGGAAGGTCTCAATCCACGCATATCCCAGCCTGGCAACCACGCGGGGATTGATATGATAATTAACGCCCACCCTCAACAAACTTTGCTGCCAGCTTTTGATAAAATCATTTCGCCTCCATTGATACTCGGTATGCAGGCTGACCTTATTCGCAACTTTGAATGTTCCGAAAATATTATACCAGCCGATCTGCTCATGTGTATTGATGCGGGTATTTTGTGCAGGCAATTCCATACAACAAATAATAATCATGAAGGTTATGAGAAGTCTTATTATCATCAGTATTTTTTGGTCAAAATTAAGGAATAGCAACTTTGTCTGCATTGAAATAATGAATCAGATTCATGCCAAATTCCATCTATCGTTAAATAATATCGCAGCAACCATTCAATTCTCTCACAATTGTATGCAGTATTCTATATATTTATACATACAAAAGTAAATCACTCATGTTACGTACCCTTTTCTTTTTAATATTTTTCATCTCCACTTTATCTTTTACTTCAGGCGCACAGGAACAAACCTATAGGGGAACAGAGTTTTGGGCAGGATACGGACATCACCAGTTTATGGAACCGTCGAACACGAATGGACAGGAACTTGTATTCTACCTCAGTACATTACAGGATCCTGCAACAGTTACGATAACCATCGATAGCAGCAATACACCCTGGTCGAGGACATACAACATACCTGCCAATTCGGTCATTGTTTCAGATCCGATTCCCAAAAGCGGTGTGTCGGATGCGAGATTATATGGTATCCCGATAGTATTTGGAGGAAACGGAGGTGTCGGCCTATTCAGAAAAAAAGGAATTCATATTGAAAGCAATGTACCCATTGCCGTGTATTCGCATATTTACGGACAAGCTTCTTCCGGTGCCTCACTTTTGTTGCCGGTCAGTTCATGGGGCTACAGTTATCAAAGCATGAATAGCAAACAGGAATATACTTCAAATTGTTATTCCTGGGCATATGTGGTAGCTAGCAAAGACAGCACACTCATCGAAATTAAACCATCTGTACTCACCCTTTATCAAAACTATACAGGATTACAACCCGGTATATCAAAAATGATAACCCTTCAGAAAGGACAGGTATACCAGGTACTAGGTGCCAACCAGGCAGCTGATTCAAATGGAAACGGGGGAACCGGTGTCCTGGGTTTCGAACTAACTGGAACCAGTATTCGCTCTTTATCCATTGACAAACCCATTGCAGTATTTTCGGGCAGCAGCCGTACTAGAAACAGTGCCAGTTGTGGTGCAGGTGGTGGAGATAATGATATGGTGCAGGTATTCCCGCTTCACATGTGGGGCAGAAAATACCTTACTGCACCACTACCCTCTTCTACTTCAGCTTCCTATATGAGTACGAGCATTTACAAAATCATTGTTAACGATTCAACAACGATCGTTAGAAAGAATGGAGTGATATTAACCGGCTTGATCAACAGCAGTTATTATATATATGAAAGCAACCAGCCCGACCATATTGAAGCCGACAAACCCATCATGGTAGCCCAGTTCATGACCGGCGGATCCTGCACAACAGGCCTGGGTGATCCCGACATGTATTACATTAGTCCAATTGATGCAGGAATTAAAAATGTGAATTGTGTGCGAACGGTGAAAGAATCAATTACAATTAATTATGTAACCCTGATCATTCCAACTGCCGGAATTAATTCGCTCCTCATCGATGGCAGTTCCACATTTAATCATAGTTATGTACACCCGTCTTTGCCCGGCTATACAGTGGTCATCAAAAGCTGGACTGCAGCCCTTACGCAATTTACCATTCAAAGTGATTCTACTTTTACCGGTATTACATATGGCATGGGAAATGTTGAAAGCTACGGTTATAACCTGGGAGCCAATTTTAATCCTTCCAATGGAGTGGATTCATTGGTGCCCATGGTATGGACGGGCGCCATCAGCACAGATTGGTTCAACGCAGGCAACTGGAGCACCGTTCACGTTCCTACCGAGATTGATCATGTTCGCATTCCCGGCGGCACGCCATTTTCACCTGCTATTCAAAACGGACGGGTCGCCCATTGTAAAAGCATTTCAGCAGAACCCAATGCAACCGTGAATGTTGGCAGCAATGCCATTCTGAATATAGTAGGAAAACGATAAAGAATATCAAGTTATACAGCCAGTTTATCCAGGCATACCCTGATGTGAATGTTTCAGTATGAGAATATAACTCGCTTCATTAAATAACCTGTTATTCTACTAACGTACAAGATTACATGCAAGGTGACTGTCCTGCCAATGGTTTCAGCTCCCCAAAAAAGTCACCAATTGCATAAAGATGCTCATTTATCAGCTGATTTCAAAGGCTCCCAATCTCAAGGTTCCCAAAACCGGCTAATAAAGAAAACTACCAATAGTTAATCTATTGTACAAAAAGAATTTTCTGTTCAATTTTCGCTTGTGATTTTGAAATATGGCTCAAATATGTATTTTGTGTCAGTTATGATTTCTGTCATTTGCCGGAACAGGCAGATTTTATACTTTAGCTAAAAATCTAATATCATTTAAGAGTTGATCCAATTGTGAAAATATGCAGCGTCCATCGGCAAGAAAATTACATGATGATATTTTGCAAACGCTACGTGCATACCAGGTGGCGGTTAACGAAGCTACTATTGTGTCTATCACGGATCTAAAAGGCAATATCATTTATGTGAATCAGCATTTCATTGAAGTGTCGAAGTACAGTGAAGATGAACTCATCGGGCAAAATCACCGGATCATCAATAGCGGTTATCATGATAAATCCTATTTCAGGCAGATGTGGGAGAAGATCGGTTCGGGACAATCCTGGAGAGGAGAAATTAAAAACAAAGCAAAGGATGGCAGTTACTATTGGGTTGACACCGTGATTACCCCGATACTTGATAAACAGGGCAAAATATTTCAATATCTCTCATTACGAAATCTCATTACCACTCAAAAAGAAAATGAAGAAAGACTGCTGGCTTCACAACAAGTAATTATTAAGCGGGAAAAACAATTAAACCTTGCCCAGCAGGTATCCAAGACCGGTAGTTGGGTGCTCACGGTTCCAGACAACAACCGGTTAGAATGGTCATTGGAAACCTATCATATTTTCGAAGTAGAACCCGGAACTGAAATGACATATGAAAAATTCCTTGAAATGGTTCACCCCGATGACAGGAAATTCGTACACAACAACTGGCAGGAGGCATTGACTACGGGCCTGTATCATATTGAACACCGGATCGTAACTAAACATGCCGAAAAATGGGTCAGTGAAAGAGCACATTTTGAATTTGATAAAACATCCAATCTTACCAGCGCACTTGGAACGGTACAGGATATTACCGAAATAAAGAAAATAGAAGAATCGCTCAGGGAATCTAAAAAACTGTATAAGACTCTTTTTAATACCAGCCCTTTTGCCGTAGGCATTGTAGATAAAACAACCCACCAGTTCCTGGAGGTGAATGATACTGCAATCAGCCTTTATGGTTATTCCCGGGAAGAATTCATGCAACTAACCCTGTTTGATATACGCGTAACAGAAGAACATGAAAAAATGAGGATGCAATTGTTCGGGGAGCGTTATGCCGGTGATAATTTTATCAGGTGCCATAGGAAAAAGAATGGTGAAATTTTGTTTATTGAACCCAGTATTACTACCATGCACTACAAAGGCAGGCAAGTGTACCTGATCACCATTAATGACATTACGCTTAAACTCAAATTTGAGGAAGAGTTAATCCAGGCAGAGCATAACCGGCAGAAAGATATTATTGAAGCAGAAGAAAACAGCCGTTCCCAGATCGGCATGGAGTTGCATGACAATGTTAACCAGTTACTGGTTGCCTCAAGGCTTTACCTGCAACGCATTCAAACATCCCCGGATCAAAGTCCTTACCTGCTCCAAACAGCCCTGGACATCCTGGGAGATGCCCTTGATGAAATCAGGAAACTATCCGCTACCCTTGTTACACCACTTTTAAGCAATAATAATTTAAAAGAACTCATAGAAGATCTTTTAAAAAACTACACATTGTTCAATGCCGCTATAGAACTGAAAATAGATATCAAAGAAAATACCATTCCGCAGGGCTTGAAGACCAATATTTACAGGATCATCCAGGAACAGATCAGTAATATCACCAAATATGCAGGAGCAACAAAAATCAATGTATCACTTTTACAAAACGACAGCTTTATTGACCTTTACATTGCAGACAATGGAAAAGGCTTTGACCTGAAACAGTCCAAGAAAGGAATTGGGTTGTCGAATATCATGTATAGAACCAAAGCTTACTCGGGCAAATTTTCTATTGACACCGAAATAAATAAAGGATGCAAAATAATGATCAGGTTTAATTTACAGTCTTCTAAAGAAGGCTAATACTACACAAATCAATCTTTAGGCGGAATGGTATTCCCCCTGTGACAGGTATTGCAACTCACAACCTTTAAATATTCAGGCCTCACCATCGAATCAGTATAGAAATATTTTTTATTGATGTCGATCGTCAGCCGCATCATATTCCTGGCCTTCTCTTTCATATCATTGTCCAGTGAAAAATCCATCTCCTGATTTGCATTGGCGATGTTAAACATATCCTTCTTTGGCGGTACATGACAAAAATCGCAGTTCACTTTAAGCGCTTTTGAATACACATCCATGATGCTATCCAGTTTCCTTTCCGGTATATCCTGTGGAAGAATTTTTAAATTTTTAAACTTGCCAACCGGCGTAATGGACGATGCTGTGGCTATTACAGCAAGCGTTACTAAAGAAACCAATGTTATTTTTTTTTGATGATGCAGCATGCTGATTTACTTAAGATGAACAGGTATATTGTTTGATCAAATATTTTTAAATATATGAATTAAAACGAATTGAATTTTACAAAATATTTTTTTATTAAACATGAGAAAATATCACATAATTGCAAAGCATGAACTTATGTACAGCTTTCCATGAAATTAAAAATAAAGAGCCGGCTCACAAGAACCGGCTCTTTATTTATACATAAAGTCTAATCAATGATCAGTTTTTCTGTCTGCGTACCATTTTTTGTTTTAAACGTTACAATGTACATACCGCTTGCATACTTCCCTGTTTCCATTGTGTTAAGGCCGGTTTTTAAGTAGGTTTTTACGAGCACCTTACCCTGCATATCAGACAGCATAACCGTTCCTTCGCCGGCTGCCACATCTACGTTAAAGAATACACGATCGTGTGCAGGGTTTGGAAACAACAATATCCTGTTAGCGTTACCCATGAGTACAGCGTCGCCTTTGTTTTGGTTTTCAACCCCATTGCCCGATTTGCCCAACATCTCGCATGAAACCACGAAATAACTCACCGTCCTGGAACTGCTGCATCCCGAACTATTGTATACCGTATAAGTTACCGTTCCTTCACCGAGTGAACTTGGCGTAACCACCCCATTGCCATTTACTGTAACAGACCCGGCAGATGACCAGGTTCCTCCTACTATACTCCCCCTTAATATGAAGGTTTTGAAGAGACAGATATTGGTAGTTCCTGCGGCATATGTCGGTTTCACGATGGTTGAAATAGATGGAGTTGACGGTACCGCATATACGCTGATACCCCGATCGATGGCTGAAGAGCAGGAACCAAAGGCAGTATTGTTGTAATTCAATTGGTACCTGATATTAGCTGCACCTGCACTCACTCCTGTTACTGATCCACTGTTATCAACCGTTGCCCTGGTATTGGTACTGAGCCACTGGCTGCTGAAATTACCCGGAATGGTGGTGCCGTTTTGCAAAGTGATGCTGCGCCCTTTACATACTGCAGCCGGACCGGTTGATGGTTCCATCACAATATTATGAACCATCACATCTTTCGTTGTACTTACCATGCAACCTGATTGAAGCGCACTATACGAGATCGTTGCCATGCCACTTGAAACGCCCTTTACATACGTAGTCCGTATTTTGGTGGTTCCGGTATTTACCATGGCGATTGACGGATCACTGCTGCTCCACACACCTGTTGCAAAAGTATTCGTGAGTTTAGTTGAGTCATTTACTTTACAAAGTGCTCCATTTCCTGTGATGGCTGGTAGCGCTGTTAAAACCGGCACTGTATATTCTGCCAAAGCATAATAATCACATGGATTTTTTATCCAGTTGTATACGATGATGGCCTTTCCATAACCCACTGCTGTTACGTTTCCATTGTTATCTACGGTTGCCACTTCAGGATTCAGACTTCTGAATGTACCACCGGTTGAATCATTGTAAATATGTGTTGTGCCACCGATCACACAACCAACAAAATCACCTTTCAGGGCTGGCAATGCATAATAGATCGGGCAGCACTTCACCATGAAACATTGTGTGCAGGTTTTACACAATACGCCATTCACAAACAATTCGTATTTGATGCAATAGATACCTTCCCGGTTAAAAGTATAGATCAAAGGATTGCCAGGTGATACATTGTTCAACGTGGCGATGGGAACATTGTTCAATAGCAGCGTAGCTTTTACGGTAGCTACACAGCCAGCAGGCAGTTCGGCGCCAATGGCACCGGCATTGATGAAAAATTTGTATTGTCTCTTACATTGCAACTGGGTAGCCAATGAAGTCTCACAAGGAGAACTTAAGGAAGATAATACCGGCAAGCCTTTCACAGTTCCCATGGAAAAAGTAATGGTAGGATCACTTAAAAATGCAAACGCATTGCAATTACAAGGATTCGGACATTCAACACTGAAACAAACCGTGCAACTATCACATACTACTCCATTCACTTTTAAATAATGCTTCACACAATATGTACCCGATTGGGTAAATGTATAAGAGATTGGATTTGCTATGGTCGTATTCGGATTGATCACCAATGGTATCGGGTTGCCAACCTTAATGATGACCGCACTGTCTTTTGCCACACATGGCAGTGAATACGGATTGGTATAATTGATAGAGAAACTATACGTCGTATTGCACATCAATGGCCGGGCCAGGCTCGTATTACATTGCACTGGTGGCGGGAATATGATAATATTATTGTTCGCTACTACTCCATTGGGAATATTGGGTAAGCTGGCAATGATCTGGGGGTTACCGGTAAAATGGAATCCTTCTACGCAGGTGCAAACCACATCGCAGACCACATTAAAGCAGATGGTACAACTGTCGCAAGTAATACCATTCACAACCAGTTTGAATTTCACACAATATAAGCCCTGGCTTGTGAAAATATAATTCAAAGGAGCAGCCTGGGAAATATTATTCTGGGTATAGATCACATTGCCACCAAGGATCACCTCTCCCACTACATTGGTCTGGCAATTGCCACTAGGCCATGGATGCTGGTAATTGATGTAGAACTGGTAGTTCTTCTGGCATTCCAAATTATAAGGGTAAGTTGTACCACAGGTCATAGGCACTTCTGTTCCGCCTCCTGCAACTACACCCTCATCAATATGAGGCAGTATGATCGTTGGTTGCCCGGTGAAATGAAAGGCTGTATCACATGCACATGGTGGTTCGGGTATCGGGCAATTATAAAATACCTGCCTGATACAACTATCACATTTTACACCATCGCACCAGCCGATCAGTTTAATAAAGAAACTTCCACTGGTTCCCGGCGTTGGTGTATAAGTGTACGGCAATGAAGGAATATTCAGGATCACATTTCCCAGGTTATCGAGCAACTGGCCGGTTACCGTTCCCGAACATCCACCTGGCGAACAATTGTAGGCTGCATTTATGATCAGTGGACTGCACCCGATGCCGATCTCTTCCTGCCCGCATGCCCAGTTCTGGTATGTGGCTCCGCTATCTATACTATACTGCCTGAAAGCCCAGCTGCTGCCCACGCAATTACAACAATTTTTTACGAACACATCAAAAACACCGCTACTGTCTTCACAACCATTCGGAAAACTAACGGTGGTCCATAGATGATGTAAACCAAGGCTCAGGAAATTTCCCGGTATCGTGATGGCTCCACTACCCGAATAGATCAGGGTACCGGCAGGTTTAATGCCATCGAACCATTGCACAAAATAATTGCTGAGGTTGGGCAATTGGGCCAAAGGAATGGTAATGTTGGTATCGGTACAGATCGTATCACAACCGATAGGAAATAATTCAAGACTAGGCGCAGGATTTATGTTGATCGCATTGCTCATGGCGCTGCAACCCGTGAGCAGGTTGGTTGCGGTGGCAAAATAAATACCTGCAACCGTGGTATTGATGACTGGCCCGAATGCTCCTGTATTCCAGGTATAATTATTGGTAATGAGCGGCGATATCACCCCGATCGTGTTCAATGAATTAGCACACAAAGTTCCACTGGCATTGATGGCCACTGAAGGAAATTTATAAGTATAGATACATAAGCTGTCGTATGCTACACAACCGTTTGCATCCACTACCTGTAAATAGATTACAAAATTGGTGTTGTTAACCAGGGTTCCGGTAACAGTTGTAAAGTTGGAACTGGTTCCGTTTGGTGAAAAGCTGATGCCACCGATACTACTGCTCCAGTTATATGTATATCCAACAAAATTTGCAGCACTCATATTAAAACTCCATGGGTTGGCAGCCGGATCAAAGCAAACAGTTGAACTGGTTTCAATGTCAGCGATCGGATCGGGATAGAATTTAACCACGGCGGTATCAGACAACATGGTACAATTGCAGGAAGGAGTGGCACCGGATACAAATACGCTGTACAAACCAAAATCAGTTGCCGCATAAGTAACACTGTTGGCACCCGAAATATTTACGCCATCCTTCTTCCATTGATAAATGTAACTGCTGCACATCGTGTTACCGTTCGGATTGATATTGGCAGTTAACAATACAGAACCTCCCCTGCAGATCGTAGCGGGGTTAGGCGTTACCGTTACGATCGGTTTTGGATGCACGGTAACGATCTGTGTTTGGGTGGCTGTACAACCATCTATTGTAGTAACGGTTAAAGTAGCCGGGAAACTTATGGGTGCATTCGTTGCATTCGTGTATTGATGTTGTGGTGTTGCAGCCGGCGGAGCAAATGAATAAGATCCGTCGCCGAATTGCCAGTCATAACTGGCATATCCCGGAGCTGTAACGAAATAGGTAATGTCTTTACTGCAGGTTGGATTGGGATTGATCGTAAAGTTTGCATTGGCGATCGTTACCGTAACCGGCGCCGATGTAGTGGACGTGCAGGTTCCCTTTGTAACACTCAACGTAATAATAAATAACCCACTGCTCGTAGGAGTTACACTTTCACTGGTGGTTGCACCTAACGTTCCCGTGTATGTGCCGCCCGTGATCGACCAGCTATAGGTTGCACCTGCGATCGTTGGATAATAAGTGGATGCATCGGTCATAGACAAAATGCCCGTATTACAATTATAACTGGCGCTGATGCCAGCCACCACCGGCACGTCTACTGTTTTGCAGACGGATATACAACAGGTATCATTTAATCCGGAGGACGTATTAAACACCAGTGTTTTTTGTGATATACAGGCAGTGTATTGACCCGCTGCGCCATATTGATGCTGTGCCGTTAAAGAAGGCAGGAGTTCCGAAGTTCCGTCTCCATAACAATAATTCACTTTGAAGCCGCCAGTTGGCGAACCGGTTCCGGTATAAAAGGCCGAGAAAACCGTTGGATTACATCCTGAATAATTATAATCGAGACCAAAGGTTACTGCACTGCAGGCCGGTGTAGTACAACAGAAATAAATATCGTCGGGGATACAGATCGTATTGGAAGTGATATTGCAGCCATTGGCACAGGTGGCCACACATCTGTAACATCCCAACTGGGTTGCATTATAATTAGCGCTTGTTGCACCAAATATGGGAGAAAAATTCGGGTTGCCTACCGGTTTAAAATACCATTGCAACGTAGCAGCGCAGGGAATACTTAAAGCAGCCTGGCTAAGCGGGATGCTGAAACTACTCAGGTTACAATTGCTCACCATACAGGGTGGCGTAATAGAAAACTGGTATCCATCCGGTGGAACATTGATCGTTTTTGTAACCGGGCAACTGCCTCCACTACCTGGGTTCACGGTAACACTATATACACCCGGCGTTAATATCGTAATAGATTGCGTGGTAGCACCGGTACTCCATAAATAGGTTTGTCCGCTTGGATTGGCGGTGAGCGTATATCCTAATCCGTTACTAAAACAGGCCCCGCTTTTGCTGATACTCACGGGAAGGGGTAAACTCACCGTTATAGGCGCTATGCCAGTTCCCCCACAATGACTCACCCTCAGCTGACCAATATTTGTACCAAAGCCATGCCACAAGATGGTCACGTTTGGTGTTCCCTGCCCTGATTGAATGGTACCCATGTTTGCATTGATAATGCTCCAGGTATAAACAATACCAGGTATGGGACTGGCCACCGCGTAACTAACCACTTCATCAATACAAACCGCAGTTTGAGGGGATAAAATAGATGGTGCAGGCGGGTTTGCAACAGAAGTGGTGATACTGGTTGACGCACAACTGTATTTACATTGCTGTGTAGCCGTAACGATATACGGACCTGAACCGGAAAATGATAAATATATGGTATCGAGTATGGCACCAGGGTTAATTAAAACCTGTGTGCCGGGCGGATAGGTCCAGGCAATATTCATATCAGGAACGGTACTGGTTACCCAGAATTTCACTACCGTACCCGGACAAGCTACATTCGTGCTTTTGGCGATCGTAAGCACCGGTTTAGGGGCCACCACGATCACGGCCTGTTGCGGACTGTTACAAAATGCAGACCCGATCTGCGTGGCGGTTATGGTAAAAGTTCCTGTTTGCGTTGAGGTCCAGGTATGCGCAATGCCCGCACCAGTTCCAGTTACGGCCGGCGTGGTATTGATACTCCAGTTAAAACTACCCGGAGGCGATGTTGAAAACGCTGAATTACAAGTCACACAACTTGTGCTGGGTCCCACGATACTGAAAGGAGGATTCACCAGCACTGTTTTGGTAGAACTGCCCTTGCAATTTTGCAGGCTGTCGATATAATCACATTTGATCGTATAGCTGCCTGGTGCAGTAAAGATCACGCCAAATGCAGGTGTATTGATATCTGTGCCATTAATGATGGTAAAACCGGTGGCCGGCAAAATACTCCAGGTATAAAAAACACCCGGCAGTGAGGGTAAAGTATAGGTAGAGGCTGCATTCAGACAGACAATATTATTTCCCTGGATGGGCATTCCATTGTACAGCACTTTTTCTATGAGGCTGGTGGTATTTCCGCAGGACCCTGCACAGGATGGAGGAATGGTAAGGGTAACGGTTGGGTTTGTAATGAAAGGAGTCAGGTTGTTCCAAACCACTTTTACACAACTACCCGACCCGATGACGGTTCCGCCTAATGCCGACCAGTTGTACGATGAACAACCTGTTATGGATGAACAATACGTTACTGTGTCGCCTGCACAATGCATCTTTTTACAATCGGGCGTGAGTATCTGCAATCCTGTACTGTTATCTACATAAATGGTATCATAATATGTATTTGAACAACCGCAATTACTTTGATCCTTCGAGTTACTAACGGTTAAGGATACCACATAAGTACCCGTTGCAGGATAGGCATGAGAAACACTCATTCCCCCGTTTTGGGTATTTCCATCTCCGAAATTCCAATACCAGCTGGTATAAACTCCCAATGATGTATTGGTGAACGTTATAGATTGGTTCTTACAAACCGTATCACCTGTGTTCTTTACAAACAAGGCTTTAGGTGATTTTGTAAGGCAGAACTGCTGCGTCAATACTTTAAAACAACTGCTGTCGCTGTTGAAGATGGTGACCTTTATGGTGCCCAGCGATCCGCTACCCCAGGTAACATCAATGTAGGATAATGGCGTTGATAAAGTAGTGAGCACATTTCCATTGATAGTGCCTCCCGTTACATTCCATACATATGTAAAGCCTGGTGTAATGCCCGGTACAACCTGGATCTTGTTCGTACTATACTGGCACATGACTACAGCATCCGAACCCGGTTGACCTGTCGTTGAACGTGGACAATCGGGTGTTTCACAATTAAATTTCGGGAACTGCAATTCAAACTCGGGGCAGCATGATTGTGCGAAAGTTTGTTTTGTTCCGATCAATGAAAACACAAATAATAACAGGTAAAAAGACAAGAATGACTTTTTCATAAACGCAGCATTTAGGAATGGTAAAAAAAATGATTTAGTTACGCAGGGCCTTCTAATATAAATTTATTAATTTATATATACCAATAATTATGTGAGAAGTCTTGAAATATTTTGGGAGGATGTTATTAATGGTTAAACATCGTTAATCAACTAATTGCCAACAACTTATATATTGTCATAAATGACAACTTATTTACCAAAAAGTAGTAATCATTATGCAGTCTACAGGTTTTTACTTTCAACTAAAAGCAAGGCGCCGATTCGTTTAAAAACTACTTAATGTATTTGCTGCCGGGTTTGGAAATTAGTTGTTGCTGGTTTAATGAACCGGCTTCTCAATCTCATAAAAGGTTGTTCTACCACCATGTTTAGGATATGGGCCACCGTTATACAGGATATCATGGTAAAGAAAAGCAACAGGTTACTATTGAGCTCAAACTCATTTAATACCAGGTGAGTTACATGGATCACTCCTTTGTGAGTTAAGTAAATGGCGTATGAAATCCTTGCCATAAAACTAATACCATTGGATTTCAGTTTGAACAACAAGGAGGTTGGGCTAATGGCGCCGATGACCAATAAACCATACCCGATGGCTACCACCGGGAAACCGAAAACAGATGCATAAAAAGACTGTTCATCATAACATATAAAATAAGCGCCAAATAAAACAACCAGTCCTGATAAGATAAACTGGTTTCCGAAAACAGATATGCGGGTCCAAAGAGTTGGAAAAAACCGGTAGATCGCTGCGATGGAAACACCAACCAGTAAACCATCTAACCGGGTGTATGTTGGATAGTAAATATACATGTACCATTTCAGCCAGCTATTCTCTTCCTCCAGTTGTGGTAAATACAGGTAGGTGTAACTGTAGTACCTGGCCAGCATACTAAGTATGAATAGTACAATCAACAACCAGTAAGCTTGATGAATTCTTTTCAGGCGTTGAAATAAGATCAGGATTATTGGCAGACCCAGGTAAAAATGTTCTTCCACACAAAGGGACCAGGCATGGGAAAATGTTCCAAAATCCTTTAAGTTTAAACCGAAGTTCTGTGTAAAAGTTAAAAACTTCCACAATGGGGGCAGGCTTTCCTTTTCCCGGAAATACGGAATGCAAAAATAAATAGCCACTACTAATACATAAGCCGGTATAATTCTGAAAAACCTTTTAAGAAAAAAGCGTTTAAACGAAATGATATGTCCTTGCCCGATCTGCGCAAAAAGTTGCGACGAGATTAAAAAGCCACTAAGCACAAAAAACAGGTCAACGCCCGTCCAGCCGAATTTCGCAACATCGGGTAGCCATACAGGTTGTCCTTTACTTAAGATGAAATAGTGAAACAGGAAAACAAATAAAATGGCGAATGCCCGTAAAAGATCAAGTCCGTGATATTTTTGTTGGCGATGTTCCGGCAATGGAATGCAATGAGTGTTTTATGATCAGATATACAATGATCATTAAAGATGAGGAAATATCTACTAATTGCAAAAGCTTTGTACAAATTGTACTGAAGAAACCTTTAATAAAATTTACGGATTAGTAATTCCAAAGAATGAAACTGCCCTTGACAACGAAAGGAGTTTACACGATTAGCAATTTAATAGCCATTGGATTTTGTAGTGGGTATGTGAACGTAGTAATTCTTAAAGTTGAGAAATAATATCTGAAATTCAAAACGTACCATAAAAAAGGTTTTAATAAAAATCCAACATAGTAATGAACGAAGTACTGATTTCAATTATCTGAACTTTTTGCAATTCATTAAATCCTATGTGGCCACTCAACTTTTGATCATCGTCAGCATCATCTTAAACTTTTCGGTAGCTTTTAATGAATGGGGAATGTTGGCAGGGAGAATGATATGCTGCCCGGCATGCAATGCGTGACAAACACCGCCAATAGTAACATCTGCATCACCATCTACGATCTGAACGACTGCCTCATAGGGAGATAAATGTTCAACCAGCCCCTCCCCTTTATCAAAGGCAAATAAAGTTATATTGCCGGATGGCTTCTTGATGATCGTTTTGCTCACTACAGATCCATTGGCATACTCAATGCTGTCTGCAGGTATAAACACTTTAGATGTTTCAATGTTGTTCATGGTAATTTTTGCACAAAGGTTGTGCTTATTAACCCATGCTTTTATGATCCTGGTTACATTATGGAAAAATATTAGGGGGAAATATAAATTCTTATCAGTTAGAAACTGTCAAATCCTTTTTCATCATTAAATCCGTCTGTGGATCGTTGCCCACAAAAAATACATGACTATCAAATTGGCTGAATCCGTTTCTCTGGTAAAACCTGATGGCGCCAAGGTTCATTTCCCAAACACCTAGCCAAATACATTTCACTTTCAACTTTCTGCATATGCCTAAAATTTCATCCATCATAAATTGCCCTATTCCTTTTCCCTGGCATTCTTTAACAACGTAAATTCTTTCAATTTCTGCCCAATGCTCATCAATCAATTCGGTTTGGGCATCCCCTGTGTTTATTTTAAAGTAGCCGATTAGATTACCATCCATCTTTACAAAATAAAATCTCGATTGCGGATTTTCTAATTCCTGTGTTAACCTGGTTTCGGAAAAAGCAGCATCGAGATATGCATTCATATTTTCCTCACTATTGCCTGAAGTAAATGATTCAACAAATACTTTCCTTGACAAAATCTGTAATTCTTTTAAATCTGAAACAGTAACCAGGCTATAGGTAATTGCACTACTGATAATTTCCATCATACATTTCCTTTACAATTTTATAGATAGTGCAAAAGTACGCATCGAAGTAGAATGAAAATTAATAAAGAAATTATCCAGGCATTTATAAAGTTGTTAATGATGTGAATTAATGCAGGAAAAAAGTTCCACAATTGCATACTACGACCATAGACTATGCCGAAGCTTAATCTTATGCTGTAATTGTTTTTGAATATTATCTTACCAGGCCTTTATTTGGCGGAGTCTTCATTTGGTCTTTGATATTCTTTAAATGCTTTATCCGGGCAAACATCTGCACAAATACAACTAACCCTTAGTTTCCAATTCCGGGCAAAGCCGCTATTATTTTTTGCATTGACCATCCAGGATTTTCCATCAAAGGAAGGTTGAAAAAATGTAGCGGATCCATCAAGAATTGCGTTAGTGCTATCCACCACTGACCAACCGGCCCCCAGGGCACGTTTATCTTTGGGACAATCAACAGTTACTTGTTTAAATGCTACGTCATCAAGATTGCTCTCAACAACTTTAATTTCATACCCACCAACCGGGGAACAATTGCTATTGTCATTTTTACAACCATAGATTAAACTGCATAATAAACAAAGCGAGATAAATGATAACTGTTTCATATGATTATTTTAAAAGTGAATAATACAAATGATTCAATTTCTACTGGGTTCAAAAGCGGGAGGTGAATAACATTCAGGTAATATACTTTACGCAGCCCAATGAAATCAGTTTATCAATACTGACAGCCAGTTTC
>Ga0075163_10003308_pt1 | contig 21644 bp, 17 predicted proteins | sample JI1023141ADNA_FD_71478 | JGI IMG/M metagenome (GOLD analysis project Ga0075163, IMG submission 71478) | Wastewater effluent complex algal communities from Wisconsin, to seasonally profile nutrient transformation and Carbon sequestration -... | ecosystem: Engineered > WWTP > Effluent > Algae... | reverse complement strand
GTCATGGTTCTTCTCTTGGGTACCCCCACACTCTGTGTGGGGTCTTTCTGCTCTTCTTTTGCCTTGCGGGGTTGGGGGCTTCTAGCCCCCAACAAGCCGTCCATCGTACGCAAAAACAAACCACCACCCGACCAGACCCCAAAGGTCCGATCCGGCTTATTTCCGCCCCTCCCGGGCCGACGGCTGCTGGTTTCACTGGCTCATCCGAGCACCAAAACCACCACGCCTCAGCCCGCGAGGGGCGAGGTAATTCGAATCGAAATCGAAATGGTGGCGTTCCGGCTCATCGAGAGAACTCTAGGCATCGGTCAGATCCGCCGCCCGATTCAACGAAAGGGAACGCAACCGCTCCCGCTGAGAGAAACAAGTTGGTTCGCCCGCCCACGGCTAAGTTGATGAGTACCCCGCCACTTGCGCCACGCCACACTCAACTCAACGAGTTCCGCTTCTGCCATCACGAAAGTGCTCCAGCCAATAGTCGACGAGAGCAACCTTCTCGGCTGAAACCATGCCGTTCCATGAGTGGTATCGAAGTCTGATCGGATTGAACGTCTGAAAGTTGTACGTCCCGCGCAGTTCGCTGACATAGCGACTTCCACACTTGGGACAATCGGGCTTGCGTCCAGATGCAAATCGCGATCCATCGGGAGCGACATCCGCGACGGCGATATATGTTTCCCCGATGAGGTTGTTTCGCGTGTGCGCCGAAAGCCTAGCCATTGACGGCAATGCGTTGGCGATCTCAATGATCTCGTCAATGGCTGGTTCGTCGAGTGCGTGAAGTCGTCCGAGTTCCCCCAGCTTCTCGCTGCGGACCACGTGCTCTCCATAGTGAAAATCACAGTTAGTGGGCAACTCAAAGCGGTGGCTACATGCTTTGCAGTGGAACTCTGCCTGTTGCAGTTCTACTTCAACGCGCTCTGGAGTGTCGGACGGCACGGGATATTCGTTTTAGTTGCCTTCTTCAAGCATGCTCAAAGATCGTCTGCGTCCTTAGCACGTGCCGCCCGCCCGCGATCATGTGGTAGCACTGCACATGCACTTCCTCGGCGTATTCCTGCACGTCGATCACGCTCAGGTTTTTGCCGCCTTCGTCGTCCCACTTCGCGATGAGACCGTTGTTCTCTTTCGCGAGCGCACAGAACTCGGCGTAGGTCGAGTCATAGATCGTCTCGTTGAGCGTTTCAGTCTGGATGGTGGACATGAACGTGACGCCTTCGCGTTCGAAGGTGTGCTCGAACTCGCGCTCGCCCATGCATGGGAAGGCGGCGACGATGCCGGAGACGGGGCTGCGTTCCTGATCGGTGAGCAACTCGCACGCGCAGGAGCCCTTGTGGCTGAAGCGGAGGACGTGCATGCCGTTCATGAGCCACGCTTCGAGTTCGTAGTCGCCCCGTTTGTGCACGCGGCGCGATTTGAGTTGGAACAGTTCCGGATGCAGGGCGCGGCCGTACAGGAGGACCTGGTATGGCTGGGCAGAGGTGGCCTTCATTGGCGCGCTGATCTGTTCCCGGCCCGATGTCTGCGAACGCTTCGTGTCCATGCGTTTGCCCTTGGTGAACCGTGGTGCATCCTGCCCCGTCTCGGCCCCATTCACCCGCGTATGTACCGTCGAACTGTGTGACCCGCCTCCGCGCCGTCACACCGACGATGTGATTGATTGGACCGACACTCGCCCAAATCAACCACTATTCTCAGAATAGATCGCTATTCTGAGGACTCTACCCAACTGATTCGTGAAACGATCGCGCGTCTTCATCTGCCCGATCTCATACGGGATTCGGGCCATCCGTCGCGCCGGTGCGGTTCTCTCGGTCGCACCTGTCGCCAATATATAGAAACACCCCCTTCGTGTCTACCATTTCTGGTATCTTGTTCGCTGGGAAGTTGGGGCGGGCGCAGGTTTGGCCCGATCCGACGCACGGCGTGTCCCTGGAGCCCTGAAGGCAGGAGCCATGGGATTCTGGGCCAGAATCCCCTTTGCGGCGCATGGAGGCAGGTCTTTGGAACCGACCAGGACGGTCGAACGACGGCTCGGTGCTTTGGGACGCCTCCCGCGTCCGTTGAGCCACCGCGCCCTACTCGCCGCGTTGAACTCTGGGGAACCTGGCCTTGTTGGACCTTTGGGTCAGGCCCTGTTGGAGCACGTGGCCCTCGAGTGTGGCGAGAGTGTTAAGTCCTTGTCTGGCAAGTTGTTAGGAGCGTTTGTTCGTCCATCTTCTCGCTGGACGGCGTCGACCGTGCTCGCTGCCCGGTTTGCAGCGTTGTCGCCAGAACTGCAACGATTGGCGCTCTCGTTTGAGGGGATTCCGTGGGCAGAGGTGTCTTCGGCTCCTGACTTTCCGGCGGACCCCCTTGCTCGGCAATCGCTGGCTTTGCACGCGGCGCTCACCGGTCGGCCCTTGGTCGCGGCCGGGCTGGTTGGTGCGCTGGGCGATCCGAACAGTGATGCGGCGCTTGCGGCAGAATCTGCGCTGCAGGTTCTGGCGGTTGCCGCGGCACCGATTCTGTACTCCCCCGTTTTGGAGGTCTTTGAGACGCTCCGTTTGTCCACGGCGTTTCCGAATCTCGATCGTTCGGCGTGGCAGACGCCGGTGCCTGAAGACCGTGCGATCCTGTTCCGGTGTGTTGCTGATGCGTGCATGGCGTTTGAGGCGCATCGGCGGCGTGGGCCCATGCTTGCCGCGATGATCCTTCTGGATCGTGCGGCGGTGCGTGAGCGGGATTCGGTGCTGTCGGCGTGGTTTGGGCGGTTGGATCATCCGAGCCATGCGGCTTTGCGCGGGGCGCTGCGTTGGTGCCGATTGCCAATCGCGGGTGTGCGCGCGTGGGAATGGTTGTCGCGCGAGGATCTGGCGCCGTCGGCGGTTGATCGCCTCTCGCGCATTTCGTCTGTTGTGGAGCATGATGCGATCCACTCGCGAGCGGCGCTTGCGCTGCGGCCACGGCGTGCGAAGAGGCTTGCTGAGATTGACTTGCCACGTGAGCCTTCGGGACGCACGCAGTCTGCGGAGCATTTGATTCCGGCGCGTGGCATGATTCCGCTGTTGTCGCCGGCGGCACGGCGAGGACTGCCACGGATCGCGGCGATGTTGCGGGGTTCGCCCAAGTCGCGACTGGCCTTGCTTGAGCCGTTGCTTGCGGATCCGGATCCGATCGCGAGGCACGCGCTGGTGCGGAACCTGCCGCTGCGTTCGCTCGCGGACGTGTGCCTTGATGCGGATCTGCGTGTGGCGCGGTCGGCGTATCTCTCGTGGTCGCACGCTGCGCACCTGAGCGATTCTCGGCAGGCCTCGCCTTCGCCCGAGCACCAGCGGCTGGTGAAACTGCTGACGCGTTCGCCTCACGAGGCGATCCGCACGATGGCGGCTGGCGAGCATGCGGAGTTGAACGCCGACTCGACTCATTCGCTCGCGGGGCGGTTGAAACTCCGTCTGCGTCTCAAGCGCGATCGCGAGTCGGTCATCTCGTACCTCGCGTCGCAGATCATGAGCAGCGATGCGAGCACGCGGCAGCAGACGATCATGCTCGTGCGGCGTTTGGATCTTTCGCAGCGGCTGGAGCGGGAACTCACCGCGTGCGCTTTGTCGGGCGTTGATGCGGAGGCGAACTCGCCCGTTGCTCGCTCTGCGGCGAGCGCGGTCGCGGCGCTCAGCGATCTCTCGAGTGATCCGTCGGGCAGAGCGATTGCCGCGTGTCTCAAGTCGCGTGATGCGCGGCTGCGGGCGAATGCGGTGGAGGCGATTGCCCGGCGCTCGCGGCGGCGGCCCCTCGCCACGCTTTCGCTGCCCGATGAGTTTGTGGGCGACGCGCACCATCGCGTGCGTGGCAATGCGGTGCGGGCGCAGATCACCACCGCCGATCCGGCGACGGCGGTTCGCACGAGCGAAGGTCTGATGCGGATGCTTGCGGATGATCGGGAGATGCATCGGGCTGCGGGGGCGTGGGCGGCGGGTGGGGTGCTGCGAGCGAGTGGGCGTGAGCGGCTGGGTGACAAGTATCCGGTGGTGCTTGCACGCGTGTGCGAGATGGCGCAGTTCGATGAGTCTCCCGCGGTGCGGCGGCGGGCATTGCTCGCGGCGGCCCAGGCGCAGACGGAACTTCGTGCGATCATTACTGGTGACGACGATGCGTCGAGCCAGTTGGAATCCGCGGCGCAAGGAGCGAGCACATGAACCTCGCCGCTGCAACGCTTGCGTTGGTCGATGCGACCGAGCCGGTACGTCTGGTGACTGGCGATGGGCCGGTGGTGGTTGAGTCGGGTTTTTCTCTCCCATTCATAAGTTGGATCGCGATCGGTCTTGGTGTTGCGATCGTGTGCGCGGTCGTTGGCGTGCGGGTGTGGCAACGGCGGCCGACACGTAGTGCGGCGATGCTTGATCGCCAGGCGGCGCAGGTACTCGCGAAGAAGATGGGCCTGTCGCGGCGTGACACGGCCGTGTTGTTCGATCTCGCAAAGGCCGACGGGCAAGTGTCTGCATTGGACCTGCTGGTGAGCGTGAAGAAGTTGCAGATGTCGGCGGCGCGGCGCGGACCGCTGGCAAATGAGCAGGAACGGGTACGGATCGAGGAACTGTGCAAGGCGCTCGACGTCGAACTGGTTGCGGTTCCGGCGGCTCCCGCCAAGCCAGGCACGCCTGCGAAGGCCGGTCCGAAGCGGTACGCGGCTCCCGGACGGCCTGCCAAAGTGCCCACGGTGGTTTCCCCCCGCCTGATCGATCGGCGTGGGTAAGGACCGTTTGGTCCCATACCCTTCTTAAGTGTCCGAACACGAGTGGCTCCAAATCCGAAGAAGAAGCACCATGCCCACGCTTTCACATCTCGTTCGTCCGATTGTGTGCTCCTTTGTGCTTGCAACTTCGCTCGCGTCGGGGTTGGTGGCGAGCGGGATGGGGCGGCACGACGCCGAGCCATATGTTCGGGTGACGGATGATGCACAGAAGTCGGTGGCGAGCCTTGATGTCGCGGTGCGGTCGTTCGTGCCCGATGGCAAGGGGGCGACGGTGTATCTGGTGGGTGCTGTTCATGTCGGCGATCAGTCGTACTACGACGGGTTGCAGACGCTGCTCGATGGGATGGATGTGGTGTTGTTCGAGGGCGTGAAGCCGGGCGCGATCGCGACGCCTGAGAAGAGTGCGGACGATGCGGCGCGCGCGAAGATCACGAAGCAGCGCGTGCGGATGGTGGGGATTGCGATCGAGCAGTATCGGCGCAAGCATGGGAATCTCCCGGCGGATGTGTGCGCGGCGATTGGTAAGGAGAACGGCCCGTCCGTGCAGGCGCTGACGGCGGCGTCGGTGGATGCCTGGGGGAACGTGCTCGTGTTTGAGCCGGATGGCGACAAGAAGTTTGATCTGGTGAGCCGCGGGAGTGATGGGAAGTCTGGCGGTGAGGGTGCGGCGGCGGATATCCGGCTGAGCGGGATGAAGCCCCTTTCCAAGGATGAGTTGAGCGTCGAGGAAGGGATCCAGACGAAACTGGCGAAGGCGCTGAAACTGGAGTTCCAGTTGTCGGCTATGGATTACTCCAAGAAGCACTGGCGCAACAGTGACATGACGGTGGAGGAGTTGACGAAGCGATTGGGCGGGAGTGGTGAAGCGGCGGATGATGGCGAGGGGAAGCAGAACGCGCTGCTCGGGATGCTGAGCGGGCAGTCGTTTGGCGCGAAGTTGGTTGGCGTGCTCCTCAAGATGATCGAGTTGAGCCCCACGGCGTCGTCGATGACGAAGTTGATGATGCTGGAGATGCTGGGGCGTGCGGATGAGTTGATGGAGGCGCAAGGGTCGGCGATGATGGGCGTGGGTGGTGAGCAACTCATGAAGGTGCTCATCGATGATCGCAATGAGGTGGTGCTGGTGGACTTGGACAAGGTGATCAAGGACGAGCCGAACGTCACGTCGATCGCGGTGTTCTATGGTGCGGGGCACCTGGCGAAGTTGGAAAAGAGTTTGATCGAGCGCGGGTATGCGATTGGTGGGACGACGTGGCACACGGCGATCAGCATTGACCTGAAGCAGTTGCCGGGTGGGGCGGCGGGGTCGAACGCGATTCGCGAGATGATCCGCAAGCAGATTGATGCGCAACTGAAGAAGTAGACATCGAAGCAAGCAAGTCTGCAGCACGGGCCCGACGGGGCCCGTGCTTGTTTTTGATGTGAGGGGCTGGAAGCCCCTCACCCCGCAGGACGAAATCGCACCGGCGTCGAAGCTCAGGCCTTTGTGTGGTCCTTGAGCATGTTGACGAACAGGTGGGCCTGTTCGAGGGCATCGTCGGCGGCGATGTGGGTGTGGGGTTTGTCGGTGAACCAGTGGCGCGGGAAGTTGGACTTGATCGTTTCGCGGAAGGGGCGTTTCAGGATCGACCAGGCGAAGGTCTTCATGTCGAGGGCGCTGTGGGCGAATGGGGAGCGGCCTGCGAAGCGGATCATGTACCAGTACATGAAGAGGAAGTCGAAGGTCGCGGGGTAGGCGACGAAGACGGGGGAGCCCGGCAGGGACTCGACCCACTCGACGTAGCGCGGGATGGCGATCTCGGGCGGTTGCGGCGCGATGCGCGTGGCGGTGTAGGCGGCTGGGTTCTTGGCCCAGAAGTCTGCGGTGCGCGGGTGTGGCGCGGCATTGTCCAGGAGCGTGAGGTTGGAGGAGTAGGAGGCGAGCACGGTGCCTTCGGCGGTGATGGCGACGGAGGCGAAGGAGAGCATGGAGTGTGGGCCGGGGATGGGGCCGTCGGCTTCGATGTCGGTGGAGAAGTAGAGGTCGGGCATGGGGGAGGGTAGTAGAAAGGGGAAAGGCGTGAGGCGTGAGGCGTGAGACGAGAGAGGGAGAGGGAGAGGGAGAGGGGAGGAGCGAAGACCCTCGCTTGCGCATCGGGCTCGTAGAGGCGAAGGGTTGGGCGTGGCGAGCGCCACGATTCGAGGACTCATCGTGGGCGTGGCTGAGGGGAGTGGCAGAGTTGGATGAATCGCAACCCGTCGAATCGGATGGGTGATTGGAAGAAGGCACGAGGGATGGGGCATCGGGGCATCGAGGCGGGGATGGGTCGGACGTGGCCGATGCGGCCGATGGGTCAACGGAAGGCGAAGAAGGTCCACGCTCCGATGTGCATGGCGGCGATGAGGGCGGTGATGAGCCAGAAGGAAGGTTTGCGGTTTTTGTGGCGGAGGGTGAGGATGGCGAGGATCGCGCCCGGGACGCCGCCGACGAGGGAGAAGAGGTGGAGGGTTTTCTCGGGGGTGCGGCGGCGGTTGTTGATCGCGGCGCGTTTGTCGAGGAAGAAGAGGGAGAATGTGAGGAGGGAGCAGAGGGTGTAGGCGGAGAGGATGAGGAGTGGGGGAATGATGGTCGAAGTCTAGGGGAGAATTCGGATGGAGTTTTTAGTAAGAAATCGATACGAAGCCGCGAATGAATGGAGAGGAGGATTTGGGCAACAATCACTTCAACACGTCATGACTTGTTGTGCTCGGCCAATCTTCGCAAAAATGACCAAGTGCCAATGGGCAGTTGAATGGAGATCGTTTTCCCAAGCATGGGGTGGAATGCGGACGATACATTTCCGGAAACAACGAATCACTTAGAACACAGTGAGATCACTCTATGGGCGGTATGTGGTTCAAACGGGCCGAGTTGCAAGGAGTGTTTTCCGAGTATGCCGGACATCGTGCGGGGTTGGTGCTAACTTTGACGGAGTTGTCCAAGCATCTTCCAAAGGAGTACCGGCCCTATTTGAAGGGCGATGGTGACGAGTCTGTTCGTCTTCGGTCCGAGGAGTTCGAAGACGCCGTGCTCGGGTTGCTGTATGGACTAGGGGCCGTGCGTGAACGGTACCCGCAGCTTCCTGGCGTACAGATTACGAAATTGGCAGGCGTGTTTGGCATTTCGTCTGAACTACAGATGAAGATTGTTTCAGAGTGGAGCATGTTTATCCACAGTCCGTCGCAAGATGTTGTGGGCGGCGAAGCCACGGCAATAGATCCCATTCCCTTCCTCGATGCTGTGAAGACAAAGTATGGTGCCAACGCTGGAAAATACGCTGCCGCAATGATCTTGTGCTTGAACGATGTCGTGAAGAACAGTGTGTGGTCAAGGTTTGCTCAGACAAAATGGAATGACTTGCGAGACCTGTCGGATTTGTTCAAGAGCGAATCACTAAGATCAGAACATGGAAACCATTTCGATCAGAGGTTTGTCGACTACTTGGGTGCCAATTTTGACTCTATCGATCAAATTCACTGGAGGCAGTTCGAGGGCTTAGTAGCGGAGTTTTTCGAGAAGGCCGGATTTGCCGTGGCAATCGGGACTGGGCGCAATGACAACGGTGTTGATGTTCGAGTGTGGCCGAAAAATGCGAGCCCAGACACTCCCGCGTCAATTATCATTCAGTGCAAAAAACAAAAAAGCTCAATCGAAAAAGTTGTGGTGAAAGCCCTTTGGGCCGACGTCGTTGCAGAAAAGGCGAAGTCGGGATTGATCGTAACCACAAGCCGGCTTTCTCCCGGAGCAGAGAAAGTATCATGCGCGAGAGGGTACAAAATTGACGTGACGGATAGGGAGCACCTAAAAAGGTGGATTGAGGCAATGAGGACACCTAAAAATGGAGTGCCCTTTGCCGAATAGAGCTGATTCGGATGACGGTCTTATGACTTGCCAACAGTGAGTTGCGTCGTCCGTTTCTCGACCTTGCCTGCGGCGATTTTGTCGAGGCCGCTGCCGAGTTCGCCGAGTGGGTCTGGCGGGATGATCTCGACTTTCTTTTCGCCGAGTTTCGCTTCGCCCTTGCGGACTTTGTCCTGGAAGTTGAGGCACTCGCTGAGGAGGCGGTTCAGGATTTCCTCTTCGGGGACGTTGGCGACCTTTTCGCCCTGGACGTAGATGATGCCGCGGCGGTCGCCCGCGAAGACGGCGACGTCGGCACCTTCGGCTTCGCCCGGGCCGTTGACGATGCAGCCCATGACGGCGACTTTCATCGGGACGGTGACTTTGCTCGCGAGGGCCTTGCGGACGTCCTGGATGAGGGTGAAAAGGTCGACCTGGATGCGGCCACAGGTTGGGCAGGCGATGAGGTCGACGCCGATGCGTTCTTTGAGTGAGAGGCAGTAGAGGAGTTCGAGGCCATCTTCGACTTCGTAGATTGGGTCGTTGGCGTAGGAGATGCGGATGGTGTCGCCGATGCCTGAGGCGAGGAGGTGGCCGAGGGCGACGACGGAGCGGATGGTGCCGGTTTCTTTGGGGCCGGCGTGGGTGACGCCGAGGTGGAGCGGGTGGTCGAAGCGTTTGGAGATTTCGGCGTAGGCGTCGATGACGATTTGGGCGTCCATGGACTTGGCGGAGATGGCGATGTCGTAGAAGTCCTGCTCGTAGAAGATGTCGAGGTATTCCTCGAGTTTGGTGATCATGATGGCGAGGAGGTGGCCGTGCTTCTGGGTGGAGAAGACGGCGCCGAGTTCCTTCATGCGCTTTTGCTTGTCGCGGCGCTCGATGATGGAGCCTTCGTTGACGCCGACGCGGATGGGGAGGTTGCGAGCCTTGCAGGCCTGGATGACGTCGATGACCTGCTTGCGGTCGTTGATGTTGCCGGGATTGAGGCGGATCTTGTGGACGCCGGCTTCGACGGCTTCCAAGGCGCGCTGGAAGTGGAAGTGGACGTCGGCGACGATGGGGACCTGGACCTGCGGGAGGATGTGGCGCAGGGCGTCGGTGTCTTTCTTTTCGGGGACGGCGACGCGGACGATGTCTGCACCGGCGGCGGCGAGGCGGTTGATTTCGGCGACGCACTTGTCGATCTCGTGCGTGTAGCCGCTGGTCATCGTTTGGACGGAGATGGGCGCGGGGGTGGTGGGGGAGCCGTCGCGGCTGGGGAGGCCGCCGCCGACTTTGATGAGGCCGACTCGGGAGTCACCGATGGTGATCTGGCGCGTTGGGCGTCGAGGGAGCATGGGGGATGGTAGGGGAAAAGAAGGTGCGTGGTTCGCGCGGGAGGGATGATCCAGAGTGATCATGTGCTCCTCAGGGAACCTCCCCCGCCTCGAAGACTCGGCACCCCCTCCAGAAGCCTGGAGGGGGATCGAAGAGAGGATCAGGCTGCAGAGTCGCGGGCCTGGAGGTCTGAGTAGGAGCAGTCGATGGGTTCGCCGAGGGCGGGGGCGAGGGCAGTGCGCAGGGCCATGATGTCGAGGGCGCACTTGGATTGGTCGTGCTGCTTGGAGACGATTGATTCGAGTTCTAGGAACGTGCCGAGGCCTTCGACCTTGTCGAGGTGGATGCGTGTGTGGTTGAGGATGAAGATCTCGCGCGACTTGCGGACGATCGTCCAGACGGGGAGGGGCGCGGCGCCGAAGCGTTCGGCGGCTTGCTCCTGCGTGTAGATTTCGAAGGATGAGATCTTGGGCTTGGAGCGGTTGGGGCGTTCGTAGTAGATGAACTCGACGGGCTCGCCAAACTGCTCACGCTTTTTGAGGCGGCCCGAGGGGACGCGGTAGTAGGTGTCTACTTGTTGGACCTCGGCGATCCACGCGGCGTGGAGCGTGCGACAGATGGACCGTGCAAGAACGGGGTCGCGAAGTTCGGCTTTGAACTCGAGGTTGTTCATGGGGAGGGCAATGGGGAGTGGGCAATGGGCAGTGGGAAAGGCATCAGGCATCTGGCATAGGGGAGAGAAGAGGAGATCGGCGTTGGGGTCAGGGTTGTTTGGGCTGAACGCCGAGGTTGGCGAGTTCTTGCAGGAGTCGGGCTTCGTTCCAGACTTCGACGTTGAGTTCTCGGGCTTTGGCGAGTTTGGAGCCGGCGGCTTCGCCCGCGATGAGGAGGTGGGTCTTGGAGGAAACGGAGCCGGAGACTTTGGCACCGAAGGACTCCAGGAGTTCGGTGAGAGGGTCGCGCTCGTAGTGCTCGAGCGTGCCGGTGATGACGATGGTTTTGTTGGTGAGGAGAGAAGGTGTAGAAGTGGCAGGAACAGGCGAGCCGCCTGTTCCACGAGGGGTGGTAGAGGGAGAGTCGAACGAGACGCCTGCGGCGCGGAGGTCGTTGAACATGTGTTGTGCGGCTTTGGAGTGGAGGTAGGCGTGGACGGCGGGGGCGGTGTCGAGGCCGAGGGTTGTTTCGGGGCCGCCGGGTGGTTCCGCGGGTATGCCGAGTTTCTCGGCTTGCTTCTTGGAGAGTTTGGTCGTGGGCATGAGGTCGCGGAGATCGGCGGCGAGGAGTTCGTCGAGGTTTTTGTAGCGCTTCGCGAGGAGTTTGGAAGTGGATTCGCCGACGTGGCGGATTCCGAGCCCGGCGAGGACTTTGGCGAGGCCTCGGGACTTGGCGGCTTCGATGCCAGCGAGGAGGTTGTCGATTTTCTTCTCGCCCATGCGGTCGATCGCGAGGAGTTTGTCGCGATGGTCCTTGAGTTTGAAGATGTCGGCGAAGGAGTTGAGGGGGATGTTGCCCGCTTCGCGGATCTGGTCGATGGTCTTTTCGCCGAGGCCTTCGATGTCCATTTGCTTGCGGCCTGCGAACCAGATGAGTTTCTCGCGGACTTGTGCCGGGCACTCTGGATTGACGCAGCGGCGGGCGGATTCGTCGGCGGGTTCGGGGTCGTCGATGCCCTTGGGGTATTCGATCTCGATCGGGCCTTCGCATTCGGGGCAGCGGTCGGGGGGCGTGATTTTCTTCGCGCCTTTGGGGCGTTTGCCCAAGAGGACGCCGACGACTTGCGGGATGATCTCGCCGGCTTTTTCGATGTAGACGGTGTCGCCCAGGCGGATGTCGGTGGTTTCGGCGGTGGGCGCGTCGGGGTTGGTGGGGGCTTTGAGGATGCGGCCGTAGTTGTGGAGGGTTGCGTGCTGGACGGTGGTGCCCGCGAGGACGACGGGTTGCATGGTGGCGCGGGGCGTGATCTTGCCGGTTTTGCCGACTTGGTGGGCGACGCCCAAGAGGATGGTGGTCTTGCGTTCGGCGGGGTACTTGTACGCGATGGCCCAGCGGGGGGATTTGGAGGTGAGGCCAAGGCGTTGCTGGAGGTCGAAGTCGTCGATGCGCAGGACCATGCCGTCGGTGGCGTAGTTGAGAGAGTGGCGCTTGGTGTTGAAGTCGTTGATGATGTCGAGGGCTTGGTCGATGGTGGTGCAGCGCTGGCCGAAGGGGTTGGTGGGGAAGTTGAAGTGGCGGAGGAGAGAGAGGAAAGAGGAGTGGGAGGTGGGGGAAGAGGAGACGCTCGATGGCGCGTCGGGCTCGTCAAGGCGAGGAGAGGACCGGGAGTTTGCGCTCCTCGGCTCTGACGGGGCGAACTCGCCGATGCCGTGGGCGAAGAAGCCGAGTCGGCGCGAGGCGATGAGGTTGGGGTCGAGGTTTTTGAGCGTGCCTGCGGCGGCGTTTCGCGGGTTCATGAAGAGGTCTTCGCCCTGCTCTTCGCGTTCCTTGTTGATGCGTTCGAACTGGGAGAGTGGGAGGTAGACCTCGCCGCGGACTTCGAGGATGGCGGGGATGGGAATGTCGTCTGCGCTGTTCGCGCCTTTCACCGCGCCGAGCACGAGCGGAATGGATTGGATGACGCGGGCGGCGTGGGTGACGTCGTCGCCCTTGGTGCCGTCGCCACGGGTGGCGGCGTGGACGAGTTTGCCGTGCTCGTAGCGGAGGGAGATGGCGAGGCCATCGATTTTGGGGTCGAGGAAGAGGGGGGGGAGGGAAGACCGAGGGCTTGTGCCCTTCGGCTCTGATGGAAGAGGGAAGAGGTCGGAACCTTCCCCCAACCCCTTCCAGGAAGGAAGGGGAGAAGGAAACAGCGATTCGAGGCAGCGGGCGTACCACGTGCGGACGTCGTCTTCGGAGTAGGAGTTGTCGATGCTGAGCATCGGGCGGGCGTGGGTGATGGTGGTGAAGCCGTCGATTGGCTCGCCGCCGACGCGGTGCGTGGGGGAGTTGGGGTCGCCGAGGTCTGGGTGCTGTTTTTCGAGTGCGGCGAGTTCGGCGAGGAGGCGGTCGAACTCCGGGTCGGACATTGTGGGTGTGTGGAGGACGTAGTAGTCGTGGTTGGCGCGGTTGAGGCGCTCACGGAGGTGCGCGACGCGGTCGGCGGGTGAGTCGGCGTGGCGATTTGGGGAGTGTGGGGGCACGGAATCATGATAACTGCTGCGGCTGGGGAGCACCAGTCGCGGCACCAATCTGGGGGAAAGAGGATGGTTGGAAGGAATTGGATCTGAGAACGCAACAGGCAGGTGCGGAGGGTCGTACGGTCAGGTTCAACAGGGGCAGATTTGAGAAAGGGATACCGATGCGTTGTGGAACTTGCTGGGCGGGTGGGTTGATGGCGCTGACGATGGCAGCGGGAGCGGCGATTGCTGTCCCGGCACAGATGGTGTTCTCGATCGCAAGCGTGAATCCGGGGCATCCGAAAGCGGCGGTTCCGGGGTTTCCCGGCGGGCAGTTTTTGAACGCGGGCGCGGTATACCGCAGCCACACGACGAATCTGTGGATTGCGGTGCCGACGACGGACTTGGCGGCGTCTGGGCCGACGGACCAAGTGCTGGTGATTGGCAACGGCGCGACGTTTAGCGTGGTGGCTCGGGAGGGCGTGACGGAGTTTGCCCCCGGACAGTTTCTTGATTTCTCGACGAACATCCCGGTGCCACGGATCAATGACAATGGACAGTGGGCGGTTGCGTTTAAGCCTGCGGCGAATCCAACGGGCGATGAAAGGGTCGTGAAGTTTGACGGGACGAACTTTTCGGTGGTTGCGGCCAGCAACACGCCGTCGCCCCATTTCGGAAACGTGAACTGGCTCTTTGGATTCAACAGTGCGGCGATCACGAACTCGGGTGACGTGACGTTTATGGGCGGGCTCAATGACCTGACAGTAACAAAGGGAGTTTTCAGTTCGAACGGAGCGAACATCCTTGCCGGATTGGGCTCGACGATCCCGGCAAACCAGGCTGGCGGCGGCTCGGCGGTCTTGGATCAGATTGACAATGGTTCATTTGGACAGAGCGCGGATGGGTCGCGGTCGATCTTCACGGGTCGTCTGTTGGGTGGAACCAAGGTCGCTGTCGTGAATGGCGCGGTGGTGCTGCAGGTGGGCGTCGCGATAACTGGGTTTACTTCGCCCGTGAGTTCCATCACCGAGGTGCTCATGGAGTCCAACGGCGATTGGTACGCTCGCGGCAGTAACGCGGACTCGCAAGGCTGGGTCGTAAAGAAGGGCGACATTATCGCGCGGACCGGGGCACCGATTTTCATCGGAGCCAGCGAGACATGGAGCAGCATTTCCGATGTGAAGGGGAACAACAAGGGCGACTTCGCAATCCTTGGAAATGTGACCGGGGCACCGACCGCGCTGAGCCAGGCGATCGTGCTCAACGGGCGGAAGTTGATCCACCGCAAGAGTGACGGCGTCGATCTCGACGGCAATGGCGTGATCGACGACAGCCTGTACACGAACAATCTGCGTTCCGGGCGGTGCTTCCTGGGTAATGATGGTTGGTACTACATCGGTTCTGCTCTCAAGGCGACGCCTGAAACCACGACCAGCATTAGTGGCAACGCGGCGTTCATCCGCATCGATGCGACATACTGCACCGCGGACCTCGACGACGGCACGGGCAGCGGGCGGATCGACAATGCCGTGGACATCAACGATCTGTTGTACTTCCTGACAGCGTTCGAGGCTGGAAGCCCTTTGGTGGACATCGACGATGGGTCGGGCACCGGCACTCGGGACAACGGCATCGACATCAGCGACTTGCTCTTCTTCCTGCAGCGGTTCGAGGCCGGCTGCTGAGTTTCTCAAGGTGCTTCTTCAGCATCGCCGCCCGCGTGGGAGCCTGTTGGCTCTCGTGCGGGCGGCGGTGTCTTTGGGGGTGGAGCGGGGCGCTTTGGCGACCCCGGGGATCCCGAGTGAGGAGTGGGTTTGCGGGGGCTGGACGGGTGTGAGGATCGTTGATTTTCCGGACTGGCGGGAACGCGCTACATTTGGGCAAACCCCCACGAAGGAGTCTTGAGATGTCGAAAGTCGCCCCGACCGCCAAAGCCGATGCCGCCGCTGCCTTTGCCAAGGGGCTGGAGGGCGTGATCGGTGGGCAAACCGCCGTGTGCTCGATCGAGCAGGACAAGTTGATTTATCGCGGGTACGAGATTCATGACCTGGCGGAACATGCGTCGTTCGAGGAGGCAGCGTTCCTGCTGCTTGAGGGGCACAAGCCCAGCAAGGACGAGTTGGCGCGGTTCAAGAAGGAAGTCATTGCAGAGCGGGCGCTGCCCTCGGCGGTGGTGTCGTTCATCGAGAGTGCGGGCGGGTGGCTTGCGAGCGGGCGCGCGGTGCCGATGGATGTGCTCCGTACGGCGGTCTCGATCCTCGGGCATACCGACCCCGATTGCCAGGACAACTCGGCAGCGGCAAACCTGCGCAAGGCGAAGCGTCTGCTTGCGAAGATCCCGACGATCGTGGGGCACATGCAGTGCGTGATTGATGGTCGCGGGCTCGTCGGGCGCGAGACGGGCGGCGATGCTGGTCTGTCGCACGCTGGAAACCTGCTGTATCTGATGACTGGCCAGAAGCCGACCGTGGAGCAGGTTCGCGTGATGGATGTGAGTTTGATCCTGTACGCCGAGCACGAGTTTAATGCGAGCACGTTCACGAGCCGCGTGATCGCGGGGACGCTGTCGGACATGCACAGCGCGGTGTCGGGCGCGATTGGGGCCTTGAAAGGGCCGCTGCACGGCGGCGCGAACGAGGCGGCGATGGACATGCTGAAGGAAATCCTGAAGGATGTCGGCGCGGACGGGATCGGAACGCCCAAGGTCGATGCGTGGATGGAGCAGGCGTTCACGAGCAAGCGCAAGTTGATGGGCTTCGGGCACCGCGTGTATAAGAATGGCGACCACCGCGCGGGGATCCTGCACAAGTTGGGCAAGCACATGGCGGGGACCCTTTCCGGCACGTATGGCGGCATTCCGGCGACGCGCTGGTTTGATCTGGGCGAGCAGGTGCAGAAGATCATGCTGGTGAAGAAGAACATCCATCCGAACGTCGATTTCCCATGCGGGATGACGTACTTCACGATGGGGATTCCCGTGCCGCAGTACACGCCGATCTTTGTGGCGTCGCGGATCACGGGGTGGTGTGCGCACGTGATGGAACAGCACGGGGACAACCGACTGATCCGGCCGTTGTCGATTTATACTGGGCCTGCGGAGAAGAAGTGGGTGCAGTAAGGATTGTCGGTCAATCGAAGTGAAGAGCAACCCCTCCGAGTGGAGGGGTTGTTTGTTTATGTGGATGAAGGCGTTCTATCTCCTCACCCGCCGCGAAGCGCGGCATCCTCTCCCAGCGGACTGGGAGTCGGAGGGGAGTTCAGTGCGTGGGCGTTTCCCAGGGGATGCCGGGCTTGTAGTTGATGAGGCCGTAGAGTTCCTGACGGGTTTGCATGTCTTTGAGGAAAGGCTCGACGGAGCCTTGCGCTTTGAGTTGTGCAAGGGCGCGGGAGACGGCTCCCATCGCGACGCGCAGGAGCGAGACGGGGAAGATGACGCAGTTGTAGCCCATCTTCTGGAAGTTGCTGAGGGGAATGATGGGGGTCTTGCCGAACTCGGTCATGTTGGCGAGGAGGAATACGTTGCGCGTGGCGGCGGAAGAGCCGCGGAGTTTGGTTGCGAAATCGGCGAACTCCTGCTCGGTGGTGAGGCCTTCGGGAAAGATCATGTCGGCACCGGCCTCGACGTAGGCGGCGGCACGCTTGACGGCGGCGTCAAAGCCCTCGACGCCTCGGGCGTCGGTACGGGCGCAGATGATGAAGCCGGTCTCTGTTTGCTTCGCGGCCTTCGCGGCCCATTGGACTTTTTCGATCATGTGGTCGGCGGGGACGAGTTCTTTGCCGTCGAGGTGGCCACAGCGCTTGGGGAACTTCTGGTCTTCGAGGTGGAGACCCGCGGCACCGGCCTTGGCGTATTCGAGGACGGTTCGGCGGACCATCTCGGCCTCGCCAAAGCCGGTGTCGGCGTCGGCGATGATGGGGAGGCCCGTCGCGTCGTAGGACTCTTTGATGGTGCGGGCGAAGTGGTCGAAGGTGAGGAGGCCGACGTCGGGGACGCCTGCGGCGACGCTGGTGGCGGCGCCGGAGATATAGCAGGCGTCGAAGCCGGCCTGTTGTATGGCGCGGGCGCAGAGGGCGTTGAACGCGCCGGGCATCGCGACGCAGGAGGTTGAGAGGAGGGAGCGGAGGCGTTGGGCGGCTGTCATGAAGAAGGATAGGAAGGAAGGGGAGCAGGAATCGGCCTTATGCTGTGGGCATGAAGAGCACTTCCAACTTGTGGCGGACCGTGGGCGCGATGGTGACGGTGGTCGCTCTTTTTGTAGCGAGCGGGTGTACGCAGGTGCGCTACGCGTCGAAAGGGATGCCGCTGTCGAAGGCGCAGGCGGCTTCATCGACGCCGACAAACGAGTCGGTGCAGCGCGTGGTGGATTCGATCTCGGCGACACGAGTGCGGGCGGATGTGGATCGACTCGCGGCGTTTGGCACGAGGCACACACTGTCCGATACGGTGAGCGACACGCGGGGTATCGGTGCGGCACGGCGGTGGATCAAGGCGGAGTTGGAGACGGCCGCGGCGGAGAGTGGCGGTCGGATGACTGTGTCGTTCGAGGAGTTTGATGCGCCGAAGTCGCCGCGATTGCCGGGTGGCGGGCGTCTGGTCAATGTGGTGGGGGTGCTGAAAGGGACGGACCCGGTCGCGGCGAATCGACGGTACTACGTGGTGGCGCACTACGACTCGCGGAATCTGGATCCGATGGACGCCGTTGGCGATGCGCCTGGCGCGAATGACGACGGCTCGGGCACAGCGGCGGTGATCGAGATCGCGCGGGCGCTCGCGAAGGAGAACTTGGGCGCAACGGTCGTTTTCCTGCTGACGGCTGGAGAAGAGCAGGGCCTGATCGGCGCGAAGTATCATGCTGAGGAAGCGAAAGCGCGGGGAGAGAAGATCGCGGGTGTGTTGAGCAATGACATCATCGGGGATCCGACGCCCGCGCCCGGGGTTGAAGCGAAGCGGCGGGATCGCGAGGTGCGCGTGTTCAGTGAAGGAATCCCGCGTAATCCGAGTGCGGAGGAGTTGGCGCAGATCCGGACGCTGGCAATGGAGAACGATTCCCCGAGCCGTCAGTTGGCGCGGTTTGTGGCGGAGGTTGGTGATCGCGAGGGATTGGCGGTGCGTGGTGTGATGGTGTTTCGCCCGGATCGATTCCTGCGTGGCGGGGATCACTCGGCGTTTCTGGAAGCGGGTTTCGCGGCGGTGCGGTTCACGGAGTTTGATGAGAACTATGACCGGCAGCACCAGAACGTGACAGAAGTGAAGGATGCGGACAGGACGGTTCGTCGCGAGGGAGATGTGCCGGAGTATGTGGATGCGGAGTACGTTGCGAACGTGGCACGGCTGAATGCGGCGGTGCTGGTGCATCTGGCGAACGCGCCAGAGGGACCCAAGAACGTGCGTGTGCTCACGGCGCAGTTGTCGAATGATACCGAAGTTGCCTGGGAAGCGAGCGACGGCGCGGCTGGTTATGAAGTGCTGACGCGGGCGACGACGAGTGCGGCGTGGAAAACGTCGCGCGATGTCGGGAACGTGACGCGGGCGAAACTCGGCGTGAGCAAGGATGACGTTTTCGTGGGCGTGCGGGCGTATAGCAAGGATGGTTGGAAGAGCCCGGTGGTGTTCGCGACCGCGGCGAAGGAGTGAATGCGATGAACTTCGACGGAGCGAAGGTCGCGGTGATGGGTCTTGGTCGCTTTGGTGGCGGCGTGGGCGTCACGAAGTGGCTGGTGGCGCAGGGTGCGCAGGTGCTGGTGACTGACCTCGAGAAGGCCGACGCGCTCAAGGACTCGGTCGCGCACATCGATGCGCTGGTGCGAAACGGAAGCGTCACGCTGCGTCTTGGGGAGCACAACGTAAGCGACTTCACGACGTGTGATGTCGTGGTCGCGAATCCGGCGGTGCCCAAGCCCTGGGACAATCGCTTTCTTCGGGCGGCGACCGCGGCGGGCGTCCGCGTGACGACGGAGATCGGATTGCTTGTGAATCACCTGCCGAAGGGCGCGATGTCGATCGGCATCACGGGGAGTGCTGGAAAGAGCACCACTTCGGCGATGGTGCACCACATCTTGAAGAGCACTGGGCGGCGCGTGGTGCTTGGCGGGAACATTGGCGGCTCGCTGCTTGGCGCGATCGGGACAGAGATTGTGGATGGGACGTTCGTGGTTTTGGAAGTGTCGAGCGCGATGCTGCACTGGATGGATGTGGAGAGGGTGGCGTGGCGGCCGCGCGTTGGCGTGCTGACGAACATCACGAACAACCATTCGGATTGGCATGGGACGTTTGAGCATTACAAGGCGAGCAAGATGCACATGGTTGGGCGGGCATCGCAAACGCTTGTGACGGGTGAGCAGGACGAGGGCGTGTTGGCGGAAGTGTCAGAGCATCTACGAGCCCGAGGCGCAAGCGAGGGACTTCCAAGCCTGGTTCATCTCACGCTCAAGGACGGAGTCTCAGGACTTCGACTGCCCGGCGCGCACAACCGCCATAACGCGGCGATGGCGGTGGCGGCGGCGTGTGCGTCTGATCCGACGCTGTCCCGCGCGGACGCGATCAACGCTGTGCGTACGTTCGGTGGATTGCCTCACCGCTTGCAGTTCGTGAAGGAAGTGAAGGGTGCGAGGTGGCTCAACGACAGCAAATGCACGACGCCCGAGGCGGCCTTGCTCGCGGTCGCGGCGTTTGAAGAGGCGGGCGAGTGCGGGGCGTCGCGGGTGCATCTGATCGCGGGCGGGTATGACAAGGGATCGGACTTGTCGCCGGTGGCGAACCTAGCGAAGAGAGTCGCGGGGTTGTACACAATCGGAAAAACCGGGCCGACGGTTGCGGCGAAGGCCAACGTTGCGGCCAAGGGAAATGTGTTTGAGTGCGGGGAACTGGATGTCGCAGTGAAGACGATCGCGGGACGCGTGAAGCCCGGGGATGTGGTGCTGCTCAGCACGGCGTGTGCGTCGTGGGATCAGTTCGAGAACTATGAGAAGCGAGGCGAGTTGTTCTGTCGCCTCGTGGAAGGGATGGGGACATGAGCCTCGCAAAGAAACTGGTGACTGCGGTGGTGTCGAGTGCTCTGGTGCTCGCGTCGTGCGCGTCGAAGCCGATTCGCGATGACGAGGCGGCGCTTGCAGGGAAGAAGGTGGACGATGCGAGTGCGGTCAAGGTGTGGCATGAGGGGGAGCAGGAAGCGGGCGTGAAGAGTGAGCCGGCGGCGGCACCGATGAGCGATGTAGGAAGGCACGCGTCGAAGGAAGTTGCGAGCGAGAGCGCAACACCGTCTGCGGCCTCCGTCGCAACCGGTTGGAAGGAGGTCTTTCCTTTCGTTCGTGTCGATGCGGCGAAGCACGAGGTGGAGTTCGACGCGGAAGTGCCCGCGTACGCGTATGTCGGCAAGGATGGCGTGGTGTACCTGGAGGTGCTGGTGTGCACGCGTGACACGCGTGAGCATGAGGCGTTGCTGGTGACGGGGGCGAAGGCGTCGGACGTGCATGCGGCGCTCTTGATGGCGGGGCTGGTGCCCGGCGCGCCGGGCGGTTGGGAGTGGAAGGAGAAGGAACTGCTTCCGATTGCGCCGAAGGGTGAGAGTGTGGAAGTCGTGTCGGTGCTGGATCGGGCGGGCGTGAGAGCCGAAGAGTCGATCGGGCGATGGGTGAAGAATTTGGCGACGGGCGCGTTGCTTGATTCGCGGGCGGCCGAGGGAGAGGGGTTTGTGTTTGCGGGTTCGGGCTTTGTGACGCGAGGCGGCGGGGAGCGTTACGCGGCGGACGGTGCGGGCACGCTCGTCGGCCTCGCGACCTTCGGCACGGAGACGATCGCGTGGAAGCGAGTGTTCAGCCCTGAGAGCAGCGTGGATGAGCCCGTGTGGGCGGTCGATCGCAGCGTGCAGCCCGAGGCGGGGACGAAGGTAAAGGTGTTAGTGCGGCGGGCGAAGACCGCGGGCGACGCGAAGTGACTACTTGATCGTGACGCATCGCCCCGTCATGCGGTCGCGCGAGTAGCGGGGGACATTGGCGTCGACAGCGAGGGACCAGAGTTCAATTCCGCCGAAGATGGAGACGACGTTCTTGTGCCCGAGTTGTTTGAGGGCGAGTGCGGCCTTGAGAGAGCGCACGCCGTGGTGGCAGAGGATGCCGACCAGCGGCGCTTCGTCGATCTCGTCGTGGCGTTCTTCGATCTCGTCGAGCGGGATGAGTGTGGAGCCCGGGACATGGCTGACGTCCCATTCTGAGGGCGTGCGCACGTCGATAAAGACGACGCTTGACGGGTCGTTCTTGAGTTTGGCGGCAAAGTCGCGCGGCGAGATCTCGTCGGGGCGGAGCGTGGCGCCGGTGGGCAGGCCGCGATGGTCGAGTGCGCTGTTCATGGTTTGCTCGTCGGGGCAGCAGTCTGCTGCGTGTCCTGCGGCGTGCGAGGCATCGTGACTGATTCGAGGCTGGCATCGCGAGCCGGGGCGCGCCAATAGGACATAATCGGGCTCGCCTGCGTTCCCTTCCATGGCGCCTGCTTGTACATTCGCCATGGCATCATGACGAGGTCGCCCAGCGCCTGCACGGGGGAGTAGAAGGATTCGCGGTAAAACGTGCCACGGCTGGTGTCCGA
>Ga0075163_10003306_pt1 | contig 21652 bp, 25 predicted proteins | sample JI1023141ADNA_FD_71478 | JGI IMG/M metagenome (GOLD analysis project Ga0075163, IMG submission 71478) | Wastewater effluent complex algal communities from Wisconsin, to seasonally profile nutrient transformation and Carbon sequestration -... | ecosystem: Engineered > WWTP > Effluent > Algae... | reverse complement strand
AACTCCGAGCCGGGCAGCGGCTCGGCGAGCGGCACGAGCGCCCGCCACTTGCGGATGTCGGCCGTCGCGGAGCGGGACGAGTAGATCAGCGCCGCCGTGCCCCCGAGGACGTTGGCCAACGTGGCGCGCACGTCATCAAGGCTCGGGTTGTTCTGGTCGACGTCGAGGGCCAGGAACCAGTAGAGCCCCTGTGCCTCCTGGACGCGGTGCGAGCGGGCGTCGTGCCCGTGATAGATGCTCGGAATGAACCAGCGCGCCCGCTCTTTCGGGACGGACTGCGGCTGGCGGACGAGCGCGCCGATCTCCCTTCCGGTAATCGTGTTGTACGGGGTGCCAGCGCTGCGATGCGGCTTCGGCTTGCCGTCGATCTCCACCGCGTGGGTGTCGCTCTGGCCGTAGCCCGACACGTAGGCGGCCGTCGCCGCCGTGGGTTCCGCCTCGAAGCTCTTCCGCTCGGCGTTCATGATGGCCCGATCCTTACCTCTGCGAGGTGCTGGTCATCGTCGCGCCCAGCCGCTCGGCCACCCAGGCGTCGAGGCTGTCGCGGGGATAGAGAATGGCGCGCCCGAAGCGATTGAACTGCGGCCCGCCACCGACGCAGCGCATCTTGTTCAGCGTGGCGACGGCCACCGGCGTGCCGTGGACCTCGGCGAGGTATGCGGATGCCTCGGGGGGGTTCAGCCTCGCCTTACGGAAGCGGGGTGGCAGGCACGACTTCTCCGGTCCCGCCGAGGCGGGTTCGATCTTGTCCATCATTAGGATGGGTTCCTTTGCGAATGGGGGGAGTGCGGGATAGTAGTCTACGGGGGGGCGATCAGTCCCAGGGCGACGCGCTTCATCTCTCGGACGGCAACCGTGGCGTTCACATCCAGCTTGGTCTTGGGCTGCTCCCAAGCGCGCCGGACCATCCTCTCCTTGGCCGTATCGAGACGCAGGAAGGCGGAGGTCCGTCTCGCAACATCGATCTCGACGATTGGTTCGAAGTCGAAGGTCACCGACCTTTGGTCGAAGCGGCGAGGCTCGTACATCTCGAAGCTCTGAAAGGTATCGACGAAATACTGCCGAGGGTCGGGATTGGAATGGCGCATCCAGATCCACCGACCATCCACGATGTAGAAGTGATGATCCAGCGCATCGTGCGCGTCCGGCAGATCGTGCCCGTAATCGATCATGCCGAGCGGGTCGATCTCGGGGCGATACATCGGATCGCCGAGAACCTTCATCCCCCCCGGGAGACGGCCGATCAGCCGCTCTATCCACTCCGGATACCATGCGATCTCGCCAAGCGAGACGGAGTCCGCCGCGCCTTCGCGGACCATGGGGCGGCAACGGCGATTGAAGACGTGTTGCGGCACTACATCGACCGGCAGCCACCCTTGGTTCGGCAGCACCATCGGCAGGCTGACCCTGAAGCTATAGCCGCTATCCGGGGCCTCCAAGATAGTCGGGCTGAAGTCGATCGTCTCGGTAGGGAAGTCCGCGAGCACCGGAGCGGCATCCAGCAGACTCGCGGCTGCCTCGATCGATAAGCCGGCCCGGCGCAGCGCTGCGACGATTGCGACGGCATTGCGGGCCTTTCGAGACACGCGGCGGGTCGTCTTGCTGCCGCGTCCGCCGCCGGTGATCTGGCCCCGCATGAACGGCGTATCGAGGATCAATCGAACGTCTCGTTCCGACTGACCGGTCCACACGGCAAGGTCGGCGTTGGAGAACCGCCCAGTCCACCACGCGAGAACCTTGTCCCGGTCAAAGGCCAGCTTGTTGACGTCCATTCCCCAGCCTTCGAAGCTGCGCCTATCCTGTAATGACACCTAGCTGCCTTTTGGAACGCAGGCAACTCAAAAGACACCTCTATGTCATTTAGAGCGCGTCCGGTCCACACGAATGCGGAACCGAGGCCCCAAGAAGCCTCGGTGCCGCGCTAACCCCTTGGTCAGGGGGTGTTCAGGAAAGGTGCCAGGCCCAGTCGGGCTCGGAGGTCAGTCGCGCCGGCAGCGGAATGCCGGCAGCGGAATGCCGGCGATCTCGTGCGCCATCTTCACCATCGCCACCACGCCGACGCCCTCCCCCGGGTCGGCCGCCTCGTGCACGACGAGAACCAGCAGGGCGAAGTCCTCGACCGATTGCGGGACGTACTCGAAGAGCTCGTCCTCGATCTTCGTGATGGCGTCGAAGAGGGCGAGGCGCTCGGGATGCTCGTCCGGAAGTTCGGAGGCGTTGAAGGCAAGGCTTGCCGTCTTCCACTCATCGAAGAGCTTGCGGATCTCGCTGGTCGAGGCCGCGCCCACCAAAGCGGCTGTCGGCAGCGCGACCGTGGCGAAAGCGACGGCGGGGGTGTTGCGGAGGAGGGAGCGGCGGGAGAGGTCAGCCATTCTCCTCCTCCATCACAAAGAGCTCGTCGATGATCCGCTCCAAGTGCAGCCGGGTGATCCGCGCCGTGGCGGCGGAACCGATCACCTCGACGGTGCCTACCCGGCAGATCTGATCTTCGACCACGACCAGGGCGCCACGAACGTCATCTAACTCGCGCCGCAAGTCGGCGATGGGATCGGCGCTCGAGAGCAGTCGCTCCACGGTCGGCACTTGGATGCGCGGCAAGCCTTCTCCGGCCACGAAGGGGATGTCAGTCATAGTTGCGCCCTCCCGCTTCCTCGCCGAGCAGCCGGCGGGAGTGGCGCAGGGCAGCGCGCAGGTAGCTGCGCACCTCCCGATCCGACTGGGTGTAACGGTGACCGCACGACCGCTGGCCGGCGTCGAGCGCCAGGACGAGAAGGTCATAGACTTCGAGAAGATGAGCGGCAGGCACGCCGGTAACGGCTGCCGAAACGCGGTTGCGCGGCATTGCAGGGTCTCCAGAGTTACGTTATGGTCTAATTGGACCATGCCGCCTTGGTCTAATTAGTTCAAGAGAAAAATGACGACACCCGCACAGCTCCGCGCCGCACGCTCTATGATTGGAGCTTCACAGCCCGATGTGGCTCAACGGGCGGGCGTATCTGTCTCGACGCTAAAACGTGCGGAGGGCACCATCCAGCCGCCCGCATCCGGGGAGGCAGTTGCCGCGATCCGCACCGCGCTCGAGGCCGCCGGCGTCGAGTTCATCGCGGAGAACGGAGGCGGAGCGGGCGTCCGCCTCAAGAGTCGATAGATGCCCCACCGCCAAGAGTTCGCCCAGCTCCTGACATTCCTGAGCGTCGAGCGCACCAGGCTCGTCTGGCTCTACGCCGAGGCGCTCAGGCTTGAGCAGGAGGGGCGGCGCCACCAGTGCGACCGGCTGCGGGCGGTCGAGAGGGTGCTGCTCGCCTCGATGGCTTCGGCCCGACGGAAGGCGAGGCTCGGCGGAGTAGACGAGCGGGAATTAGAAGCGCTCGAGGAAGACTTCGGCGTCTCGCGCCAGTGGATTATTGACGGCGATGTGGAGGCGCTGAAGGCTGGGATCGAGGCGCACTGCCGTGGGGAAGAATGACGCAGGCGCGGAGAATGGCGGCGGGGATGAGGCACGAGGAAAACCAAGCCCCTGGGCAGCGCAATGGGTGAAGCCAAAATAAAGTCTAGGAGCCGAGCGGAAATTCTCCTTGGAAGCCCAAGGTGTACGTATTGCACTTCGACTGCGAATGAAGTGGAACATATGCCCCCGAGGGCTATGTTTAAAGGAAAGCAACGCCCTAGTGGATTAGAATTCCCCTGCTGCAATAATTGCAATCAAGGCTCTAAGAATGCGGACTTAGTCGCGACCTTTTTATCTAAGATAAGTTCAAATGAAGATTTGGGAAGCTGGCAACTTCTTGATGCTATCAGGTACAAGACCAGGATCAGATCACAGGTTCCCGGCCTTCTTGAGGAGATTTTTGAAGATAATTCGAAGATAACCGATGTTCTTTTTAAGTCACCACGGGGGCTCTTGACGAGAGGAGTGCAAATTCGCGCAGATGGCCCGATTCTCCGTCGGAACCTGGACATCTTTTCCGCCAAACTGGGGATGGCGTTGTTTAGAGAGCACGTTGGACAACCTGTTCCTGAAGAAGGGGCGGTGCAGTCGGTCTGGTTTCTTAACGCGATCCCCCCGCAGACCCTGCAGACGTTTTTAAATATTCTACCTGGATTCGGAATGCTTGAGCAGGGAAGAAAGAAGTCAGATGGTCAATTCGAGTACAGATACAATACCGATAATGAGTCAATATTAGCATCAGTAAGCCACTTTCATAACTCCATATTTATTCTGAATATTGCATGCGCTGGCAGCTGGCGCAGGAGAATTGTCTCTTTTGAGGGAAACACAAGTTCTTGGGCGGAACTCGGGGCCATGGCATAGCGTCGACCTGCCACCTGCTGTCTCCACGTCCGGATGGGTGCGCGAATAAACTGTTTGATAGATTTAATTCGCCTCCCCTCCCGACCCGTCCAGCAGCCCCGCCACCGCCCCGCTCATCGCCGATGCCACCTCGATCAGGAACGTCGGCGCGAAGTGGGTATAGCCACCGGTGACGGTCAGGGACTTCCGATGGCCGACCACTGCGCCGCAGAGGCTCTCCGAATAGCCCAGCTCCTCCTGGCCCTTCGAGACGATGGTGTGCCGAGCGGTATGCGGGGATACGTCGGTGATCTCGGCCCGCTCGCAGAGGCGCAGGAAGGCCCTGTAGCCACCGGCATAGTGGTCGCCCTTCCGCAGGGTCGGGAGAACGTACTGGGGGAGGTTTTGACGGTTTTGTCGGTACCTCCCGAGGCCGTCTAGCGATTTCAAAAGCTCCACCACGGCCGCCCCCAGGGGCCGAACGGACCGTCCCTCCTTCGAATCCTCGAAGACCACCGTCGAGCGCTCGAGGTCGAGCTGGTCCCAGCGCAGGCCTTCGATCTCGCTCTTCCGCCAGCCAGTGAGGAGCGCCAGCCGGGTGAAGGCGATCGTCTGCCAATACTGGTCGTCGGCGTCCCGGAGCACCTTGCCGAGCGCCTTCAGCTCGCCATCGCTGAAGCGCCTGGTGCGCTGACGGCCTGCCGGCGCGCGGACGCCAGACGCGGGATTGGTCTCGATGATCCCATGCTCGACGGCATAGGAGAAGATGCCGCCCAGTAGCCCCTTCGTCCGCGCCCCGGTGCCGGGTCCGCCCGTGACCTTCGTCACGCCGCGCAGGTTGCCGCTCTTCTCGGTCTTCGCCGTCTTCCCCGAGATCACGTCCCGCACGAAGCCGGCGACATCAGCCCGGGTCACGTCGACCACGAGCTTGCGGCCGAGGAGTGGCTTGATGTGCTGTTCTATCCGCCCGCGGTCGGTGGCCAGCGTGGAAGCCTTCTTCGGTCGGCCGCCCTTGCCGAGGATCAGCCCCTTGTCGGCCGCGGCGAGGTAGTCGTCGCATAGCTCGGCCACCGTGATGGATTTGCGCCGAGTGGTCCGCTCCTCCTGCGGATCATCGCCAGCGGCGACTTCGCCGAGCTTGATCCGCGCTTCCCGACGCGCCTGCTCTGGCGTGAGCGCGCCGTGGTTGCCGAGCTTGAAGAAGCGCTGCCGGCCGCTCTGGCGATAGCGGACGAGATACACCTTCTTGCCCGTTGGCCAGACTCGGATGCCGAGGCCGGACAGCTCGTCATCCCATTCGAAATAGTCCTTCTCCCGGATCGGGAGGGCGTCGATCTGTCGTTTCGTGAGCTTCACCACCGGCCCCGCGGACCTGATTCCCCGTGCTCACTGTAAGAGCCTCCCCGAAGGCAGAACACCACCACAGTGAGCGTATAGTGAGCAGGCGGAGAACAATTCGGGGGATGGGGTGAGTTTTCCCTCTATCGCTAGAAATCTTTTAACCCACTGACTCAGCACAGAATAGCAAGCTGACGCCAAGCCGGGAAATCAGCCGAAAAGAGCTTGCACGTTTTCTCCGAAGGCAGAGGTCACAGGTTCGAATCCTGTCGGGTGCGCCATTTCAGTACAGAACTATGAACGCCGAACGCCGCCGTTTCTACGCTTGAAGCGGCGACCAACGTTCGCAGCAGTTCCGACTTCGATCCCATGATGCGAACCTCGTCGTCGGCAACCTCGACACGCTGCGCCAGCGCGCGTAGATGGTCGCGGCGGTAGCCGCCATCGTTGAGCCTGATCCGTTCACGGGCTTTGCGGGCAAACCCCTTGAGCATATCGGGGGTGACGCCCTGATTGCCTGAACTATCGAGCGCGAGCTGCGTGCGCTCCGCGTCGGCGGCGGCTTGATCCCGCAATGCCTTGAGGCTCACCATGCGTTCCTTTGCCATGGCGTCGTCCTTGTCCACCATGCCGGCTTCGATGGCGTCAAAGAGACGGCCGAGCCGCTGGTCGGCTTCCGTGATTCGCCTTTGAAGCTCGGCAAGATGCTCGCGGCGGCGTTCGGTGCGTTCCTGTCGGCGGTCGATGACGCTGGCAAGGACGGTTTCCAACCGCTTGGGCAGGAGCAGGCGGTACCCGATATAATCGGCGACCAAATGGTCCAGCTTGTCCATGGGGATTGTGCGACCCTTGCAGCCGGTCTTGCCCTGCCGGGCCTTGGTCGAGCAGGTATAGTAGCGGTATGTCGCGCCCGTGCTGCCTTGGCCGGTGCGAAGGGTCATCGCTCCCCCGCACTTGGCGCAGAAGCAAATGCCGGTCAGGAGCGTCGGGCCGCTGGAGACACGTGCAGGCGTCACCATGGGATTGCGGGACTTGAGGCGGGCTTGCACCGCGTCGAACGTCTCGCGCTCGATTAGGGGCGGCACCGCCATGATGGCGACCTCGCTCTCCGGCTTCTTCTCCCGGTCCTTATGCGAGCGGGTGTTGAACCTGTGCTCGCCGATATAGGTGGTGCGGGTCAGGATGGCGTGGATTTGCGCCAGCCCCCACCGGCCGCCGTCGCGGGTAAAGAAACGGCGCTCGTTGAGATAGGTGGCGATGGCCTTGACACCCATCGCGCCGCGCGTGCCGTCGCCCTCAAGGAACAGGCGATAGATCATCCGCACGGTGTCGGCGTGCAGCGGGTCGATCTCCAGCTTCTTCTTGGTCTTCGATCCCCGCTGTTCGGCCGCAACGATGCGATAGCCAATAGGCGGCCGCGCGCCATTCCAGAAGCCTTGCCGGGCGTTCTCGTTCATGGCGCGCAGGACGTGCTTGGCGTTCTCCTTCGACTGGTATTCGTCGAAAAGGGCCATGATCTGCCGCATCATCTGGTGCATGGGATCGTCGCCCATCTCCTGCGTGATCGACACCAGCTTGACGCCGTTTTTCGCCAGCTTCCTGACGTAGAACTCCATCTCGAAGTGATCGCGGAAGAAACGAGAGAAGCTATGCACCACGACAATATCGAAAGGCGCAGGCTTGGACGTGCCCGCCTCGATCATGCGCTGGAACTCGGGGCGCTTGTCGTTGGTGGCGGTTGCGCCCGGTTCAACGTAAGTCTCAACGAGCTGGTAGCCGCGTTGCTCGCAATAGGCTTCGCCCTGCCGCTTCTGGTCAGGAATAGAAATGTCATGCTCGGCCTGCCGGGCGGTCGAGACGCGCAGGTAGAGGGCGGCGCGGGCGGTAACGGTTGGGCTGTGCATGTTCATGCTTGGCCTCCCATAGCTTTCTTCACTTTGGGGCGGTCGATAAGGGGCAACGCCAGTTCCACGCGATCATGCACTACCTTGGGTGCGAGCTTGCGCCCATGCCCCGGCTCAAGCCGCACAAGACCGTAGCTCTCCATGGTTTTCAGGGTGCGTGACAGATTGGAGCCGGCCCGGCCGGTGATTTCCGCCAGTTCCTCCAGTGAGGCCGGGGCTTTCTCGGCGATGATGCGCAGCAGTTCGCGGTTACCGGCCGACAGCACCTTGGCAAAGGATTCGGTCGAGGTGAACCACACCTTCGGATCGCTGGGCGCAGGTTTTTCCTCTCCGCGCGCGATCCGCATGGTGCGGGCCTTCATTTCTTCATAGTCGGCAATCCCGACTTTCAATGTGGTCATAGGGCACCTCGTTCCTTCAACACCGCGTCCACCGCCTGCCAGAAGTCGGCCAGCAGCGTGGCCGCATCCTCGTAGGCGTAAGGCTTCACGGTCTGGAGGCGGTGCCGATGGTCCATCGGCTCGCCGCGTCTGCCCCGGCCGACCGGGTGGGCGTTGTCAAAGCCGACCAGCCGTTCGCCCGAAGGCCCGTGAAGCGTGAGCGAATAATCGAGGCCATGCGGCTTTTCCGGCGAGGCCGGAACGCGGGTGACGATGAACTTCACCCAATGGCCGCCCTCGGGGTCGACAAAGAGCATCTGTCCGTCGAGGTCCAGAAGCGTATCGAGGCCCGGATCACGATGCCCGCTCAAGTCTTTTTCCTATCAGTTTGAGATAGGAAATGCAAGCCATCATCCGGCTTTCTCGGGTTCAGGAGTTCGTCGAACACATCGCCGAACCAACGCTCGAACACGTCAATCTCAGCCTCGGTGACGGGAATGTTCTCCGGCCAATCGTCGGTAACGCGCATCCTCTGTCCGTCCGGGCCGAGAAGCGGCGCGTCGCTGGCTCGCGTTCGGCCGTCCGGCGTGGGATCGTCGGCATAGTCGAAAAGATCGTCGGGAAGTGGTTCGGGGATCGACTGTCGCGGTCGGCCTTTGCGGGCGCGGCGGCGCTCTGCGCACATGGAATCCTCCTTGGTTCTGGTGGATTCCGGGGCGCTATAGGCCCCGGAATTAGGCGAACCATGGAGGGCAGTCGGCGGCCTGTAGCGTGCCGCATTTGCGCCTATGCGCTGGCGGCACCCCTGCCGGGATGGGACTCAGTTGGCGGCTCGCCGTGCCTTGGCGAAGCCGCGATCCGTGGCGATGAAGTGTTGAAGCATCGGAACGATGAGCTTGGCGGGATCGGCAACGGGCTGGCCGCTCTCGCGGGCCAGTACCTCGGCATAGGCAATCAGATCGCGGTGAAGCGGCGCGGGCAGTTCCACCGTCACCTTGACAGGCTTGTCGTCGGGCAGCGGGCCGAGTTTCAGTTTCGTCATGGTCAACCTCCTGCCGGCTCGAACACAAGATCGCGGGTGACGATGATCCTGACCGGGAAGCCGGGCCGGATGGTGAGCGTCGGCGCAACCTGCAACTGGCGCTGGACGATCTGCTGGCCCGCCTGATTGACGGTATCCTGCGCACCGTCGCGGATAGCCCGGATAAGCCGGTCCTCGTCGCTCGTCGCCAGCTCCGTGCCGACTGCGAGCAGCGTGGAAAGGCCGGCCGCCTTCATCAGATCCCACCAGTGATAATCGACGCCATCCTCAAGGCCGGCATAGCCGCTGGCGTCCGCGCCCGGCAGGCGCTCCAGAACGATGGAGCGGCCGCCCGGCAGGATCAGACGGTTCCACACCAAGAGCACCCTGCGTTGGCCGAAGGTCACGCCGTCATCATATTGGCCGATGATGCGGGTGCCCTGCGGGATCAGGAGCAGCGAGCCGGTCGGGCTGTCATAGACGTTCTCTGTCACCTGCGCGGTGATCTGGCCGGGCAGATCGGAACGGATGCCGGTGATGAGCGCGGCCGGGATCACGGCCCCGGCCTGAAGGATGTAGGGCGAGGCCGGCGGCGTGACGCGATCCGGCGCGACGGTCTGCCGATCCACCGGCCCGTTGAGAAACGCCGCGTGGCGATCCTGTGTCGCGGGCTGCCCGCCGAGGCCAAGCCCGGCAAGGCCGGGCATGGCCGTTCCTGCCGGCGCACCTGTGCGCGGGCCGGACTGGAAGAACACATTGCTCAAGCGCGCGGCTTCTTCCTCGGCGCGGCGGCGTTCTTCCTCTGGATCGACGGCGGGCGTCGCCATAACGGGCGGCGCGACTGGTTGTCCCCGGTTCTGCGCGTCGAGAATGGGGCGGCCCAAATCTCCGGGCAGCGCGGGGCCGAGCACCGGCCCGCTATAGTCGCTTGGCAGGCCCGCCAGCCCATCGGCAGTTTGCCGGTTGTTGGTCGAATAGAGTTCTTCGCCGCCCGGTCCTGCGTCGCGGGTCTGGAGCGCGTAGATCAGTGCGCCGCCGATGCCGAGCAAGGCGACCGCGCCGACGCCTGCCAGCATCTTGCGCGACAGGCGGGTGACGCGGGGCGATTCAGCGCGCAGGCGCATGGGGGCTGCGGTATTGGTATCGCTCATTAGGACGATCCTCCCGTGGTCGTGCTGGCTGGTTCTGCTGCGGCCTGCGTCGGGTTGGTGCGGACGATCCTGACGACCTGCTGGCGGTTGCCGCTGCCAAGGCGCAGCTCGGCCGCGCCGAACAGACGGTCCACGATCAGGACGTTCTGGTGGATGCGGGAATTGACGATTTGCGGCTCGCCGTTCGCGCCAAGCACGAAGATCGGCGGCATTTCGCCCTGCACGATCCCGGCCGGGAAGACGACATAGACGCGGCGGCCATCGTCGAAGACGGAGACGGGCCGCCACGGCGGGCTGTCGCCCTGCACCTGCAATCCGTAGCGATAGTTCCGCGCCGCCTCGGCCGGGATGATCGGCGCGGCCGGAACGGTCTGGCGCTGGCCCGGCGTTGCGGGATAGGCCCATGCCACGGCGGGCATGTAGAGCGATTCCCGCGCGCGCAGCTCGAGCATGTAGGTGCGCCGGTCGGTGGTGACGACAAGGTTGGTCGAAATGTCCGGCCGCGTCGGCTTCACGAGAATATGGACACGGCGGTTTGCGCCGCTGCCGCTCTCGGTGTCGCCGATGATCCAGCGGGCGGTGTCGCCCGCCGCAATCGGCCCCGCGCCTGTCAGGCTCTCGCCCGGCTCCAGCGCGATCGTCGTGATCTGCCCGACTGCGGCATAGACCTGATAGAGCGCGCCTTCCGACCACGGATAAATCTGGATGGCGTTGTAGTAACCTTCGCGGCGCGGCTCGACGCGAGCGGCTGCATTGGCGTTCTCGACGCGGCCGGTCGGCGTGCCGGCAGCCGTGCCGCCGCGTGCGACGGTCCATGCCGGGGGCACATGCAACGGCCGGGGCGTGTTGTCGGCTGCTGCCGCCTGCACGGTCGGCAGCGGCGGCACGCTTGCATCGTAGCTGAATTGCGGCGTCCGGTTGGTGGCGCAGCCCGCCAAAGTAATTGCAAACGCCGTCGCAAAAATCGCATAGGTTAGCGACTTCAGGATCAGTAAGGAGGAATCGACAGAATGGATTCTGTGCCGACGATTGTTGCCCGGTATATCGACGCCTACAACAGGATGAATGTTCAGGCGATGCTCGACTGCCTGTCGGGCGAGGTTCGGTTTATCAACAGATCGAACGGAGAGACGACGAACGAAACGCACGGGATCGAGGCATTCCGCGCGCTGGCGGAACAGGGCGTCCAGTTGTTTGCTGAAAGAGAACAGACGATCCTCGACTGTATCGCGATAGACGACCGTGCAGCCGTGCGCATCGGCTATCGCGCCAAGGTCAAGACCGACCTGCCCAATGGCTGGAAGGCCGGGCAGGAGATCGAGATGACGGGCACCTCGTTTTTCATGATCTCCGAGGGAAAGATCAGCGAGGTGATTGATGCAAGCTGAAGTTTTCATTGGCTCATCTCCCGCGACCACGAAATTGCATTGACGTAGATGCCAAGAGGATTGGCGCGCAGTCGCTCGGCATCGCGCGGGGTCTGGATCACGATGGTCAGGATGGCGGTCCATCGTTCGGTCGTGGAGAGCTGGCTGTTCTCGTAGTGCCGCTCCACCCACGACACGCGGAAGGAATCCGGCGATGCCCGGATGACCGATGACACTTCGATGGCGACCTGTTGGCGGCCAACCTTGGTGAAGGGGTCATTGGCGCGGGCGTAGTCGTTCAATGCCGCCGCGCCGCGATCCGTGGTCCACTCATAGGCGCGAAGCCAGTTCTGGCGGACAATGATCGCGTCGGCCGGGATCGCGCGGACCTGCTCGATGAATCGGCCGAGATGGAAAGCAATCTGCGGATCGGTCGGCCGATAGTCGGCATTGGCGGGCGCGACGGTCTGCGCCTGACCGAGATCATCGACTTGCACTACCCACGGCACCACGGTCCCGCGTGCGGACTGCCACACCAGCGCCGAGGCGAAGCCGGCCGAAAGGATCAGCGAACCGAACGCCATGAGCCGCCAGTTTTTCGCCTGCACGCGGGCCGAGCCGATACGCTCGTCCCATGCCTGCGCCGCCTTCTGATAGGGCGTCTCGGGTTCGGGCGATTTGCCGTAATGGGTGGCTGGTCGTTTGAAGATGCTCATGAGCGGTCACTTTCGGAAAGGTTGATGGAGGAACCGGAACCGTGGCCGTCGCCGGAACGCACCGCATGGGCGGTCATGGTGGTGCCGTGGTTGAGGGCCTGCGAGCGGCGCATCTGCTGCGCCCATGCGGGCGGGCTGCCGACCGGGCCGGACGCTGCTGCGGCGGGATCGGCGCTCGCGCCGCCGACCGTGCCCATGGTCGAGCTGCCGCCCGACGCGCCGAATCCGGTTTTCGCGCCAGCGGAGAAGCTGGATTTGACGGATTCGCTGGCGCGCGCGGCGGCGCGTTTGAGCGGCGAGATAGCCGCCGATCCTGCGGCTCGCGCGACGCCGCCGAGGCCGGAGGCGACACCGGCCGCACCGGACTGGCCGAGCGCGCCGACGCTATAGGCGGCGGTCGCCGCGCCCGCGGTGGCCGCGCCGCCGCGGACGGCCGCGGTCCCACCGGAGAGGGCGGCAGCACCACCTTTGGCGGCGAGCATGGCCCCGCCGCCAGCGGCGACGCCTGCACCTGCGACCGCGAGCCCGGTTCCCACGGCTGCGCCCGCGCCGAGTTGCGGGCCGCCAGAGACGATGCCGTTGGCGATACCGGGACCGAAGATGCCGAGGCCGAGCAGAGACAGCGCGGCAAGCACAATCGCCATGGCCTCGTCGATGGTCGGGGTTGCCCCGCCGAAACCGGCCGTGAACTGCGAAAATAAGGTGCTGCCGATGCCGATGATGACGGCAAGCACCAGAACCTTGATGCCGGAGGAAACGACGTTGCCAAGCACCTTCTCGGCCATAAAGGCGGTCTTGCCGAAAAGGCCGAAGGGGATCAGCACGAAGCCGGCGAGCGTCACCAATTTGAACTCGATCAGGGTGACGAATAGCTGGATCGCCAAAATGAAAAACGCGAGCACCACCAGCGCCCATGCGAACAGCAGGCACGCGATCTGGATGAAGTTCTCGAAATAGGCGATCCAGCCCATCAGGTCGGAAATGGAGTCGAGCAGTGGGCGGCCGGCGTCGAGGCCGGTCTGCGCGACGCGGCCCGGCCGCATCAGATCGGTGACGGAAAAGCCGGTGCCCGACGCCATGAGGCCGAGGCCGGCGAAGCTCTCGAAGACGATGCGGGCGAGGTTATTCCAGTTGCCGATGATGTAGGCGAAGACGCCGACGAACAGGGTCTTTTTGACCAGCCGCGCCATAATGTCGTCATCCGCGCCCCAGGCCCAAAACAGCGCGGCGAGCGTCACGTCGATGACAATGAGCGTCGTGGCGATGAAGGCGACCTCGCCGCCGAGCAGGCCGAACCCCGAGTCGATGTAGGACGTGAATACGCCGAGGAAATTGTCGATGACGCCCGTGTTGCCCATGGTCAGCGCGCCTCGCTGCGATCACGGCCGAGGAAGCGGTCGCGGGATTCCGCCCACGCGGCGAGGCAGTCGGCATCGCTGGCGGCAGCCTCGCCGAGCTGCTGGCAGCGGCGCAGAGTTTCGCGCAGGGGATCGGTCGGCGGCTGGAAGGCCGGCGCTGGGGGCGGCGCGGAAGGTTCATCTTTCCGCGCCATGTCTATTGCGGTCGCCGTGACGGCGATAGCGATGAATACAACGGCCGCAAGCCGGGCCAGCATCTTGCCGTCCATGGCGAGCCTCCCGGTCAGTTGTTGCCGTTGTTGAACATCTGTGCATTGCCCGGCTGATAACCGTTGCCCGGCGTCAGGAACCGTTCGCGCTGGATGCGGCCCTGCTCGGCGGCGGTCGCGCGCTCCGCTTCTGTCAGCGCATCGGCGCGGCCGTTCGCCGAGATGACCGCGATCAGGTCGGAAAGCTGCTGCGACTGGAGGGCAAGAAGCTGGTTGCCGGCCTGCGTGGCTTGCAGCGCCCCGGTCGCGCCCTGACTCTGGCCGACCAGCGCGGCCATCTCGGCGCGGTTGGTGTCGATATTGCCGACCGCGCCCGCCTGCACGCGCATAGCGTCCTGCAAACCGCCGACCGTGTTCTCCCAGCGGCCGCGCGCGTCGGCGACAAGCTGAGCGTCGGTCGCCGATAGCGAGACATTGCCATATTGCTGCTGGAACGCTTGGTCGATCTGCCCGACCTCGAAAGCGATGTTCTGCGCTTGGCCGAGAAGCTGCTGCGTGCGCTGGACGTTCTGCTGGAGCTGCTGGAGCGACGAATACGGCAGGCTCGCCAGATTACGGGCCTGATTGATGAGCATCTGCGCCTCATTCTGGAGGCTGGTGATCTGGTTATTGATCTGTTCGAGCGTGCGCGCTGCCGTGAGCACGTTCTGCGCATAGTTGCTCGGGTCATAGACGATGCGGCCGAAGCCGAATTGCGCATGGGCCGGGCTTGCCAGTATGGGCGAAAGCGCGACGGGCACGGCGAGCGCCAGCGCGAGGGCCGAGGCCCCGACGATTTTTGGATAGGTCATGGAAGAATCTCCTGTGTGGGGTCGGTATCGAGCCGGGCCGGCACGGCGGATTCCGGCCGGTCGGCAAGATTGATGAGGTTGGGGATCAGGTCGGCAGCCCAATCGACGCCGCGCTCACGCAGCCATGCGGCGAGGAAGCCGTCGCGACCGTGTTCGGCGACGATCTGCGCAATGAGCGTCTGGTCGGATTTGGCGGATGCGGCGCAGAGGGCGAGGCCGACTTCGGACAGGCCAAGCTCGAACAGGCGATTGCCCCTGCGGCTTTGGCAGTAGTAATCCCGCTTGGGCGTGGCCCGTGCGAGGATTTCGATCTGCCTGTCATTGAGTCCGAAACGGCGATAAATGGCCGTGATCTGCGGCTCGATGGCCCGCTCGTTCGGCAGCAGGAGCCGCGTCGGGCAGCTCTCGATAATCGCGGGCGCGATGTTGCTGCCGTCGATGTCGGAAAGGCTTTGCGTGGCGAAGATGACGCTGGCGTTTTTCTTGCGCAGCGTTTTCAGCCATTCGCGGAGCTGGCCGGCGAAACCCTCGTCGTCCAGCGCAAGCCAACCCTCGTCGATGATGAGCAGCGTCGGCCGCCCGTCGAGTCGGTCGCCGATGCGATGGAACAGATAGGCGAGCACGGCCGGGGCCGCGCCGGTCCCGACAAGGCCCTCGATCTCGAACGCCTGCACGTCCGCCGATCCCAAATGCTCTGTCTCGGCGTCGAGCAGCCGGCCATAGGCACCGCCGACGCAGAACGGCCGGAGCGCCTGTTTCAGATCGTTGGATTGCAGCAGCACCGCAAGGCCGGTGATGGTGCGTTCCTCGACCGGGGCCGAGGCGAGCGAAGTCAGCGCCGTCCAAAGATATTCCTTGACCTCGGGCGTGATGGCGATGCCTTCGCGCATGAGGATGGCGGCAATCCAGTCCGCCGCCCATGCGCGCTCATAGGTGTCGTGGATGCGGGCAAGCGGCTGGAGCGAAACGGACGCCTCGTCCCCTTCTGTCAGCCCGCCGCCAAGGTCGTGCCAGTCACCGCCCATGGCGAGCGCGGCGGCGCGGATGCTGCCGCCGAAGTCGAAGGCGAAGACCTGCGATCTCGCATAGCGCCGGAACTGCAAGGCCATGAGGGCAAGCAACACGGATTTGCCCGCGCCCGTGGGACCGACGACAAGGGTGTGGCCTACGTCGCCGACATGGAGGGATAACCGGAACGGGGTTGAGCCTTCGGTCTTTCCAAAGAGCAAAGGGGGCGCACCGAAATGCTCGTCCCGTTCCGGCCCCGCCCACACCGCCGAAAGCGGGATCATGTGGGCGAGATTCAAAGTGCTGATAGGCGGCTGGCGGACATTCGCGTAGGCGTGTCCGGGGAGGCTGCCGAGCCATGCGTCAACCGCGTTGACGCTCTCGGGCATGGCGGTGAAGTCGCGGCCCTGAATGATCTTCTCGACCAGGCGCAGCTTCTCTTGCGCCACGCGCGGGTCGGCATCCCATACGGTGACGGTCGCCGTGACGTAGGCCATGCCCGCCACGTCCGCCCCAAGCTCCTGCAACGCCATGTCGGCGTCGAGCGCCTTGTTCGCGGCATCGGTGTCCACAAGGGCGGACGCCTCGTTGGTCATCACCTCTTTCAGAATCGCGGCGACGCTCTTGCGCTTGGCGAACCATTGGCGACGGATGCGGGTCAGCAGCCGGGTCGCATCGGTCTTGTCGAGCAGGATCGCGCGCGTGCTCCACCTGTAGGGGAACGGCAGCCGGTTCATTTCATCGAGCAGGCCGGGCGTCGTCGCGGTCGGAAATCCCACGATGGTCAGAACGCGCAGATGCGCGTCGCCAAGGCGCGGCTCCAGCCCGCCGGTCAACGGCTGGTCGGCGAGCAGCGCGTCGAGGTGCATGGGCACCTCGGGCACGCGCACACGATGCCGGTTGGTCGAGATGCTGGAATGGAGATAAGTCAGTGTGCCGGCGTCATCGAGCCAGCGGCATTCGGGCATGAAGCCGTCGAGCAACGCCAGCACGCGGTCGGTGCGGTCGATGAAGCCGCGCAGGACTTCCCACGGGTCCACACCCGTTTTCTCTCGGCCCTCGTAGAGCCAGCTTTCCGCCCGCGCCGCTTCCTCGGCGGGTGGTAGCCAGAGGAAGGTGAGGAAATAGCCGGACACGAAATGCGCGTCCGCTTCCTCGAAACCGGCCTTGCGCTCGGCATCGACCAGCGCCGACGCGGGATCGGGAAACATGCTGTCGGGATAGGTCGCCGCCTCGCTGCGCTGCGCCTCGACGAAGATGCTCCAGCCGGAGCCGAGGCGGCGCACGGCGTTGTTGATGCGGCCGGCGACGGCGACCAGCTCGGCCGCGACGGCGGAATCCAGATCAGGACCGCGAAACTTCGCCGTTCTCTGAAAACTCCCGTCCTTGTTCAAGACGACGCCGGAACCGACCAGCGCGGCCCATGGCAGATAGTCGGCGAGCCGGGTGGCGGTGCGGCGGTATTCAGCAAGGTTCATCATGGCCGCGCCCTCACACCGCCAGAAAAACCGGGATGCGGAGATGCCGTCGCCCGACCTCGACGAATTGGGAATCGCGCTTCGCCGCCCATACGGCCGCGAAATGGCCGATGGCCCATATGGCGAGGCCGACCAGCCAAAGGCGCAGGCCAAGGCCCACGGCCCCGGCCAGCGTCCCGTTCATGATGGCGATGGCGCGCGGAGCGCCGCCGAGCAGGATATGCTCGGTCAGCGCCCGATGGACCGGGACCGTGAATCCCGGCACCGCGTCGAGCTGTTCGAGGCCGCCCGCCATCAGATGAGCGCCCCGCCGCCGAACGAGAAGAACGACAGGAAAAAGCTCGACGCCGCGAAGGCGATGGACAGGCCGAATACGATCTGGATCAGACGACGGAAGCCACCGCTGGTATCGCCGAACGCAAGGGTCAGGCCGGTCACGATGATGATGATGACGGCGATGATCTTGGCGACCGGCCCCTCGATGGACTGGAGGATTTGCTGCAAGGGCTGTTCCCATGGCATCGACGAACCGGACGCATGGGCGGCCGGGGCGAGCATGAGACTGATGGCAAGGGCGGATGCGGCGGTCGCCATAATGCGATAGCCGCGCGAAATCGTGCGGATCATGAAGATTCTCCTGTGCTGGTGGGGATTGCCAAAGGGATGGGATGCGTGATGCGATAGTCGCCGTCCGGCCCCAGCCCTTCGACGCGGGCAAGCTCGGCAAGCCGGCGCGCGGAACCGCGCCCGGAAAGGACGGCAACAAGGTCGATAGTCTCGGCGATCAGGGCGCGCGGGACGGTAACGACAGCCTCTTGGATGAGCTGTTCAAGACGGCGCAGCGCGCCGATGCCGGTGCCGGCGTGAATGGTGCCGATCCCGCCCGGATGGCCGGTGCCCCACGCTTTGAGCAGGTCGAGGGCTTCGGAGCCGCGCACCTCGCCGATGGGGATGCGGTCGGGGCGCAGGCGCAGCGAGGAACGGACCAGATCGGAAAGCGTCGCCACGCCGTCTTTAGTCCGCATGGCGACAAGGTTGGGCGCGGCGCATTGCAGCTCGCGCGTGTCCTCGATGATGACGACGCGATCCGCCGTCTTCGCCACCTCGGCGAGCAGCGCATTGGTCAGCGTGGTCTTGCCGGTGCTGGTGCCGCCCGCCACGAGGATGTTTGCGCGGGAGGAAACGGCCGCGCGTAACGTCGCGGCCTGATCGGTGGACATGATCCCCGCCGCCACATAGTCGTCGAGGCTGAACACGGCGACGGCGGGCTTGCGGATTGCGAAGGTCGGGGCGGCGACCACGGGTGGCAGCAGGCCCTCGAATCTTTCGCCAGACTCCGGCAACTCGGCCGAGACGCGCGGGCTGCGGGTATGAACCTCCGCGCCGACATGATGCGCGACCAGCCGAACGATGCGTTCGCCATCGGCGGCGGACAGGCGCTCGCCCGTGTCGGAAAGCCCTTCGGACAGGCGGTCGATCCACAACCGCCCGTCCGGGTTCAACATCACCTCGACCACGGCCGGGTCTTCGAGCAGCCGGGCAATGGCGGGGCCGAGCGCGGTGCGCAACATGCGTGCGCCGCGCGCAATGGCTTCCGGTCTTTGGTGGTTGGTGGTCATGTCGGCCCCGGCTTCTTGCGGGGACGCGACAGGCCATCCCCGGATCGGGGTCGATTAAGAGAGGCCGAAATCTGGCCGGTTCAACAAGTATCTAGCTGCGTGCGGTGATCGGCGGCGAACGGCGGTAAATAGGATGGGTCCGAATACTTACTCTTGATCGCCGTTGCTCTCGGACTCGTCCGGCAACGGATCGTCGGGAAGTGAGTCGAGGTCACGCGACAGCTCTTTGAGGAACCTGTCGCCCGTCGCCAGACGCCGGCCGAGATTCTGCATGAAGCCCTCAAACCGCTCCGCGCCTTTGGCGCGGGCAGCGGATTGTGCGGCTCCCGTAAGCGGCGGCGTGAGGGTCATCCAGAAATGGATGAACTGCGCGACCGCCTCGCCAAGGACGGCGAGGTCTAGGTCGAGCGTGTCGATCTGGCGGCCGAGCTTGTCCAAGCGGCGCGACATGGCGGCTTCAAGCTGGTCGGCGGAATCGCCGGACAGGTAGGACATGACCGCCGCCTCAACGATGGCGGATTTCGAGACATTGCGGCGCAGCGCCACCGAGCGGCGCAGCGCCATAGCCTCGATCTGTGGAATGAGCGCGGGGTCGAAATAGAGATTCAGGCGGGTTCTGGTTGCCATGGGCGTATCCTCAAAGGTCGATTCCATCATCGGGGTTCATCGCCACCTGCCGCGCCACCATCCTCATGCGCTGGCGCATGGCGCGGGCCTTGGCCGCGTCAACGTCCGGCTCGTCGTCCAGAAACTCGAACTCCTGTTCGGGGGATGGCGGCGGGGCGACGATTTCCTCATGCTCGGGCAATTCCGGCTCGCGGCGGATGCCCGCATTGGCCGGATCACCTTCGGCCTCGCTTCCGCACGTCGCGGAACGGCTTTCCGCCGCGACCACGCGGCCGGACCAATCATCGGCGGATGGGCTGGGCGCCAGCGGAGCGGCGACCAGATCGGGCGGGGTCAGGATGCGTTCCTGCAATCGCGCATCCTCGAAATAGCGCGCCTTGATGGCGCGGATCGGCGGCGTGCCCGCGACCATGACGATTTCGTCAGTGGGTGGAAGCTGCATGATTTCGCCCGGCGTGAGCAGCGGCCGGGCCGTCTCCTGCCGCGACACCATCAAGTGACCTAACCACGGGGCTAGGCGGTGCCCTGCGTAGTTGGTGGAGTCGCGCAGCTCGGTCGCCGTGCCTAATGCGTCTGAAACACGCTTCGCCGTCCTTTCGTCGTTCGTGGCGAAGCTGACGCGGACGTGGCAGTTGTCGAGGATCGCGTTGTTCGGGCCATAGGCGCGCTCGATTTGATTGAGGCTCTGCGCAATCAGAAAGCCTTTGATGCCGTAACCCGCCATGAAGGCGAGCGCCGATTCAAAGAAGTCGAGCCGGCCAAGCGCCGGAAACTCGTCCAGCATCAACAGCAACCGATGCCGCTTGCCGGAGGTGGTCAATTCCTCCGTTAACCGCCTGCCGATCTGGTTGAGGATCAGGCGGATAAGCGGCTTGGTGCGGTTTATGTCGGACGGCGGCACGACCAGATAGAGCGTGACGGGCTGGCGGCTGCCGACCAGATCGGCAATGCGCCAATCGCATCGCGCCGTCACCCGCGCCACCACGGGATCGCGGTAGAGGCCGAGAAACGACATGGCGGTGCTCAATACGCCCGACCGTTCGTTCTCGGATTTGTTCAGCAGTTCGCGGGCCGACGACGCGATGACGGGATGAACGCCGGCCTCGCCAAGATGCGGCGTATCCATCATGGCACGCAAGGTCGCCTCGACCGGACGGCGGGGATCGGACAGGAAGTTGGCGACGCCCGCCAAGGTCTTGTCCTTCTCCGCATAGAGAACATGCAGGATCGCGCCGACCAGCAGCGAATGGCTGGTCTTTTCCCAATGGTTGCGCTTGTCGAGACTGCCTTCGGGATCGACCAGAATATCCGCGATGTTCTGCACGTCGCGGACTTCCCATTCCCCCTGCCGCACTTCGAGCAGCGGATTGTAGGCGGACGATCTGGCGTTCGTGGGATCGAACAGCAGGACGCGGCCATGCTTCGCGCGGAAGCCGGCTGTCAGCGTCCAGTTCTCGCCCTTTATGTCGTGAACGATGGCGGATGCCGGCCATGTCAGCAGCGTCGGCACCACCAGCCCGACACCTTTGCCGCTGCGCGTCGGGGCGAAGCATAGGACATGCTCGGGACCGTCATGGCGCAGATAGTCCCGGTGGTATCGGCCGAGCAGGACGCCATCGGGGCCGAGTAATCCGGCTGCGCGGATTTCCTTGTCCTCGGCCCATCGTGCGGAGCCGTAGGTGGCGACGTTGCGCGCCTCCCGTGCCCGGATGATCGACATGAGGATGGCGGCGGCAATGGCGAGGAAGCCGCCCGATACGGCGATGATGCCGCCCTCGACGAAGATAGTGGGCGCGTAGGCGTCGAACGAAAACCACCACCAGAAGAAGGCCGGCGGGTAGTAGATCGGCAGGCCCGCCAGCTCGAACCATGGATTGCCAAGCTGGGGCTGGAAGCCAAGGCGGAACGCTACCCATTGCGTCGCCGCCCACGTCATCACCAGAACGATGGTGAAGACGACAGCGATCTGACCCCAAAGGATTCGGCCTCCGCGCAATGCAGGCTCCAGTCGGCAAAAGAGACGGAGCCGATCAGAGAGTAGGCAAAATCGGGACGGGCAACAGGAAAGAGGCTGCCGGAGGGCTGCCGGATACTATCGGCGGCAAATAGGACGGGTTGCCTTCACCGACACCCGGCCGGGTGATCGCCGCTGCGCAACTGGCCGGGCGAATCGCCGAAACGCCTTATATTGTTTGCAAGGTTGAGCAGGTTTTTCGTATCCCTCCGGCGGCGGCCGTCTGACTGAGCGCGGGTGCTGCGGGTAAGAGCATGCCTTATGGCATGCGCAAAGGTCGTCTCCGATTTTGAGCTTCTGACGGTTGAGGACGCGGGGCG
>Ga0075163_10003303_pt1 | contig 21668 bp, 21 predicted proteins | sample JI1023141ADNA_FD_71478 | JGI IMG/M metagenome (GOLD analysis project Ga0075163, IMG submission 71478) | Wastewater effluent complex algal communities from Wisconsin, to seasonally profile nutrient transformation and Carbon sequestration -... | ecosystem: Engineered > WWTP > Effluent > Algae... | reverse complement strand
AAAGGCAAACCCGTTTCTTTGGCAATTTGCTTTGCTGCTTTTTCGGCAAATTCGGGATGCGTGTTTAAGCCTGTACCAACGGCTGTTCCGCCAAGTGCCAATTCGTACACACCCGGAAGCACAGCATTGATGCGACTCAGAGCCTGTGTAAGCTGATGCACATAGCCCGAAAACTCCTGCCCTAGCGTAAGCGGTGTTGCGTCCATGAGGTGCGTCCTGCCGGTTTTGATGATGTCGTTGAACGCTGTAGCCTTGTGCTGAAGCGTGTCGCGGAGTTTTGTTACCGCCGGAATAAGGCGCTTGACGAGTTCCTCTGCCGCCGCAATGTGCATAGCGGTCGGGTAGGTATCGTTGGAACTTTGCGCCTTGTTTACGTCATCGTTGGGGTGGACGGGCTTTTTGCTACCCATTTCGCCGCCCGCTATTTCGATGGCACGGTTAGAAATAACCTCGTTTACGTTCATGTTGGTTTGTGTGCCGGAGCCGGTCTGCCAGACCGCAAGCGGGAAGTGGTCGTCGAGGTTGCCTGCGATGACTTCATCGGCTGCTTTCGTGATTAAATCACGCTTTTCCGCCGTAAGCAAGCCAAGTTCTGTGTTCACAATAGCTGCCGACTTTTTCAAAATGCCCATTGCACGAATAACCTCGCGTGGCATTTTTTCGGTGCCAATGGCAAAGTGAATAAGGGAACGCGCGGTTTGTGCGCCGTAGTATTTATCGGTTGGGACGGCAATTTCGCCCATTGTGTCTTTTTCAATGCGTGTGGACATGAGGCTTTAAGAGAATTAGGATGAAAAAATATACCTAAATTTTTATGGCTTAAATGTTCTCAGATTTAGCGAAGCATGACGGAAAGGTCTTGGTCTGAGTGATACGCAATCATTCATTATCCCTAGAAAATTGTAGTTGTTGATTGTTTTTATACCTAATTGATTAGCGACTGTTATCCCTGCTCCGGCATCAGATCCAATCAAGAGAGTGTCCATTTTTATAAGCTCTTGTTGTAAGTTCATCGTTACATTAAGGTCAAACTCCCGAGCAGGATGATAAATGCTGGGTATTTCAAACCGCAATGCGGATGTAGTTTGTACGATGCGAAAGGAGGATGTCGTAGTGAAAGGTGTAAGACTGGCTTGTTCTCTGCCATAACTCAACGTACCTGTAAATCTTGACATTCCACTCCAAGTAGTATTTGTACTGCTTTGTAATTCCGAAGTTATTTGGAGTGAAAATATACCATTAATATTTGTTCTGTTATCACATCCACAAGTTGGTAAAGAATGGGGAACAGGGTAAACTCTACAATTATACTCATGGTAGCCTTCATAATCATAAATCCATTCGGAACCTACCTTTATTGGAACAGACCAAGTACGTAAACCCAAAGATGCAACTGCACTTTCCGAAACAGGTAAGTAAAGTCCATTTGACCTGAAAGGAGGATGATTATAGATACTATCCCATGATAAACGAACTAGAGTATCAAGCAAAACCTGTCTTGTATCAATATAGCGAACGACAACGCGGTTGAAGATGTCAAAATTCCATAAAGCTACAAAACCGCTACTTGGGCTGTTAGAGGTTGCGGTAGTGCCATTAACCTCCATAATAATCCTACTATTGGAAATGGACTCTCTTGATGGGGTACGAATAGGATAAATATTCATCCCACCGCTGCGAGAAATTATTGTGAATTCTGGTCGTGATGTATCAGAAATACTAAATGTCGTATCGAGCAACATCTCTCTCGAAGTACGATATAGCTGGAATCTGTGACTACTATTTGATAAACCCTGAATTCTAAACGTTCCGTCCCACTTCGACGTATCTTTCACAACGCCATCCACTTGTATCACAACTCCAGACAATGATGTCCTCGGTGAAAGCCTATTTGCTACTGTTACATAACGGGCGACGATATTTCCCGTTAGAACATTATTAGCATTAATTACATCTATCAGTTGGCAACTCACAAATAATGTAGCTAATGCAGCTCCTAGGCTGATTATCATCAAGATTTTACGCATAGAATTCACTCCTTTGTGATAAATGAACTTGAAGTTTCACAATCAAATATTATCAGGATTTACGCCCATTTCACGAAGTTTCGCAGCAAGTTTTTCGTTAAGCTGACGTTGAGTGGACAGTGCTTCTTTTTGTAGAAGAATTTCCTCGCGCGCCGCACGACTAGCCTCTGCACCAGACAGAATCAAGTTCCCACGCTCATCGCACCAGCGTAGCCATGTGTCTTCGATGCCTTCATGCGAACCTGTCCAGAGCCTCAGTCCTAAACCAATCTCTTCCATATAAAAGTCGCGGAGCGGCTCATAATCGCCATGCCGATTCAGCCCGTAGAGTAGGAAAGGTTCGCCGTTCATGGCGTTTTTGTAGTTACCTTGCGGGTCGAAGACGGCATAATAGCGCACAAAATTTTTCGCATAGTCACGCAATTTCGAGCCAAGTTCGTTGCCCTTCGTGTTGGAAACAATTTCAATCGCCACATCCGGCGGCTTGCCGAACTCCCACGTAAAATACGAGCGCCGCTCAAAGTCCCACCAGCCTTTCGGCTCTTGTACATCCATACTCAAAAACGCATCCGGCACAATCGCCGACTGGTGAACGCCGTAATAAATGCCAACATTGGAGCAGGCAAGAAAATCGCGTCCGCCGCCATCCCACGAGGTGTAGAGCGGTTCGACGAGAAGGCGCTGGGCTTTGGCAGAATAGAGATTATCCACAGGAGTATCGTCCTCCGTAACAAGATTACGGGTGTCGGGGAGTGGAATGGTATATTCGCGCTCATGGGCAGATGTTGCCGTGCGCGGCGTATAGTCTTGTGTTTCGGGTTCGTTCGGCATAAAGGTAGCCTCGTCTCAAGGAAGATTCTCAATTTGTCTTGCCCGGCTCGGTCGGAAAGCCCAGAATTGGCGGCTTTGCTTGGGATTTCGCTTTTTTCTGCGCTTCTATCACATTCACGAGTAAACTCGGCGATGAAGCCGAAACCGGTACACCACCTGATTCAGCGCCGCATACGCCATTAAACACGCCCATATCATTTCCAGCGACTGTTATTTGCTTGAACGTCGTCAGTGGCGTTCCGATGAGGTCAACACCGCGTACCACCTCGTCGGGGCGACCATCGGTGAAAATTTTATAGACCAAAAGTGGCAGAACGTTAAAAGCATTCGGCATCGTGCGGTTGGTGAAGGTAAAGCCGCCTTGAATCTCAACGAAATACAAACCGTATTCTTTGCCCTGACGCTTGCACTCAGCGCGGAGCATGGTGCGGAGCGTGTCGAAGGGAACCGTTTTCGCAGCTTTCACAAGCAGGTTCGACTGGCGGGACACAACGGGGAAACCGGCTTGTCTGCGACCGTGTCCATTGGAATTGAGCATTTGGTCAATCGGTGCGCGGGACATGAGAAACTCGCGGAACACACCATTTTTCACGGTTGTTACCTGTTGCCCCGGCACACCTTCATCGTCGAATTTGTAGTATCCGGCAAGGTTCTGCCCGGCAAGCGAGCGCAAAGCAGGGTCGAACACAACATCAACAAATTCCGGCAGAATCCGCTCACCGACAAGGTTCTTGAAGGTCTGGCTCGAATTGACATCTTTTTGGCGATGCCCTTCGATGCGATGACCAAAAATTTCATGGAAAAATACGCCTGCCGCTTCGCCGGATAAAATCGCCGGACCGGAATAGGTCTCCATGAGAGGCGCAGTGCGGAGTTTGCCCAAAAGCGTCGTCATGTCAAGAATTTCTTTGCGCATCACGCTTTCGCTGGGAACGCTGTCTGCCGTGAACGCAAAATAGCTGCGGAAGAGTGGCAACGACATTCCGTCATCAGCTTTGGTGCGCCCTTGAGAGAACACGCGCACGTAGGAATCGCTTGTCTGAATCGTTGTGCCTTCGCTATTGACAAAGTACCGATGAATGACTTCTGCACGGAAATATACCTCGCCACCATAGATTTTCGGGTCGGCAGCAAAAAGCGCCGAAAGTCGGCGCAAGCGCTCACGCCATGCGTCTGCGTTCACCACAAGGGTTTGGAGCGGCTCGCTGTAGGAAGACGGCTTTTCTTTGGAAAAATCGCCGGATGAGTCTTCTTCTTTCACCTTCACAGCACGGTTGCTGACAACCTTCAAGTAGCGCTCTGCGGCTGATTTGTACTGGCGGTCGGTTGTTGCCCAAATTGTCGTCCGAATTGAACCAATATCATCATCAAGCGGAATCTGTGTACCTCGTGAAAATCCACCCATCTCGAAGTTTGTACCACGAATCTGGCGTTTATTATCAAGGTCGTAATTGCCGACACGCACCTCCACATCAAGTGTCCGCGTGCGGTTGGAATCGTCAATGACAATTTTTCCGAAGGATGCGGTTAGAGTAACATACTGCGTTTCGGTGATGGCATATGAGACGAAATACGGCGGGTTTGCTTCTCCTTTGAGATCCGTCATGGTGCGCTGCATCTCGGTTTTCATTGCCTCCAGAATTGGCGATTGTTTGGTCTGTGCGAGAGTATTACTGACAAACAAGTATTGAATGGGTACGAGAAGAACCGTTGCGATAGCTATACGAAAGAACGAGCGTTGTGGGCGTTGAGACATGGATTTTTGTTGGTAGTTTTAACGGTAAAGGCAGATAGCGTCCGTACCGCGAAGATAGAGTCTTACAATTTCGATTTAATGAGTATTGCTAAATTCCGCCAAATACCGCTTACTAACGACCTTCAGCGAACTATCCAATTCATATAATGCCGGAACACCCGTCGGGATATTCACTTCCAAAATCTCTTCCGGCGTGAGGTTGTCGAGATACATGACGATAGAGCGGAGCGAATTGCCGTGCGCTGCAATCATTACATTTTTGCCTTCGCGGAGTTTGGGTTCGATTACGTCTTTGTAGTACGGAATACAGCGCTCTTGCGTGTCTTTAAGCGATTCGCCGTTTGGTGGTGGCATATCGTAGCTGCGCCGCCATATTTTGAGTTGCGCTTCGCCGTATTGTTTGCCAATATCATCTTTGTTCAAACCTTGCAAGTCGCCATAATGACGCTCGTTCAGTTTTTCGCTGCGCTCGGTTGGGATTCCGCTTTTGCCTGCAACTTCTAAAGCAATATCTGCTGTACGCATCGCTCGCTTCAGGACAGAGGTAAAGAGCATATCAATTTGAAATGGCTTTAGAAGCTCGCCCGCAGCACGAGCTTCTTCTTCGCCTTTGGCAGAGAGTTCCACGTCCACCCAGCCAGTGAAGCGGTTTTCGAGATTCCATTGGGATTGCCCGTGACGCAATAAAATGAGTTGTGGCATAATGACGACTTTCTGGTGAAATGAAGTTCATAAAGCGGTTTTGTTACAGTCTTGCAAAATACTCTTTTTACACAATTTTGCCGATACTTTTGTGCGACAAATTTGTACACTCTCTGTGTTCATAATCTACTTCATTGCAGCCTTCCACCAATTTATCAAGCCATTTGTCGAAGCATCGTGCGAAGAAATCGTGTCCGCCGTCTGAAGCTCAGGTAAGATGCGGTTCGCAAGCTGCTTGCCCAATTCCACGCCCCATTGGTCGAAAGCGTTCAAATTCCAAATTGCACCCTTCACGAAAATTTTGTGCTCGTACAGCGCTATCAGGCTTCCGAGCGTGTGCGGCGTGATTTGCTTGCAGAGAATGGAAGTCGTTGGTTTATTTCCGGCAAAGACTTTATGCGGTGTCAGCGCTGCTATTTGCTCCGGCGATTTGCCTTCTTTTTCAAGTTCTGCACGGGCTTCATCGGCGGTTTTGCCCCGCATCAGCGCTTCGGTTTGAGCGAAAAAGTTAGAAAGTAACTTGCGATGATGGTCTCCCGACGGCGTGCCAACAGGATTGTGTGAAATAGCAGGCGCAATAAAATCACACGGAATGATCTTCGTACCTTGATGAATGAGTTGATAAAAAGCGTGTTGCCCGTTTGTACCGGCTTCGCCCCAAAGCACTTCATTGGTTTGGTAATTCACTGCTTCGCCCGTGATTTGGACGCTTTTGCCGTTGCTCTCCATTTCGCCCTGCTGCAAATATGCCGGAAGATAGTGTAAATACTCATCATACGGCAGAACAGCGTGGGATTCGGCACCGAAAAAGTTCGTGTACCACACGTCCAGCAAACCCATGAGCACAGGCAGATTGCGCTCTAGCGGGGCAGTACGGAAATGCTCGTCCATTTCAAATGCACCTTGCAAGAGTGCCTCAAAATTCTCCGCCCCAATCGCCAGTGCAATCGGCATCCCAATTGCACTCCAGAGCGAAAATCGCCCACCAACCCAATCCCAAAAACCAAACATATTTGCCGTATCAATACCAAACGCACTTACCGCCTTCGCATTTGTCGAAACAGCTACAAAATGCCGCGCAATATCATGCTCGGTGCGCCCTTCTTTCAAAAACCATTCGCGGGCTGTTTGCGCGTTGGTCATCGTTTCTTGTGTAGTAAAGGTCTTGGAAGCAATGATAAAGAGCGTCGTTTCGGGGTTTACGATGCGAAGCGTCTCTGCAATGTGCGTCCCATCCACATTCGAGACAAAATGTATTTTCAAATTTTGCTTGCCGATGGTCGTGCGCGAGTAGGATTTCAGGGCTTCAACAACCATTTTGGGACCCAAATCCGAGCCACCAATACCGATATTGACCACATCGGTAAACGGCGCATCGGTACAGCCTCTGCGCGTGCTGCTCCGAATCTCTTCGGCAAAGGTTTTGACCCGCTCTAGCACTTCGAGTACATCAGGCATTACGTCTTTGCCACCTGTCAGAACGGGCTTGCCCGAACGATTGCGCAAAGCGGTGTGCAGCACAGCACGCCCTTCGGTGGAATTGATGAGTTCGCCGGCGAACATCGCATCACGCTTCGCTTCCACGTCGGTCGCTTTTGCCAAGTCAGTGAGTAATTTTACCGTGTCAGTAGTAATTCGGTTTTTGGAGAAGTCAATAAAAATGTCATTGAATGAAAGGGATAGCTCCTCAAACCGCTTTGGGTTTTCGGCAAACATTTCGCGCAAGTGTTTGTGCTGAATGACTTCAAAATGGCGCTGGAGAGCGCTCCATTCGGGTAGTTGGGTGAGCATCATCAGTATTGTATAAATATAAAGAAATTTGTTATCTCGTAGGAACCGCTTAGCAACGACGTTTATGACCGCCCCAGTACTTACAACTGTTTAATCATAAAGCAGATACTTCTTCCGCATTTCGGTAAATTCCTTCACACCGCGTTGCGCCATGCGCCTGACCTCATCATCCGGCACTTTTTTGAGAAAGAGTGCTTCAAATATTTTGTCCGTGCCACAGACCTTCCCAAACATTGCTTTTTGTGCATCGCTAATGTTTTTTGCTTGAAAAAGTTCAGGCTGCAATGCTTTGAGCGCAAGCAAAATATCAATACTTGCTGCAAAGGGCTTAAAACGGATAGCATCGGGCGCAAAGGCAAAGAGAATCCCGTTGCAGTCAGTATTGGCAAATTTCCCGTAAAACGGGCGGTAGCGCGTCGGAATCATCGTTATTCCCGTCAAGTTCTGTTTTTTCACGCCTTCCACGAGGAGCGGCACATTGAGCGTCGGCGTGCCCAGCATCTGGAATGGCAGTACGTGACCAATACCAATGTTCATCAAACTCAGCTCCCCGTAAATGCCCGTGATAGCCATACCGCGAATTGATTCTACGGTCGGAATATGTGGTGAAGTCGGAATCCACGTAAAATCGGTATCTTCCCATGTCATCCAGCGTTGCCAGCCCTCAGCCCGAATGATAGTAAGGGGGCACTTGCGCGGCTTGCCTGTGACAGCATCGCGCTGAAGCCAGCCCTCGCCGTTGATCATCATTGCCATTTCGCCTAAGGTGCAGCCGTGGACATATGGTACGGGCACAATTCCGACGAATGATGTGAATGCGGTGTCCAGTACCGCACCGTCAACTATTTTACCGCCAAGCGGGTTCGGGCGGTCAAGCACATACAGCGTTTTGCCGTACTCCGCGCAGGCATCCATCACCCAGTACAACGTTGAGAGATAGGTATAGCTTCGCAGACCAACATCTTGAATATCAAAAACCACAGCGTCAAAGCCCTCCAGCATAGTCTGTGTTGGGCGGCGGCGGTCTTTGCCAAAGAGCGAAACTGCTTTAATGCCGCGTATGGTTTCCAAAGAATCTTTGACGAGTTCGCCAGCTCTGGCAAGCCCATAATACCCATGCTCCGGTGTAAGAATCGAACCAACTGTACAATTTTTTGCCTGCAAAAATGCGTCAAGCGTAGATTGAAGGCTGCGTGCACGCCCACTTTGATTTGTTACCAGAACAATTTTTTTTCCTTCAAAGAGTGTAAAATTCTGCAAGACAAGCACATCCACACCGTTTTTGACATCATAGCGAAAAGCTGCTTGCGTCCGAGCTTGCTGAGGAGCGATGATGAGCAGGCAGAGAAAAAAAAGAACGATCCGATGAAAGCGATAGGTCATAATGGTTTAATAGTGCGAATGGCGTAAGTGGAACGCTGCTTGATGTTGCTTATCATCAAACAGATATACAATGCGGTACTTGTATTAGCGCAAGTACACAAAGATAAAAAAAATCCCGCTCCTACGAGAGAAGCGGGATAGATTTATCTTCAACCAAATGCGAGAACCAAGCGCATGAATCTTTTAATTATTCACACCAGTTTTAAGCGGTTGCGTTGTAGTGCTTGTACCTGTGGCTGCACCACGCTTTGAACGCCAGTATTTACGCTCTGCTTTGACTTCTTCGGATGTTTTTTCTGCTTTAGCAGGAATTTGGAACTCTTGCCCCGGATAGATGATATCAGGGTTCCGGATGATGCCTTTATTAGCAACCCAGATTTTGGGCCAAAGAAACGCATCGTCGTAAATTTCATTGCGAGCAGAGATATTCCACAGACATTCGCGGTTTTCTGCCCACGTACCAACGGTATAACTACCGGTATTCTTTTTCTTTTCGCGGTAGAGTCCCTTAATATCTTTTGCCGTTGCTATAATACGGTTGAAGAATTCTGGTAAAAGGGCAATTTTCTCTTTGCGCATAGCATTAAGCTCATTTTCGAGAGCGCGTACTTGGTCTTGTTTGTCTTTTTCTGCAAGCGCATCATCCGATAGCGCCTTTAGTTCACGTACTTTTCCTTCCAAAACGCCAAGCCGTTGGCGAAAGGCATCTACTTCTGCTTTGGAAGCATTCACGAGTCCGTAAAATGATTCATCACAATCGGCGGCGGCTTTTTGGAGGTCGGCGAGTTTCTTGGTAGCAGCATTAAATTTTTCATCGCCCTGCTTCATTTGCGCCTCTAGCGATGTTACCGTCTCACGGAATTGTTTTATGCGCACATCGGCTTCGTCTTTTGTAAGCTGCTCATCAGGCTTGTTTGGGTCGAGAGCCGCAGGCTGCTGCTGGGAGTAGGCGGCAGAGGAAGTTACCAAAAGTGCGACAAGAATGGAACGAAGATAAGAATGAAATTTCATAATAGTATCGAATGGGAGTGAAAAGGTTATTCTGAACAGGCTTATTTTTTCTTACCGGTGTTTGTTTTAACGGTATCTTTAGCCGGTTCGGTATAATCGGGCCAGGCATTCGGATATTTTGCCAAGCGCTGCTCTAGGGCAAGTTTTTCTTCATTACACTTTGTTACGGCACGTTCGCGGTCAGCAATTTCTGTCTCTAAACGAGCAATTTCACTTTGGCGCACTTTAATTTTCTCGCCTAATGAAGCCTGTTGACGGCGCAGCTCGCTGATTTGGGCTTTCTGCTCGTCGGTGATTTTCGCTGCTCCGCAGGAGGTCAGCAGTGCAACGGCAACAAAGCCGCCGATAGCAAAAAAGTGTTTGTGTTGCATTGTTCGGTCTCCTTTAATAATCAAATGTATCTTGCAGCAAGTCGGTAAAAATTATTGTTTTTTATGTTCAAGAGGTTTCAAACACCTTATTGCAGCAACATCTCTGCGACGTTTATGCTTAAGGCTTTCGATTACAGCGTTTTATATTTTCCACGCGGCGCTTCGTTTTTTTTATTTTCCTGCAGCACGGCGCATGGCTTCAATACCATCTCCGATATCAGCACGAGCATTTGTGCTGCCTATTTGTCGGTTATGGCTTCACAATGTTTAATTACGCGAATGGAATAGTTTCGGAATATAAGAAAGTCATGCTATCTACCCAAATATTTTCCTTCCGAGCATAAAACCATTTGTAGGAGTTCTTCGTCCTACCGATAGGTTTAATGCCCATTTTTTCATTTTCAACACTGCTTTTATGTTGACACATTTTTTTGCCCTGTTTTCTACTGTACTTCTTTTCGGAACAGTAGCCTTCGCTCCCGCGCAAACACTGCCTAGTGCAGACGAAGTATTCGCTGCGGCACAAAAAAAATATGCAGACGGAGCATCAATGCGTATAAAATTTGTCATGAAAAGCGAGGATATTCGGGGGTCGCTTGCACTCAAGCGAGGCAATAAATATATTCTCGAACTGTCTGGGCGTACGATTATTTGTAATGGCAAAACTGTCTGGAATTATGACGCGGCACAAAAAAAAGTCGTTATGAGTGATTTCCGCGATAATCCCGATAATATCTCACCGGAGAGAATCTTTTTGAATTTCCCTCGCAATTACAAACCTGCCCTGACCATCGAAAAAAGCAGTAGCGATTTTCTTCTCACGCTTACGCCAGCCAAAGCCCGCGACCAAATTAGCGATATGCAGCGCGTCGGTCTGCGCCTTTCACGGGAAATGCGCTTGAAAGCAATTGCCATCTTTGATGGCTCCGCGCTCCACGAATGGGATATTACCGACATCAAACCCGATGCTGGCTTGGCAGACAGTGTTTTTGAATGGAAACCGCCGCAGGGTGTACAGATTATTGATTTGCGAGATTAACTTCTTCGTAGAAAGTTTCTGCCTTAACTCTTGCGGTCATTGCGCAAAATTTGTCCTTTCCACTCAACACTAGATTTTAAGCCGAGAAATGGTGTCATTAGCTCCACAAGCAAGAAAAATGGCTCGGCAAGAGGCATCAAAAATACCTTTGCTGGTATGCGTAATTCTGCGAACGCCGGATATGTAAGAGCCATATCCGCAAGAACACGCACCGCCAGCAGTACTGCTAACAAATCCCACAAAGCGCTTGCTACTGCACCCACAAGCCCCAACCACATCGCCACGGATGACACGACAAAGACTGCTCCACGCCACCCCAACGCTTTACCGCCATTCACCCAACGATGATGCTGTTTGATAAATGCACCCACATCAGGACAAGGATGTGTGTCAATTTTTGTTTCGTGAGCACAGATATACCGCGCTTCGTAGCCCGCAGTAGTTACAGCCTGCAACAGCGCCAAATCTTCGGTTACTGAAAAACGAATGCTCGGGTATCCGCCCAGTTCATCGTACACTCGACGACGAACACTGAGATTATTCCCAAAGCAGCCAAGCGGCTGCCCCAAGCCCACTCCGGCGCTTGCCATTGTGTTGTTGATGAGCCATTCCAACATTTGCATCAGGTCAAAAAAGCGTGAGCCTTTTGCCAGTGTGTAGGAAGCAATCAAACCAATACGCGGGTTTTGAAACGTATGCGCAATCGCTGAAATCCACGTAGGCGGCACGGTACAATCCGCATCGGTCATAAGAACAAATTCACCCCGCGAACGCATAATTCCTTGATGGACAGCACGCGGCTTCCCTTGAAGATTTGCATTGGTGCGGTCGTCAATAGTGTTATGAACGATTACATTTGGAAACCGCTCGTGGAGTGCCCCCACAATATCACCGGTGCTATCGGTAGAGCGGTCATTTACAATCACTACTTCAAAGCGCTCCGGCGGATAATCGCTTCGCATCAGGGAAAGCACACAGTTTTCGATGTTCTCTTCTTCGTTGCGGGCAGGTACAACGACCGATACGAATGGTGTAAACACAGATGGCGTATCGTAGGCAATCCTTTTTTTGCGCTCCCGCCAAGCACCCAAAGCAAACACAAGCGTCCGCAAGCAATACACCGCAATAGCAGTTACAACCAGAACGTAAACCAGATGTGCAATCTCAGGCATGGTAATCGGGAATCGTGATAAAAACAAGAACGATGAAATTACTATGATTTCCGGCGAAAAAAACTATGCTCGTGCAAAATCTTGGTAACACATCCAAAGGTGCTTGAAACAAGAAGCCTCCAGCGCTGCGCGGATTGAGTATCCGACACTTTTGCTGGAGGCTTGATATTTTAGAGCAGACTATCCGACAAGCAAATGATGCTGTTAATAGTTGAAGCGAACATCAGTCGAGCGAAGCATATTTTCAATTCTGCGTAGCTCGGTTTCCGAAATTGGATTTGCATTGAGTTGAATCATCTCAAGATTTTTGAGCTTACCCATTGTGGTCGGCAATTTATCAATCTTGTTGAAACGCAAATTAAAGATGCGCAGTTTTGTTAGCTTTACCACATCTGCCGGCACTTCGGTGAGGCGATTGCCACCGAAATCCAAGATAGCGAGGCTGGTCATCCCGCATACTTCTTTCGGAATCTTGGTAATTTGATTTGCCGTAAAGTACAATACCTTCAGGTTTTTCAGTTTTGTAATAGACGCGGGTACTTGCGTAAATTCATTTTTGCCAAAATCTACGGATTTGAGTTTTTTGAGATTGGCAAACTCAGCCGGGACGGTCGTCAATTTGTTACCGTAAAGGCTAAGGGTATGCAGATTCACAAGTTTGCCGATTTCGGGCGGCAAAGAGGTGAGATTTTTCTCATGCAAGTCCAAAAATTCTACATTCTCCGGCTCTTTCAGAGCATCTTCGATGGACTCAAAGCGCTTCGCATTTTTTTGGAGCGAATCCAGCACTCCCATTTCGGGGTCGGGTTTACGGTCGGGTGCGAGCGAAGCAGGCTTGCCACCTGATTCTGTTGGCAGTGTCGCTTGCGTGGTGCTTACTTTCTTTTTTGCTTTTTTGTTAGCGGTGGATTTTGCTTGCTGTGCTTGTGTGCTGTTTGGCGCGAGACTTACTCCAAAGAGTAGTGCGCAGGTAATAATGCCGGAAAGAATACGCTTCATGCGTTTACCATCTCCTTCAAAGTGAAACGAAATAGTACATTGATGTACAGTAGTTGTTGATTTTTACGAGAGCGTGTAATGCTATTTTTTCATCTGTTTATGAGTCGTGCGCAGTTTCAGTCTTTCTGTTCGGGTGGCTCGCAAAGCTCCATCAGCACACCATTTGTAGATTTCGGATGCAGAAAGGCAATCATCATATCGTGAGCACCTTTTTGCGCAGTGGTGTTAATAAGCTGTACACCGCCAAGCGCAAGGCGCTGCAATTCTTCATTCACACCTTCTGTTGTAAAGGCAACGTGATGAATGCCTTCACCTCGCTTTTCGATAAACTTTGCTATCGGCGAGTCTGCATCGGTGGGAGCGGTGAGTTCTATCAAGACATCACCAACTTTGAACGAAGCCACATCTACTTTTTGGTCAGCGACAGTTTCGCGGTGGAATGATTCTACACGAAAAATCTTTTGAAAGATATCCATGCTCGTCTGCAAATCGCGGACGGCAATTCCAAGATGATTAACGCCACTAATCATAATCGCCTTTCAATCGGTAAGAAAAACATTGAGTTTGCAGAACCTCTACACTTATGCAGGTTCTACTTGGAGCGCCTGCTCCATAATGCGCTGTGCATCGGCAAGTTGGTCTATAGTGTTTACGCCCAAAACCTCAGTAAAAGCATCACATTTCCAAGCAGTAACACCTTCGCCATGCTCACGAAGAATACTAATAATGTCCGTCAGATAGTATTCACCTTGTACGTTAGAGTTCGATACTTCTCGCAACGCCGTAAAAAGGGAAGAGGCGCGAACAAGATAAATACCGCTATTAATTTCGGTAATGGCGCGTTCCGCCTCGCTTGCGTCTTTATGCTCTACGATACGCTCGAAGTTGCCACCCATACGCACAATGCGCCCATACCCCGCAGGATTCGGAGCATCTACGGACAGCACCGACACCACTGCTCCGCTGGCAGCATGAGCCTCTGCAAAGGCGCGTAAGGTCTCTGCACGGAGCAAGGGTACATCGCCTGACAAAATCAGGACATTGCCCGCAAAACTGCCTAAAAGATGCTCTGCTTGCTGCACTGCATGACCGGTGCCGAGTTGCACGTCTTGGTGCGCATATTCCAGCCGACCGGGAAACTCTGTGCTGAGGTAATCCATCACCGATTCTTTTTGAAAACCCACCACAGCAACAATACGCTCGGGCGAGAGCGATTCAGCTTGACGAACAACGTAGGCAATCATCGGCTTGCCGGAGAGTTCAAACATTACTTTAGCTTTGTCTGGATTATTCATGCGCGTACCTTTTCCGGCAGCGAGAATGATTACAGCAAGAGATTGAGACATGAAAAGAACGAAATAATGTGCAAAATTACGAAATTTGATGAGTGAAGCAGCAAAAAGCCTGTGTTAAAGAATGTTAAGCTGCAATCTGACATACACGATTATGTCGTTGTGAAATAAGCAATAACAGTTTTTTACTTCTGCTTTTATAGCCGACGTTGCGAAAGTAGCCAAGACTACAAAGTTATGACAATTTTATTTGCTGTACAAATTTTCGCAGATATGTTGTAAATTCGCGCAGCCAAAGCAACATTCTGCACCCATTCCATCCGCAATTTATTTATACTCATTATTCTTTATAGATGCTCCGGAAAGGACAAACGTTTATGCGTATTTCTCTTGCAAAACTGGCTCATGCTCGAAGTGGCGACAAAGGCGACGCCGCAAATTGTGGTGTCATTGCTTTCAAAGAAGAGTGGTATCCCATTGTGCGCGATGCGCTCACCACAGAGCGCGTCAAGAAGCACTTTGAAGGCGTGTGCTTGGGCGAAGTAGATCGCTACGAACTGCCGAATATCTGGGCACTCAATTTCGTGCTTCACAATACGCTCGGCGGCGGCGGCACGGTCTCGCTCAAACTTGACGCACAAGGCAAGACTATCGCCTCGGCAATGCTGATGATGGAAATTGATGTACCGGATACATTGGCGATCTAGCAATTTACCGCACCACACTCACCAGACTGCTTTTCGTCTTGCTACCTGCCTCCAAGCGGTAACCATATACGCCGCTTGGAAGCCTGGCGCTTTGCCAAACTAACTGATGCCGACCTGCCGAGAACACGTTATCCACAACCGTTTGCAATGGTGCGCCCAGCATTGTGTACATCGTCAGCTTGACCTTACTCGCCGTTGGCAATGTGAACGTGAAGGTTGCCTCATCGCTCGTTGGGTTTGGATAGACAGTTTCGAGTGTCGGCTCTCCTCCTTTCGTTTCTTGAACTGCACTCATATCTCGCAGCGCTTTTGCTGCTTGCACTGCGGCAGCTGCGTTTACTCGCCCCCAACCGTAGTACATATCCCACCCCGGCACGTCTTCACTTGCCGAACCGACACCATCAATAGCTGTATTTTTCAGAATAGCACGAACTTCGTCAAGCGTCAGTCTGGGCTGAACGCTCAACATTAACGAGACGATACCACTAACAATGGGGGTTGCTTGCGATGTGCCGCACCAATTAGTTACTACGCCATCGGTGTTTCGATAGCCAGAGATTTGCTCTCCGGGCGCAACCACGAGAAGGTGAGCGCCATAGTTACTGCCACTGGTGGTACTAAAGCAAAATGGCACTGCACGTGCGCCCTGATTATTGATTGCTCCGACGGCAATAGATTCGGTAAACGCCGCCGGATAATAGGGAACATTGTTATTTGTGTTCATCATACACGCCACGACAATAGCACCCTTGCTATGCGCATAGATTATTGCATCCTCCAAAGCACTGCTTCTTCCTGCACCTCCTACGCTCAAATTCAGCACTTTCGCCCCTTTGTCCACAGCAAAGCGTATGCCGTTAATCCACCACGAATACTGCCCCGAATTACTGCTGTTCAGAATTTTCACCGATAAAATTTTACATTTCCAGTCCACTCCCGCAATACCAACGCCGTTATTACCCTTTGCCGTAGCTATACTCATTACGTTCGAGCCGTGTCCGTGGTCGTCTGTTGGGTCGGCATCATTATTTGCATAATCATATCCCTCAAGCAAACGCCCGGCAAAATCAGGCATTGCAGCAGCCCCGACTGGTTGTCCAGAGTCGAGAATAGCAACAATTATGGAATCAACTCCTTGCGTGAGCGACCATGCTGCCGTAAGATTTGCATCGACACCAATGCTACCGTTCTTTGAACCAATTCTTTGTCCCGTATTTTGCAGCCCCCATTGTTGCGCAAAATAAGGATCGTTGGGGGTAAGTGATTGAAGTTGAGCTACGTTTTTTCGCACATCGTCATCGGCTTTTTCCATCACCTGCTCTGAATTATCCCCTTCACCTGCAAACACACCACCACCACTGCCGATATAATCTGGTTCGGCATATTCCAGTGATGAAGCGAGTGAGCCAGATGCTGCTATTGCTTGCAGGACACCTTGCGCTTCATATCCTGACCGGCATTCCGCAACATAAATTCTATCCAGCCCACACTGATAGGCTTCTTTGTTGGTATGGTCAAGATTCGGGCATAATTGCTGCAATGTTTGAATGCCAACTCCGTGCGCCAGCAAGAGTATTGGTGCTGACTGCTGCCCCGCAATCTCGCCGATATTCCATACTGCGCCCACTTCGGAAGTTCCTTTTCGGCTTTGCACTGGCAGCGCGGCTTTGAGTGCTTGCACTTCGGCTTCTAGTGCCGATTGTGCTTTGACTTTCAGAAGCATCCGCTTCGGATGTGCCGGATGAGTCAGCGACTCTTGAGCAAGAATTGGAAAAGAAGCAGCGCAGAAAAAAAGTACAACACTGCATACCATTGGGATAAAACCATGAATCCTTGTATTCATATTTCGAGCCTCAAAAAAGAATCAAAAAAAAACTTGCTGAAAGAAAATTTACCGCACAACATTCACAAAACCGCTTTGCACCGAAGCGCCGTCCACTTCCAAACGGTAGCCATACACGCCGCTCGGCAAGCCCATGCTCTGCCACGTCATGCTGTGCCGTCCCGCAGGAAGCGGAGCGTCAGCCACCGTTTGCAAGATGCTCCCAAGCGTCGTGCAGACCGTGAGCTTTACGCGGCTTGCTTTGGAAAGGCTGAGAGCGAAGGTAACATCGCCGCTCGTGGGATTCGGATAGACCGCTTCCAGCAATGGCTCCAAAGTCTTTGCATCCCGCACCGACGTTATGGTGTAGGCGTAGGGAACTGGCTGCGTGGCGAGAGCTTCCAGACGTAAAAGACCATAATTGCGGGCATCGCACGAATCATTTACCACGTAGCGGATAATGGGGAAATTCTGCCCGATGGCTTGCGGCGTGTAGCGCACCCACAAGCGTTCCAGCTTCGGCTGCCCGCTTCGCCATTCCGCTCGCAAGGAAGGCTGCCACGTGCCGGTGGAAGAAAGCGAATACTCCACGCCGGGAACGGCACTCAAGGACAGCCAGCCGCTTGTGGCGGTAGTACCCGTCTGAATGGGAACAGATGCAATAGTGCTTTGGTTTATTGCCATTTGCCCAAAGGGAAATCTATCAATTTCCTCTAAGACAAGTCCATTTTGTACAAACGGGTTAGAAGGTATCATTGTCGTAGGTTTGACTAAGAAAACATCTTGGCAACTCCAACCAGCCAAATTTGTTGCTATAATATTTATCAGTGTAGCCTGACAGCTATCACCGGAAGCCAAAGCTGAGTAATATAAGGTTGGTCTTGGATCTATTGCACCGTTGACAACAGTTGAATCCCGCATTCTCACTATAGCTAAAACTCTCTTTGGATTTTCCGAATTTGCACTATAGTTCATGCCCGTTCTTAGAGAAATTTTTTCATTTGAAGTTGGAATAGCCTGTTTATTAGGGTTAGGATCTAAAAAAAACAACCACCCTTGATTTGGGTGCCACAATTCAAGCTCGAAGCGGTCTTCGGTAGGTAGCCGTCCAAGGTGTCTTAGTAGAGATTTCTGGTCGTTTAATCGACTTATTTGATTTACCAAAATCGGCGGCACCGTCTTCGGCACAGACATCGTAAAACGCCACACCTCCGACCATGCGCCAACATTCACGCTGTCCAACCGTGCGCGGACACGCCAAAATGCCGTCAGTTCCACAGGCACGTAAGGAAGCAATGTGCGGCGAATAGCGAGAGTGTTTTGAGTAGCACTCAAGGTCTGCACTGTTGGCAGAGTAAAGAGGCTATCCCACCCGATAGCGACTTCATACCGCGAGGCATCAGAAACGGGATTCCACCGAAGGCGGATAAGAGAATCAGCGACGAGAGTAGCATTGGCAGGAGTTATTAAGCGAGGCTGCGCGTAAGCAAGGGGTATAGCGACAAGCGACAGCACAGCAATCATAACAAACGTGAGTACGGAACGCATAGACACGGGGGCGATAAGGGGACAAAACTGATTGTCGGCTAATATACGCAAAAACGCCGAAAGAGAATACTCTTTCGGCGTTTTTGTATTTTTGGCATACGGCAGAAAATTATTCCGCTGCTTTTTCTTCCGGTGCTGCCTCTGGAGCGGCATCTTCTACAACGGCTTCCGCTTCTTCTACTTGCGCTACGGCTGCTGCTACGCTTGCAGCTACTTGCTGCTGAACGTGCTGCTGTGCGGGATTTTGCGGAACGTCTTTGCGTTTTTTCTTGCGCCCGAGTGTGCGCTTACCGTCTTGTGCTTCTGCCCAATCAACCAATTCAATCACGGCTGTGCGACCACCGTCACCATGACGGGTACCGGTTTTGATGATGCGGCAATAGCCACCGGGGCGGTTTTCGACAACGGGAGCAATCGCATCAAAAAGCTCTTGCAAAACAGCTTTGTCTTTGATGTAGCGCCCAACGGTACGGCGTGCATGAACGTCAACGGTGTGACCATTTTGCAATTGACCTGCTTGTTCAGCCAAGTACGCATTTTTCGCTTTGGTAATAAGTCGCTCAACGAAGGGACGCAATTCTTTTGCTTTTGCTTCGGTGGTAGCGATTTTTTTATGCTGCAAGAGCGAGGTCGCCATGTTGTTGAGCATTGCTCTGCGATGGCTCGCCGTGCGCTTGAGTTTTCTGCCGGAACGTAAGTGTCTCATTGTAGTTGAGTACGAAAATAAAGTGTGAATGATTATCGTCGAAAAGCCGCGCAAGAACATCGCTGAACCGCTTTTCACAAAGCGCTATTTTTCAGCGTTAGCTTTCTACAACCGTCTTTAGTCTTCAGCCGGTTGTTTTTCGTCTTCTTGCAGGTACTTCTCAACGTCCATACCGAAATGGAGGTTAAATTGCTGTACGATTTCTGTCAATTCGGCAAGCGATTTACGACCGAAGTTACGGAACTTCAGCATATCGCCTTCTTGCTTGCGCACAAGGTCGGCAAGCGTTTTGATATTTGCTGCTTTGAGGCAATTGTGGGAGCGCACCGAAAGTTCAAGGTCGTCCACCGAGGTATTCAAGATGCGGCGAACACGAGCAAACTCAGCATCACGCGATTCGTCTTCTGCTTCCGGTTCTTCTTCAAAATCAAAATTGATGAACAGTTGAATATGGTCGCGGAGAATACGAGCAGCTTGCTCCATTGCCTCTTCGGCAGAGAGCGTACCGTCTGTTTCCACGTCCATTGTGAGGCGTTCGTAGTCAGTTTTCTGCCCCACACGGAACGGCTCAACGCTGTATTTGACGTTTTTAATCGGCGTAAAGATGGAGTCAACGGGAATAGTATTCAGTGGGTACTCCGGGTCACGATTTTCGTCAGCCGGAACATATCCTTTGCCGCGCCCAATCATCAACTCAACTTCGATATCGGCATCTTTGGAGAGAGTTGCGATATAGTGGTCGTGATTCATTACTTCCACTTGGTCGCTGGCGGTTTGAATATCTTTTGCGGTGAACACGTGCGGACCTTTGAGGCGAAAAGCGATTTGAGCGCCTTTTTTATCCATAATTTTCAGGCGAACGCCTTTCAAATTCAGGATAATTTCGCACATATCCTCGATAACACCGGGAATAGTCTGAAATTCATGCAGAACACCACTAATGCGCACAGCGACAATGGCAGCGCCCTGAATGGAAGAAAGCAGCACACGGCGGAACGAATTGCCGATAGTAACGCCATAGCCGCCTTCGAGAGGCTGAAGAATAAAAATACCGTGATTCGGAATTGAGTTTTCGTGTACGATGACACGCTCTGGCATTTGCATGGAAAGACTCATGGTGTGTGTCCTTTGTCCGTGAAGAATTTTATCCGATTACATCAAAAAAGGAAAAATTCTGTACTATGTGAGTTTGAAGGAAATTGAAGCGGACTGCCCTGCACAACAACAAGAAAGCACCGCGTGGGCATACAGTATGCACACACGGTACTTCCTTACATAATGCGTAAGATTAGACTCTTCTGCGCTTGGGAGGGCGGCAGCCGTTGTGCGGAACGGGGGTACGATCAAGAATGATTTGTACCTCAAGACCAGATTGGTTCATTGCTCGCACAGCTGCTTCACGACCGGATCCGGGACCTTTAACAAACACATCAACTTTGCGCAAGCCCATATCGTATGCTTCTTTAGCAGCATTCTCTGCTGATACCTGAGCGGCATATGGGGTGTTCTTTTTAGAGCCTCGGAAGCCATTGCGTCCGGCTGACGACCAACTAAGTACGTTGCCATACACATCAGTTATGGTCACTTGTACGTTATTGAACGTAGCGCGAACAAAGGCTTTTCCATGAATATCGGAAACTGTCTTTTTCTTGGCGCGTTTCGCGTAGGTTTTAGCCATAGTACGTTGAGAAATGAAAGAGTACGTTGAAATAATTCGATGTTCTGAAAGGTCGTCAATGAAGAATAGCTTTTAGACAACAGTAGCACAGACAATATGTCTGTGCTGCTGTGATTGCGTTTCTTTATTGCAATTGCCGAATGGTAAGGCGAATTTGGCAGAGAATAACACCTTGTGTAAGATATCACACAAGAAGCATATTCCGAAAGGATTACTTCCGTGCTGCTTTCTTTTTACCGGCAACTGTTTTACGGCGACCTTTGCGAGTACGAGAGTTTGTCCGTGTCCGTTGACCACGAACAGGGAGTCCTCGGCGGTGGCGTAAACCACGATAGCATCCAATATCCATAAGGCGCTTAATATCAAGCGAAGTCTCACTACGCAATTGACCTTCAACGCTATATTCGTTTTGGATAATTTGGCGCAAACGCGCTATTTCTTCATCGGATAATTCCGAAACACGCTTATTAACAGGAACGTCTGCTTTTTCGAGAATCTCGAAACAGCGAGTTTGACCAATCCCGTAGATGTATTGCAGCCCAATGAACGCGTGTTTATTTTTGGGCAAATCGACGCCAGCTATACGTGCCAAGTTTCTGCTCCTTAAATTGAAAATTTAACCTTGACGTTGCTTATGACGTGGGTTTTTCTTGTTAATAACATAGACTCTGCCTTTACGACGAACAATTTTGTCGTCAGCGCTACGTTTTTTTACTGAGGCTTGAACCTTCATTGCAGTAATCCTTGATAATAATATCGTTTAGTATGCGATTATTAGGTGATTGCCGAAAAACGAGTACAGAATTGCAAATATACAACTATTTGTAACGATA
>Ga0075163_10003302_pt1 | contig 21669 bp, 13 predicted proteins | sample JI1023141ADNA_FD_71478 | JGI IMG/M metagenome (GOLD analysis project Ga0075163, IMG submission 71478) | Wastewater effluent complex algal communities from Wisconsin, to seasonally profile nutrient transformation and Carbon sequestration -... | ecosystem: Engineered > WWTP > Effluent > Algae... | reverse complement strand
CGGTAGGGCGCGCGCAGCAGGAAGCGGGGCAGGCACAGGCCGACGTAGCGGGCGTCCTCGGTGTCGCGGAACGCGTGCCACAGGCGGTAGCGCGGGCCGGCGAGGATCGCCGCGAGGTCGCGGACGCGGGGCAGGTCGGCGAACGACTTGAGGCCGAAGAAGTCGGCGCCGACGTTGGTGATGAACGGCGCGTGGGCCATCGCCGCGACGGCGGCGCACTGGCGCAGCAGGCCGAGGTCCTCGGCGCCGGGCCCGAACTCGAAGTCGGAGCAGATCAGGCCGTACGGCTTGCCTCCGAACGTCGCGTAGGCGGCGGAGTAGACCAGGCGGTAGAGCCCGGACTGCGGGATCTCCGGCGCGTCGGCGAAGTCGTCGGCGAGCTCCTGCTTGCTGATGTTGACGAGCTCGACCTGGATGTTCTCCTCGAAGTGCACGCGGTCGATCACGAACGCGAGCCCGCGCCACGCCGCCTCGAGCCGCTGGACCTCCGGGTGGTGCAGCAGCTCGTCGAGCTGCGCCCACAGCCGCTGCGTCAGCGCCAGGATCAGGCCGTCGACGTAGACCGCGTCGATCTGGTCGAAGCCGCGCCGGCCGCCGGTCGCCGCGGCCTGCAGCACCCGCGCCAGACCCCTCGTCACCAGCGGCCGCTCGCGCGCGTCGAGCCCGTCCAGCAGCGACTCCAACACCGAGCTCACTGCTCGCAGCCCCCTCCGCTGGTGAACAGCCGCTTCGGCGGCAGCACGCCCTCGGCGCGCAGCAGGCTCAGGAACTGGCGGTTGCCGTTCGGCAGCCCGAAGAACGCCGTGCCGCCGCGCACCCGCGTCGGCTTGAGCCGCACCTCGAGCGTCCCGAGGTTGAACGCCGCGAGGTCGAACTTGAACTCGAGCACCTCCTCGTTGGCGAAGTCGGGGACCTTGCTGTTCTTCTCGAGCAGCTCGAACAGGCCCCACTCGCCGGGCTCGTCGATGGTCTTGCGGCCCTGGCGGCCGAACGCGGTCAGCGAGGCGCCCTGGCCCTTCTTGTCGGGCCAGCGCAGGCGCGGCAGCTGCTTGTCGTTGCACTCGAACACGCGGGGCTCGCCGGCGACCTTGAACTCGACGCGGCTGACCTGGGGGTTACAGACGAGGATGACGTCGAAGTCGACGCGCAGCTCCTCGTTGACGAACATGACCATGCCGATGTCCTGGGCGCGGTTGAGGAACTTGACGACGGCGGGGTCGAGGCGGGCGGCGCTGGACTTGCCGAGGTCGCGGGCCTCGAAGTAGGTGCCCTGGAGGGTGACGTAGCCGCTGAGCAGCTCCTCGCGGGCCTTGCGGATCACGCCGTTCTCGGGGTGAAAGAACTCCTCGAAGTCGGCGAGGACGACGTCGTCGCGCGAGTCGGCGGCGAACGGGTAGCGGCCGTTGAAGCGCTCGTACATCGGGTCGACGATGCGGGCGCACCAGTCGTTCTTGGTCCCGGCCGCGTTGTCGCGCTCGAGCAGCTTGAGCAGCTCCTTGAGCGGGGTGAGCAGCAGCTCGTCGGTGTCCTTGTTCCACGTCTCGAGGTTGCCGTCGTTGATCAGCGACTTGGTGTCCTCGATCGCGTTCTTGAGCTTCTCGATCAGCGCCTTCTCCTCCTCCTTGCTGTCGAGCGCCTTGCCGATCGCGTCGCGCAGCTCGCGGAGGTGGACGTGGTAGGCGTCGAGCGAGACCTCGACGTCCTTGCCGACCGGCGGGACCGTGAAGGCGAGCAGGCGCTGGAACTGGCGCCCGACGTCCTCGGCGCGCACGGCCGTGCTCGAGCCCGGCTTGCGCTCGCTGATCAGGCCGAGCAGGCCCGCGTTGTCGCCGTAGTCGAACTTGTCCTTGAGGATCACGTTCTCCTGCAGCTTCTGGAACACCTTGGTCAGCGGCATCTTCGGGCCGCGCGTGATCTCGGCGAAGATCTGCTTGCCCTGCTCGAGGTTGAGCGGGTTGACGATGCGCATGCGGCTGATGAAGCGCTGCCACTCCTGCGCGTAGCGGGTGAAGTACAGCGTGCGCAGGTTCTTGCCGCGCTTGCGGCGGAGGTCGGCGGCCTGGCGCTGGTCGAGGCCGAGGACCCACTCCGCGCCGTCCTCGGCGGCGAGGAAGGCCTGCTCGACCTGGACCCACCCGGCGGCGGTGAAGGCCCCGCGGACGTCGGTGTTGTCGTTCTCGAGCGAGGACACGCCGGCGAGCGCGCGCAGGCTGATCTTCGGCAGCTCCTCCATGCCGCTGACGCGGTCGATGATCTCCTCGACGGCGGCGTCCTCGGAGGTGTCGCGCATGAGGATCTCGCGGACGCCCTCGATCAGCTGGGCGCGGCGCGGCAGCGCGAACTCCTCCTCCTTGGCGAGCGCGACGAAGCGGCGCGCGACCAGGCCCATCGCCGCGTAGTCGTCGTTGCTGACGACGTTGCGCGAGTTGCCGGACCAGTGGCGCTGGATCTCGCGGGCCAGCAGGTCGCTCTCCTGCGCGATCGGCAGGTGCTCACCGGCCGTCTTCGGGCCGGTCAGCAGGAGATAGAAGCGCAGGTCGTCGCGCGCGGTGAACCACTCGAGCTTCTCCGGGATCGCGTCGGGCGACTTGAAGCGGGCCTCGAAGTCGGTCAGCTGCACCTCGGTCTTGGTCCGCAGCGGCCCGAGCACGCCCTCGAAGATCGCCCTCTTGTAGAAGCCGCGCAGGCGCTCGACCACGGCCTCGCCCGGGAACAGGCCCCAGCCGCGCACGCCCGCCGCGTCGTCGGCGCTGTCGTCCTCCCACGAGGCCAGCAGCTTGCGCATGCGCTCGAGGTCGGCGACCGGCAGCGGCGCGCGCCGCTCGCCGCCGAGCTGGCCCATCACGCTGCCGGTCAGGTCGGCGGTGTCCTGCGCGAGCGCGCGGTTGCTCTCCTCGACCCGCGTCGCGCCGAGGCCGACCCAGCCGGCGACGGCGATGCCGACGCCGCTGAGCACGCCGCGGGTGATCGCGCCGCGCCGCCGGGCCTTGTGGGTCCGGGTCGCGAGCGCGCTGTCACGCAGCCAGATGCCGTTGACGAGCTCGTCGAGGAAGTAGCGGGTGCCGACCGGCGAGCGCGCGTCGTCGGCCAGGTAGGCGCCGCCACCTGCCTCTCGGAGCAGGTTCTCGAGGACAGGCGCGACCGGGGCCTCGCCGCCCTGCAGCGCGCTGGTGAAGAACACGCCGCGCAGGCGCACGGGGTCGCCGCCGCGGGCGGTGAGGACGTGGCGGGTGAGGGCGGCGAGCGGCTCGGCGAGCTCGGCGAGCTGGCGGGGGAAGGTGATGAGGCGCGGCTGGGCGGCGTGGTCGGGCTCGCGGAAGCGGCTGACGGTCCGCAGGCCGCGGCGGTCGAGCGCGTCGCACATCGCGTCGAAGCGGGCGCGCAGCTCCTTCATGACGAGGTCGTCGCTGCGGCCGTCGGGGAGCTCGAAGCCGAGGGCCTGGCCGCGCGACTCGACCTTGCCGAGCAGCTCGGCGAAGCCGCTGATGCGGTCGAGCTTGGTGATGACGAGGTAGACGGGGACGTGGACCTCGAGGTTGGCGACGATGTCGGCGAGCTCGAGCGCGAGCTCCTCGCCGATGGTGGTCGCGCGCTTGGTCGGGTCGGCGTCGCTGACGAGCTCCTCGGCGCTGACGGCGAGCACGACGCCGTGGAGCGGCTGGGCGCGCTTGCCGAGCAGCTTGAGGTCGGCGAGCCAGGTCGGGCGCAGATCCTCGCGGCGGGCGAGCGCGTGCGGGACCTCGAGGTAAGCGGCGCCGCCGGGGGCGCTGAACAGGCGCAGGCGATCCTCGGGGACCGCGTCCGGGGCGCCCTTGCGCGGGCCCTCGCGGTCGATCTCGACGAGGCGCTTGCTGCTGGTCGGGCCGAGCAGCGCCGTCTTGCCGTGGCCGGGCAGGCCGAGCAGCGCGATCCACGGGCCGCGGAACGGCTCGGTGAGCAGCGAGGGCCGCGGCGGCGCGGTCAGCTTCTGGTGCTTGACGAGCTGGGCGAGGCTGGCGCGCGCCTCCTTGATGCGCTCCTTGAGCGCCGCGATCGACGGGTCGACCGGCCCGGCGTTCTTGGCCGCCGCGGCCCGTCGCGCCCGGATCCAGCGCCACAGCTGCAAGATCAGCCCGATCACGAAGATCACGCTGACGGCGTAAATGATGTAGCGCGCCTCGTCCTCGGAGAAGCCGAGGTGCTTGACCGCCATCCGCGAGGCGTAGATGCCCGCGGCGAGGAACACCACCAGCGCGGCGAGCAGCTTCACGGCGCACCCCCCTCGAGACGCGCGCCCAGAGCCTCGGCGTCGTCCGCCACCTCGCCGCGGTAGCCGCACAGCAGCACGGTCGCGAACAGCAGCGCCAGCCCGGCGAGCCACACCGGCAGCCGCATCGGCCGCGTCGGCGCCTGCCACTCCGCGGGCCTCAGCGGCGGCAGGTCCTCGTCGCTGACCAGCCGCTCCTTGAGGCGGTCCTCGACGCGGCGCATCAGCGCGTCGAAGCCGCGCGCGTCGGCCCGCGCGACGTACTTGCCGCGGAAGCCGAGGAACAGGCAGGTCGCGTAGACCTGCAGCACGTCGAGCGCGGCGAGGTCGTCGCGCTTGGCGTCGAGGAGGCGCTCGAGGTGGCCGAAGAAGCCCTCGCCGGCGCGGACCTCGTTGAAGTAGTCGCGCTGGAGCAGGTGGGCCTCCCAGTAGTCGGCGACGCGTCCGGGCTGGGCCTGCGCGACCTCGTCGAGGAAGGCGACGAGCGCGTACTTGATGACGCGGGCGTGCTCGGCGCTGAAGCCGAGCTTGCGGGCGCGGGCCTCGAGGGACTCGACGGTGTCGGCGGCGCTGCGGTGGAGGCGGGCGACGTCGTTGATGGCCTGCGGCTGGAGCAGCAGGAACACGTGGTCGAGGGCGGTCTTTGTGAGCTCGTGGACGCGGTGCATCGCGGCGTCACTCGTCGCGCGCCGGGATGCCCATCAGCGTGACGCGGGCGTGGCGCGGGTCGTAAGGCGGCTTGAGATAGATGGCGATCGTGCGCTCGTTGAGGATCTCGCGCCAGTGCGGGTCCTCGGTGGCGATCATGAAGTAGACCTGCTTCGGGCGGATCGGGATCTCCGACGGCGGGCGATGGGTCGCGCGCAGCGGGACGCCGAGGGTGTTGTTCTTGACGACCGCGGGGATGCGCTTCCAGTTGGCGATCTTGGCCAGCTCGGGCACCTCGTTGGCGATCTGCTGCTGGTCGCCCTCGGCCTCGATCGCGAGCACGTACTGCGTGCAGCGCAGCAGCTTGTCGTCGCGCAGCTCGCCGATCCACGAGTTGTCCTGGCGCGCGCGCAGCGGGATGGTGACGAAGGCCTCCTGGATGACCACGCCGAGCAGGCGCCGGATCTCCGGCAGCAGCTTGCCGAGCGCCGCCTGCGGGTCGGTGTGGTTGAAGGCCGGCAGGTCCGCCGGGTCGCCGTCGGTCGCGAAGGTCATCAGCTCGCCCGCGAACCGCGACAGCTCGACGTACACCGGCCACAGCGCGATCGTCGGCGTGTCGCAGAAGTGGCGCAGCAGCGGCACCGCGCCGCTCAGCACCTGCAAGAACAGGTAGCGCGTGATGTCCTGGGCGTTGAACTCGACGCGCACGCCGTCGCGGCTGCGCCGCTCCTCGGCGAGCTTGCGCCTCCGCGTGACGACGAGGCTGAGCAGGTCCTGCAGGCCGCTCAGCAGCACCGGCGCGCCGCTCAGCGCGAGGCACGGCGGGGTGTAGTCCTCCGAGACGCGGAAGCCGCCGCCCTCGTCGCGCACGATCTCCGCGATCTTGATCGCGGCGTAGTCGTCGCGCGACTCGCTGCCGAACAGCAGCGTCAGGTTCGGGTCGCTGAACTGCAGCTCGCGCTCGCTGCGGGCCTGGGTCAGGTCGAAGACGCTGCGCGTCGCGGTCCGGTAGCGCTGCATCGCCGAGGCGGCGCCGTCGATCGCGTAGTTGGCGACGCCCTCGCGGATCGTCGGCAACGCGAGGAACACCTCGACGAGGCGCAGGTTGGCCGGGAAGCTCGGCGCGATCGGCCGGCTCGCCGGTCGATGCGGGCTCGTCGCCTCGAAGCCGATCGGCGTGCCGTCCGGCAGCACCCCGCGAAAGCTCATCAGCGCCAGCTGCCCGGCCTTCACCGCGCTGGCGTCGAACGCCTGCGCGACCACCCCCCAATTCATCTGCGTCAACGCGGACAGCCGCGCCGACAGGTTCTGCTCGTGATAGAGGTCCTGCTGCTGCATGTGCTGCGGGCACAACAGCATCCCTTCGCTCCAAACTGGTCTTCCAGACACGCTTCGTTACCTCCCGGGGGCTTTCGGGGCCGTAGGCTGGGTGGGGGCGCTCGGCGAGCTCGGAGCCGTCGGCGTCGTCGGGGTTTTCGGGGTCGTCGGGGTCTCGGGGATGTCGGGCAGCTTCGGCGGGGCCTTGGCCTTCTTCTTCTTCTTGGCCGCACCGATCGCGGCGCACACGACGTCGCCGAACTCGGCCTGCTGGAAGCCGGCGGGCGGGCGGGCGCCGCCGATCAATTCGCTGCCGTCGATCGCCATGTACACGCAGGGCAGCGGCGGGTCCTCGTCCTTGGCCGCGGCCTGGCACTGCGCGTCCTTCGTGCCGCCCGGCACCGGATAGGTCGCGTACCAGGCGCTGCCGATGACCTCGCGGAACTCCGCGACCACCAGCAGGTGCGTCACCTTCGGCTTGAGCTGCAGCTCGATCTTCTCGCGCGACGGCGGGAACGCGGTCATCTCGCGCTTGTCCGCGAACTCGTCGCCGAGCGCCGCCTCGCCTTGCTCCTTGAGCGTGTCCGGGTCGAGCTGGTCGAGCCGCGACGTGCCGGTCAGCTGGTACACAACCAGCTTCGTCGGCCACGACTGACCGTTCTCGCCGACGTTGGCGCGGTCCGAGGTCTGCAGCAGCACCTGGACGCGCGGCGGCTCCTCGCAGGGCGGCGTGGAGTCATCCTTGGGGCGGCACGCCGCGAGCTCCAGGACCATGAGGGCCCCTGCCAGCGTCCGTCCGCGCGGGGCGAGCGGTCTACCATCGCGCAGTGTCACGCGGCCAAGCTACCACGAACCTGCGTGGCACGTCGCCCCCGCGAGTGCCGCTCGTGTCCCGTACGGGCCCGCGCGCGGCACTCGTTCGCGAGTGCGCCCACCCGATGTCGATCAGCCGTCGTGCGTGAAGAGCTCGACGAGTTCGCCCGCGTGCGCGTGACGGATCTCGGCGAGCGTGCCGGCGACGACGCGCCCGTTCGCGCCGTCGCGCAGCGCGAGCACGAGGTCGAAGCAGCCCGACACGTAGCTGCGGATCGCGGCGGGGTCGCCGACGACGCCGAGCGAGACCATCGCTTGCAGCCGCGCGAGCGCGCCCTCCGGCGAGGCCGCGACGACGCTCGCAATCGTCGAGCCGACGCCGCGCCTGGCCGCGGCGCACAGCTCCATCGCCTCGAGGCCGGCCACTTCGTGCACGATCAACGAGTCGCCGCGCAGGCGCAGCGCGCTGCGCAGCGCGCCGATGATGTCGCGGGCGCCGTCGACGACGATCGCGCGCTCGGCGAGGCCGCGGGCGATCACGCCGCGATGGACCGCGACGACGCGGCAGGTCGCCGGCACCGCCGCGGAGATCGCCGCGATCCACGGCGCCGCGTCGATGCCGGGCGGGGCGCACACCAGCACGTTGGCGCCGCGCTGCGCGGCCTCCTCGAGGTGGTTCGCGGCCGGGGTGCCGAGGTGGCCCTGCGCGACCAGCTCGGCGAGCGAGCGCGGTCCGGACTGCGGGCGCGCGAGCAGGACGACGGGGCCGCCGTGGACGAGCGGGCTGCCGAGCGCGTGGACGGCGACGCCGTCGCCGGCGACGCCGTCGACCGCGGGGTGCTCGGGGCTCGGGGCCGCGCCGATGAGGCGCTCGAGCGCGTACTCGACGGCGCGGGCGCACGAGAAGCGGGTCGGGTGGCGGACGCGGGCGCCGTCGCGGCGGACCTCGATCGAGGCGCCGCCCTGCACGAGGATCTCCGCGACGGTCTCGTCGGCGAGGAGGTCGGTGAGCGGCCCCGCGCCGGCGACCTCGCGCGCGATCCACTCGCTCCACTGTCGGCGCTGGCGCGGGTCGAGGTCGGCGCAGCAGGCGTCGACCGCCGCGCGCGCGTACACGAGCGCGCGCGCCTCGGCCTTGCCGTCTCCGTGCGCTTGTGCGCCCTCGGCCGCGAAGCCCGCGGCGGTCTGCTCGAACGCGCCCGCGAGGCCGGTCGCCGGCGCGGCGGGCTGCGTGGGCCGCACCACGCGCTCGTCGGGCACCGTGATCACGCCGACCTGCGAGGGCCGGGGCTCGGGGGCCCGATCGACCGAGGTGACCGCGTGGCGGCGCGCGGTCGGGACGGCGCCGCGGCCGGGCGACGGCCCGGCGGTCCGCGTCGGTCCGGCGGTCCGCGCGACGGGCTCGGGCCGCGCGGCGGGCTCGGGCCGCGCGGCGGGCTCGGGCCGCGACGAGTAGCGGGGCTGGGGGACGAACGCGTCCGGCGGGGTCGGCTCGACCGGCGGCGCGTCGGTCAGCAGGGGCAGCATGTCGGGCTCGCCGAAGTCGCTGGGGTCGGCCTGCTGGGTGTGCTCGACGTGCTCCCCGCTGTGGCCGAAGTCGTCGCCGTGGTCGAAGTTGTCGGCGGGCTCGAACTCCGCGGGCTGTTCGAAGTGCCCCGGCTGGTCGAAGTGCCCGGGCTGCTCGAAGTGTCCGGGCTGGTCGAAGTGCTCGGCGCTCTCGATCTGCTCGACGGGCTCGGTCGACTCCTCCTGCGGGAACTCCTCGAACTCGGAGGGCGCGATCTCGGACACGTCCTCGAGCACCTCGTCGACGTGGACGCGCTCGAAGTGCAGCGTGAAGCTGCCGATCTCCACGCTGTCCTCGGGGTCGACGGTGACCGGACCGCGCACAAGCGCGCCGTTCACGAAGGTCCCGTTGGTCGAGTTGTTGTCGATCAACGTGATGCCGGCCTCGGCCTCGATCGCGCGCGCGTGCACGCTCGACACCCGGCTGTTGGCCAGCACGAGGTCGTTGCGCTCGACGCGACCGATGTTGATCTGCGCGGCGAGGAACTCCTTGACCTCGGCGCTCTCATCGGACCCCTGGCGAATGATCGTCACCCGTATCATCGGCGGTTACTCCCGAACATCCTGTCTCGACGCATGGTCGCGCGCGCGTGCGGCGACATTGACTTGAGCCGCACCGAGGCGTAAGCACCGATGGTAGCCATGAGCCAGGTGAAAGGGCATAGCAAACTGCGGGGCTTCAGCCTCCTTCATGTCCCGGGAATCGCCGCCGCTGCGCTGCTGCTCGCGCTGGTCGCGGGCGGCTGCGCTCGCCGGCTCGATCTCACCCCGGCGGAGCTGGCGCGGATCGAGAGCACGGACGGAGATCTCAAGACCCTCCGCGTGTTCCCCAAGCGCAAGCTGATCTCGCTCTACAAGGAGGAGGTGGTCGCGCAGAAGTACGAGGTCGGCAAGCGCAAGATCACCGAGCGCGGCGCGTACCGGCCGTTCAAGCGGATCATCGGCCGCAAGATCGCCGGCAAGGTCGTCTCGCGGACCGAGCTCAACGGCATGCCGGTGCTGTGGATCGCGTTCGACAACACCTGCACCGACACGGCCTGCGCCTACGGCTTCGTGCTGACCGAGCTGGCGCAGTACACCCTGTTCCAGGTGCCCGAGCGGACCGGCTTCCAGACCCCGGTCAACTACCGCCGCTTCACCTTCAAGCGCAACATCCTCAAGCTCGCCAAGCAGAAGTCGCTCGCCGAGGCCAACGAGGTGTTCGCGGTGACGCGCCGCTCCGGCAAGGTCCTCACCATCGACCTGCAGATCCGCAAGGACACCTACCGTCCGACCCGCGCCGATGTCGAGCGGGCCGGCGGCGCCGACTGACCGGTCCGGCCCGGGGTCACGCGTCGCGTACGCGGCGTGACCGGCGGCCTGACCCGCGGGCGCCCGGGCGGGCGCCCGGGCGCGCAGCGGGCTCAGGGCGTCGGCTTGCCGACCTGGGCCCAGGCGCTGCGCGTCGTGTACAGGGCGCCGTCCTTGAACGCGAGGGTGCGCTTCTCGTTGGCGGCGATGTGCTCCTCGCAGGGAGTGGCGGGCTCCTTGGGGTTGCAGTCGCGGGTGCGGATGTTCTCCTGGACGACGACGCTGGTGCCGTCGAACTCGAGGCGACGCGTGAGCTCGTAGCGGCGGGTCCAGCCGTCCTTGAGCGGCTCCTCGCGGTGGTCGGCGAGGAGGAAGCGGGCGGGTCCGGTGTCCTGGCCGTCGATGATGAGGGGGGCGTTGACGAAGCGCTGCTCGGCGAGCGGCACGATCTGGGCCTCGCGGACGCAGCGGGCCGGGGGCGCGTCGGCGGGCGGCGGCGGGTCGCCGGCCTTGGGCTCCGGCGGGCAGGTCTCGCTCTCGAGCACGAGCACGCGCATGTCCTCGCCGAGCGGCTCGAGGTGCATGCGCACGCGCTGGGCGGGGGCCTGGACGGTGCCGATGCCGCGGACCTCGATGCCGCGCTCGACCCAGCGGACGAGGCCGATCGGGCCGATCGCGTCGCCGTTCTCGAGCAGATCGGTGCGGGCCCACACCAGGCTCTCGCCGTCGTTGGTCTCGGCGAAGGTGATGTCGTTCTCGGTGCGGGCGTCGCGGGTCAGCTTGCGCGCGGAGGCCCGCGGGTCGCCGGTCATCGCCACCGGCCAGGTGACGGCGATCGGCTGGTTGCTGCACTCGCGGGGCTCGTCGCCGGGGTCCATCGCGGTGCGGTTGAAATTTTTAATGAGCACCGAGAACCACACGTCGAGCGGGAGGTTGCGCGACTCGGCCTCGTCGGCCCGGCCGGCCGCGACCATCTCGGGGCAGATCGGCATGTCCTTCGACTTCGGCTTGCAACCCGCGCTCGCAAGGCTACTCAACGCCATCAACGCCGTGGCGCAGACCACTGTGGACCGTCCGGTCATTCGCTGTCCTCCTCTTCCTCTTCGTTCTCGCTCGCCAGCAGCGGGACGCCCGCCCGCGTCAGCGCCTCGCTGACCGCCTGCGCCGCCTGGATGCGCAGCGCGCGGGCCCAGCCGTCCTCGCCGTCGCCGAACACCGACTCGTAGCGCTCCTCGAAGCGCCGCCACAGCGCGCCCGCCCGCGTCGGCCAGCCGACGTTGACGCTGCGCTCGATCTCCCGCGGCGCGAGCTGCTCGCTGACCTTGCGACCGGCCGCCAGCGCGCCGCGCAGCACCGCCGCCGAGTGCACCGTCTCGGCCGCGAGCGCCTCGACGAGCTGGTGCGTGCGGTCGGCCCGGCCGCCGCGCCAGTCGAGCAGCAGCCGCAGCAGCTCGTCCGGCGAGTCCGCGGTGTGGATCGGGTTCTGGTCGAGGTCGATGGTGACGCCGAGCTCCGCGTCCTGGCGGTGCATCGCCGACAGCTGCTCGACGGTCGAGACCGCGAAGGTGCGCAGCACGTCGATGACGCGCGCCAGGAACCGCTTGGTCTCCTCGAGGTCGGCGGGGCCGCGCAGGCCGTGGACCAGCTCCTCGGCGGCCTGGCCGACGGCGCCGAGCTCGGACTGGCGGAAGAAGTCGGCGTCGACGTCGTCGACGATCACGGGCCCGCCGCCGCCGTCGGAGATCGCCGGGAACTCGCGGCGCAGCAGGGCCAGGCCGGCCTCGTCGCGGGTCGACTTGAGCTCGCGCGTGGCCTCGGCGTGGGCCTTCGACCACGCCTGCTGGGCGGCCGCGTACTGCTCGTAGAGCGGGCGCAGCTTGAGCACCGCGCCGTGGACCTTCGACAGGTTCATCGCCACGGTGTGCCCGGAGCTGAGGATCGGCGGCTCGTCGCTGTCGAGCTCGCCCGCGGTCGCGACGCGGTCGCGGCGGTGAAGTTGATCGCTCGGGGTCGGGGCCGGGGTCGACGCGGCGGGGCGCTTCGACTCGGCGGTGGGCGTGTGCTCGACGATCAGCTCGAGCGGGCCGATGCCGAACACGAGGCGGCCGCGGACCTCGGCGAACTTGCCGGGCTCGACGCGCGTGCCGTCGACGACGAAGCCGTTGACGGTGCCGAGGTCCTCGACGCGCGCCGAGCGGGCGTCGAAGCGGATCACCGCGTGCCACGACGACACGAAGCGATACGCGAGGTGCAGCTCGTTCTCCGGGTCGCGACCGACGCGGACCGGGCTGCGCGTGAACTCGTGCTTCTTGGAGCGGTGCGTCTCGTGGTCGACGACCGTGACGACGAGCTTGCCCTGCTTCACCGTGTCGCCTCCTCGCCGAGCGGCACGCGGATCTTGGTCGCGAGCCCGGCCTGCTTGCTGCGGGCGAGCCACAGGTCGTCGCCCATGCGGCGCTCGCCGAGCCGCCCGGGCGGGTAGGTCATGTCCTCGATCTCGAGCACCATCTCGAGCTTGACGGGGGCCTCGAGGAACGCGCCGGTGAACTCCTGCACGCGGGCGTAGGCCGGGCCGCCGGGCATGAAGCTGCGGTAGGCGTCGCCGGACAGCGGGCCGACGGTGACGCGGGCCCCGCCGGCGCGGTGCATGACCATGGTGCCGAGCACGGCGGAGCTGCTGACGGCCGCGTTGGTGCCGCCGAGGCGCGACCACTCGGGGCGGTCGATCTCCATCCAGTCGCCGGTGAACGGGGCGCAGCGGATCCTCGCGCGGTCGAGCCAGCCGTCGAGGGCGATGCGCAGGCCGGCCTCGAGCATCTCCGGCGAGCGCACGCCGGTGGCGAGGATCGGCGCGAGGCGCAGCATCTGGGCCGGCGTCAGCGTGGTCGGTCGGTCGGTGAGGCCGAGCAGCGCGAGGATGCCCTGCGTCCACGGGTCCTTGCCGTCCTCGCGGAAGCTGTGCGGATAGTCGAGGCCGGTGATCGCCGCGTGCATCAGGCCGAGCAGGCGGTGGTGGAACAGGTCGAACAGGCCGCGCACGATCGCGGCGTGGTCGTCGTCGCGGTCGGCCTCCTCGGCGACGCCGAGCGGCAGCGGCGTGGTCTCGCCGGCGAGCCCGAAGAACGCCGCGGTGACGGTCGCGCTCGGCTTGCCCGACGTGGGCTCGGAGATCGTGACGGCCTCGACCTCGCCGCGGCCGAAGCCGAGCGAGGTGCCGTGGCGCAGCGTCACCGGGTCGGCGAAGCGATTGAGTAGATCGAGGACGTCGACGAACTCGTGGCGCGCCGGCTCGGCGACCAGGCGGTCGCGCCAGACCTTCCAGGCGGCGTCTAGATCCCGATCTGGACCGGCCACGGGAACTCCAGCTTCGATGCGGACAGGGTTGCGACGACCTCGCTCGCCGCGTTGAGCTCGACGAGCGAGCCGCTGAGCTCGCTGAGCAGGGCGCTGAACAGGAACGCGTTGCCGACGCTCGGGAAGCCGGCCTCGTCGAGCTCGACGCGGGTGCGCACGGCCCGGATCGGCACGCCGTAGACGAGGCGCGTGACCATCTCGCGCTGGACCTTGCGGATCGCCTCGATCTGGCGCTCGTTGACGCGGCCGTCCTCCATCTGGTTGAGGCCCTGCACGTTGTAGAGCCCGAGCATCGCGCGCAGCGACTCGACGTCGGCGAGGCCGCGCTGCCCGAGCGCGAGGTGCGAGAGCAGCCGCCACAGCGCGTCCGAGCCGAGCGGCACGCGCACCGGCGCCGTCACCGGGGTGATGTTCTCGTAGCCGCGGAACATCGAGCCCGGCGCGCTCTCGGTGACCGCGCCCGGCTGCAGGCCGCGCGGCAGGCTGCGGTTGGTGCACAGCATCTCGATCGAGACCGACTCCTCGTGGGCCATCGGCGGGGCGCCGCGCGGCTCGTCGAGCGAGATGTACGTGTCGACGCCGCCGTCGATCGCCTGGCTGCGGCGCAGCGAGTAGAACGGGGCGCCGCGCGAGCCGCTGCCCGCGTGCGAGAAGCGGTAGAACGGCAGGAAGTTGCGGCGCACGTTGCTGCCGCGGCCGACGCCGGTGACCGCGCCGACCTCGTAGACCTCCATGTGGCGGGGGTCGACGCCGTCGGCGCGCAGCAGGTGCTCGCGCTCGAGCGGGCTGTAGGGCACGGGCTCGGCGGTCGCCTCGAACAGGTTGAGCGCGGGCGTGCAGTACAGGCGCAGGTTCTCGCGCTTGACCGCGGCGGGCAGCGAGGGCGGGCGGTCGAACTCGAAGTTGACGACGATCTCCGTGCCGGCGGCGCGGACCTTGTCGAGGCCGACGAGGTCGAGGAAGTGGAAGCGGGCCGGCAGCGTGAAGTATTCGAACAGCAGGCGAAAGCCCGACGGCGCCGTCTCGGGCCACGGCAGCACCGCGAGCGAGCGCGACAGACCGACCAGCTCGACCGCCTGCTTGCCGAGCGCGACCGGGGCCTCGCCGCCGCCGGACTGGACCGAGACGCCGGTGAGGTGGCGGGCGAACCACAGCATCAGCGTCGCGGGCAGCGTGGGCTCGCCGTGGTGGAGGAAGATGCGCAGGCGGTTGCACTCGGGGAGCGCGGACTTGCCGGCCTCGCTGAGGCGCAGGGTCATGCGCAGCGCGGGTCTGGCGGCGATCGAGTCGTCGAGGCGGGCGTCGGAGATCTCGAGCGGGAGGAGGTCGACGTCGAAGCAGGTCCTGAACTTGCAGACCGTGCCCTCGACCGGCTTGGTCGTCAGGATGCGCCCGGCGGGCACGCGGTGGCGGGTCCGCAGCGCGCGGAGGTTCGGCGCGAACTCGACGATCGTCGCGGCCGGCAGCGGGCGCAGGTAATGCGGCAGCAGCAGCTCCGCGAGGCCGTGCACGATGCTCGGCATGACCCCGTCCATGCGCGCCCGGATGCCCGCGGCCTGGAACGCGAACGCCTCGATCAGGCGCTCGACGTCCGGGTCGCTGCTGCGCTCCTTGAGCAGGCCGGCGGTCGCCGGGTTGGCCTCGGCGAAGCCCCGCGCGAGGTCGTGGATGAACGCGAGCTCGCTCTTGTAATAGTGAGAGAAACTCATGAGATAACGGCCTAGCGCCCCGACACCTGCATCTTGCCCGTGGAGGTCAGCTCCGTGCGCACGCGGAACGGACCGCGGTGGGCCCCGCTCGCCAGGCGCCCGGAGATCTCGAAGGCGAGGGCCAGCGGGTCCTGGCTCTGCACCGGCGTCACCGCCACGCTGCGCAGGCGCGGCTCGTGCTTCATGATCGTCGCGCGGATGCTCTGCTGCAGCACCTGCGTCGCCTCCGGGAAGTTGTGCACGAGGTCGGCGAAGTCGACGATGCCGAAGTCCGGGGCGCACAGCGCCTCGCCGACCCGCGTGTTGAGCAGGTCGTACAGGTGCGTGATGATCGACTCGATCTCCGCGATCTTCTGGCCGCCGCTCGACAGCCGCGCCAACAGCCCGCGACGCATCACCCGGACGCCGCCACCACCCTCACTGTTGCCGCTCCCTTGCATGCTCATGCACCCTCGGCCGGTCGGCCCCGCAGCCTCTCGCCCTTATACCAGCGGCGTCCGCTTGAAGGCGCGCGTCGCCCCTCGGCGCGTCGCGCAGCGGTGCCGCGTGCACGCGGGCCAAAGCGCGCCGCGACGTCGCGGGCGCGATCGTCCGCGTGTACGCGGCCGCTGCGGCGCGCGCGGCGAGCCGCTGCGGCGCGCGCCTCGGATCCCGCTGCGACCTCGACGGCAGCGCCGGGGTTGATGATGCAAAGATGCCGCGGACGGCCGAATCCAGGGCTGCGCTGGTTGCTTGGCGTTTCGCGCGTCTGCGCCTAAGCTTGGCCCTCGGCGATGATGCAGACGCAACAGAGCCCGCCGCCGCGCGCGGAGGCGGACGAGGCGGACCGCGCGATGGAGCAGCTGATGCGCTTCGTCGGCGTGCTGCGTCGGCGCTGGCTGGTGGTGGCGGTGACGGTGGTGGTGGCGGTCGCGGGCTCGTTCGCGGCGATCTCGATGCTGCGGCCGAAGTGGCGGGCGAGCGCGACGGTGGTGCTGCACCTCGCGGGGCCGCAGGTGCTCGACAAGGTCAAGGGCGTCACGGAGGACAACGAGGGTCGGCTGTTCGCCTACAAGGAGTACTACCAGACGCAGAAAGAGATCATCGGCAGCCGGGTGGTCGCCGCGCGCGCGCTGGGGGTGCTCGGGTTGGCGCAGGACCCGGTGTTCCTCGGGGTCGACGGCATCTCGTCGGAGGCCGAGCGGCTGGCGAAGGCGGAGGCGATCGACCCGATCGACCGGCTGCGCGAGCTGGTGTTCGTGGAGGAGGTCCGGGGCTCGCGGCTGCTGCGGATCGCGGCGGACTACCCCGACCCGCAGATCGCCGCCGACATCGCCAACGCGATCGCCGACGCGTACCTCGAGCACATCCATCAGAGCCGCACGCGCACCGGCGTCGCCGCCGCGGACAACATGGGCACCGAGCGCGACAAGGCGCTCGCCGCCCTGCAGGTCGCGGAGAAGCGCCTCGCCGACTTCAAGCAGTCCCACGGCATCAGCTCGATCTCCCTCGCCGACCGCCAGAACGTGATCACCGCGGCGATCATCGCCACCAACACCAACCTCAAGGACGCCGAGGCCGACTCGTTCGTCGCGCAGTCGGCCTACAACGAGGCGAAGCGCCTGCACAAGCAGGGCAGCCTCGCCGGCGCCAGCCTGCTGCCGCAGAGCGAGCGCGCCATCTTCGAGGACATGCGCAGCGAGCAGCTGATCGCCGAGCGCGAGGTGGAGCAGCTCTCGGTCAAGTACGGCGACAAGATGCCGGACCTGCTGCAGGCCCGCCGCCGCCTCGAGCTGATCAACCAACGCATCACCCGCGAGGAGCGCGACCTGCTCGAGTCGCTCAAGGCCCGGGCCAACGCCGCGGCCGCGACCGCGGGCCAGCTGCGCGACTCGCTCGACACCGAGAAGGGCCGCGCGCTCGAGCTGACCGGGCTCGAGCGCGAGTACCGGGAGCTCGAGCGCGAGGCGGAGACCGCCGCGGAGACGTACGGCCTGGTGTCACGGCGCGACACCGAGATCGACATGACGAACCGGATGGAGTCGCTGGACATCGAGGTCCTCGACCGCGCGACGCGGGGGCGCGAGCCGGTGTTCCCGCCGAAGGCGCTGCTGGTCGCGGTCGCGCTGATGGGCGGCCTGACGCTCGGCGCGCTGCTGGCCCTCGGCGTCGACGTCCGCGACCACCGCATCCGCGGCCTCCTCGACCTCGAGCGGGCGATCGCGGGCTTCAGCCTGCCGGTGCTCGGGCAGCTGCCGCTGCTGCCCGCGGACGCCCGCCTCGGCGTCGGCAACCTGCGGGCCCAGCGGCGCCACCGCGACCTGCACACGCTGCTGTACCCGCAGTCGCTGATGGCCGAGCGCACCCGTGCGATCCGGACGTCGCTGAGCTTCGTCCAGGGCGAGGCGGTGTGCCGCACGCTCGTCGTCACCTCGCCGAACTCCAACGAGGGCAAGAGCTCGACGGCGATAAACCTGGCGATGAGCTTCTCGCAGGCCAAAAAACGCGTGCTGCTCGTCGACGCCGACATGCGGCGCCCGCGGCTGCACCAGGTGTTCCCCGCGCCGATCGGCAAGGAGTCGGTCGGCCTCGCCAACGTGCTGTCCGGCCGCTGCACCCTCGACGAGGCGATCCTCACCTCGACCCCCGACCTCCCCGAGAACCTGCACCTCCTCCTCTGCGGCGAGATCCCGCAGAACCCCGCGGAGCTGCTCGACAGCCCGCAGGCCCGCAAGCTCCTCGCCGAGCTGTCCGAGCGCTACGACATCGTCCTCCTCGACTCCCCGCCGGTCCTCCCCGTCACCGACCCGCTGATCCTCGCCCGCATCGCCCACGGCCTCATCATCGTCGCCCGCTGCCAGGCCACCACCCGCAGCGAGCTCCAGCGCAGCCTGTCGCTCCTGCGCCAGGGCGATAACAACCTCCTCGGCGTCATCCTCAACGAGGTCGACACCCGGCGGGAAGAAGCCGGCTACGGCGTCGGGTACTATGCTTATCACGCGCGTGAGACCGGCCCCGAGCAGGCCTGACGCGACCTCGCTCCGACTCGTGGCTTACTCAGGCACGTAAATTACTCCGCGCCTCGCGGCGCGCTCGCCCCCCGAATGTCCGCGGATACGACCCCCCGGCCCCCGACGCCGGATACCACCGGCTCGCCGCCCGGCTCGCCGTCGCCGACCGACGCGGTCGCGACCTACGTCGCCACCGACGCGAGCGCGCGCGCGCCGTCCGACGGGCCTGCGCTGCCCGGAGCGAGCGTGACCTCCGACGCGAGCGCGGCGTCCGGTGACGCCGCGCCGCGCTCGCCCGACGCGCCGCGCTCGCCGCTGCCGGCGGCGCTGTCGGAGCCGTGGCCGTTCGTGGTCGAGCCGGCCCCGCCGGCCCCGCAGGCGCGTCTGGACGCGTCCGGGCCGCAGCCGGCGGCCGCGCGCATCAGCGGGCCGATCCCGTCGGTCGTGGTCCATCGCCCGGGCTCGACGCATCACACCTCGAAGGCCAACCGCGCCGCGCCGCCGGTGCACGACGAGGGCGAGGCCGCCCACAGCTCGGCGCTGCGCGAGCGGCCGGGACAGCCGCCGTGGGCCCGCATGGCCCTCGCGCTGGCCGTCTGCGGGCCCGCGCTGTGGCTCGGCGGCGTGCCCTCGGCGGTCGTCCCGGTGTTCATCGGCGTCGTCGTGCTGCTGTGGATCCGGCTGTGCGTGCGCAGCCCGGGGCCGCTGCGCGTCCCGTCCGGCAGCCTCATCGGCATCGCCGCGGCGACCGTCACGCTGCTGCAGTGGCTGCCGCTGCCGCTCGCGCTGCGCCAGTGGCTCGCGCCGGACCTGGTCGCGATGTCGGCCGCGGCGCTCGACGGCAGCGGCGCGACGCCGTGGCCGGGCGTGTCACCTGTCCCCGGGGACAGCGCCCTCGAGGCCGCGCGGCTGCTCGGCCTGACCGGCCTGTACGTCGCCGCGGCGCAGCTGTCGTGGCGGGTCAGCGCGGGCCTGGTCGCGGGCCTCGGCAGCCTCGTCGCGCTGATCGGGCTCGCCCAGGCCGGGCTCGGCGTGCGCAAGATCTTCGGGTTTTATCAGCCCGCCGACGTCGACCCGACCCTGACGCCGGCGCTGCTGACCAGCTTCGTCAACCCGAACCACCAGGCCGGGCTGTTCCTCCTGGGCATCTTCAGCGCAGCCGCGCTCGCGGTCTACTATCGGGTGCAGCGCCAGCAGACCAGCGACCCGGGGCGGCTCGGGCGGGCCGGCGAGCGCGGGCTCGTGGCCCTCGCGGCGGTCGCGATCCAGGGCGTCGCGCTGCTGCTGTCGCTGTCGCGCGGGGCGATCACCGCGCTGCTGGTGGTCACGCCGATCGCCCTGCTGATCGCGTGGGCCCGCGACGCGACCGAGTCGCGCGGTCGGCTGTGGCTGCGGCGCGCCGCGCTGCTGCTCGTGTTCGTCGGCGTCGGCGGCTTTTTGGCCCGTCAGAGCGGCGCGTGGGCCGAGCTCGCGACGCTGGCGCGCAGCGCCGAGCCGGGCTTCGAGACCAAGTTTCGCGTCGCGCAGGACGCGATCTCGCTGGTCCCGCTGTCGCCGGTGGTGGGCATCGGCCGCGGCGGCTTCCTCGACCTGTTCCCCGCGGTCGACACCCACCCCGCGGGCGTCGTGCACACGCACCTCGAGTCGGCGCCGATCGCCATGCTCGTCGAGTGGGGCCCGTTCGTCGGCACCGCGATCGGGCTCGGGCTGCTGTGGTGGTGGATCGCCGCGATGTACAGCAGCGGCGGCCGGCACGGGCGTCCGCGGCGGATCGCGCTGTGCGGCCTGCTCGCGCTCGGCATCCACAGCCTCGGCGACTTCAGCCTCGAGTTCCTCGGCGTCGCCGCCCCGCTGTGCGCCCTCGCCGGCTCGCTGTCCGAGCGCCGCATGATCGTCCGCTGGCCCGCGCGCCGGGCCCTGCGGGTCGGCACCGTCGGCCTGCTCGGCGCGCTGCTGCTGGCGATGTGGGCCCTGCCCCACACCTGGCAGCGACGGCCCCGCGGCGAGGTCACCGAGCAGGCCGAGCCGCCGCCCGTGTCCGACCTGACCACCCGCCCGCTCGACGGCGACCTGCACACCCGCCTCGCGTTCGCGGCCGTCGAGGCCCGCGACTGGGAGGAGGCCCGCGCGCGCGCGCTGGTGGCCACGCGGCTGCACCCGCACGCGGCCGACCCGTGGTGGCTGCTGACGGCGGCGGAGTTCGGCCTGGGCCGCGCGGAGGCCTCGGCCGACGCGCTGGCGCACACGCTCGCGGAGGTGCGCAAGCCGCTGTCGCTCGAGGTCGTGAACACGCTGCTGCTGCGCTACCCGAACGCGGAGGAGCTGGCGACGCGGATGCCGCGGGAGCTCGCGCCGTGGACGCTGGTGATGGAGTCGATCATCCCGGTCGCGCCGGCGTACGCGGCGATCCTCGCGGCGGCGCGCAATCAGGTCGACGCGCAGGAGCCGGAGGTCCTGCGCCTGCAGGTCCGCATCGCCCTGGCCAACGACAACCCGACGCTGGCGCGCCACCACGCGGCGATGCTGCGCCAGCTCGCGCCGGACGACCTGCGCAGCCACCTCCTGTTCGTGCAGGCGCTGCGCAGCTTCAAGGTCCCGCGCGAGCGCGAGATCCAGGCGGCCCTCGACGACACCCTCGCCCGCGGCCGATTCACCGAGCCGGGCGAGCTCGGCATGCTCGAGGAGGAGCTCGTCACCTCGCTGCTGCGCGAGGGCACCTCCGAGGGTCGCGCGCGCGCGCGCGCGCTGCTGCCGGCCCTGCTCACGCGCCCGGGCGACCGCGGCGCGCTGCAGCGGCGCAACGCGCTCGCCGAGCTCGCCGGCGGCTGACCGGCGCCGCGGCGCCGCGAAGAGCCGGCAAAAAACCACGCCGCGAAGGAACGCCGAAGGGCCGCCCCTTGCGAGGCGACCCTTCAGCTGCTCATCGGGGCTGGCTCAGCCCTTCTTGTTGTCCGCGTACTTGCGGACCAGCTCGTCCTGGATGTGGCGGGGGACGGCCTCGTAGCGCTCGAACTCCATGGTGTACTCGGCCTTGCCCTGCGAGTTGGAGCGCAGCTCGGTCGAGTAGCCGAACATGTTGGCGAGCGGGACGTGGGCCTCGATGACGCTGGTGCCCATGCTGCTCTCCGAGCCGACGATGCTGCCGCGGCGGCGGACGAGGCCGCCCTGGATGCCGCCCTGGAACTCCTCGGGGGTCTCGACGACGACGCGCATGATCGGCTCGAGGATGACCGGCCCGGCCTTGGGCATCGTCTCCTTGAAGGCCGCGCGGGCGGCGATCTGGAACGCCATGTCGCTCGAGTCGACCGCGTGGGCGGCGCCGTCGTTGACCTCCATCTCGACGCCGACGACGGGGAACCCGATCAGGACGCCGCGGTCGAGCGCCTGGCGGAAGCCGTTGTCGCACGACGGGACGTACTCGCGCGGGATCTTGCCGCCGACGACGTTGTCGAGGAAGTGATAGACCTTCTCCGGGCAGTCCTTGGGGATCGGCCGCATCACGCCGCCGAGCTTCGCGTACTGACCCGAGCCGCCGGTCTGCTTCTTGTGGGTGTACGTGTAGGGGGTCTCCTCCGTGATCGTCTCGCGGTAGGCCACCTGCGGCTCGCCGACGGTGGTCTCGACCTGGTACTCGCGCTTCATGCGCTCGATGTAGATGTCGAGGTGCAGCTCACCCATGCCCTGGATGATCGTCTCGCCCGACTCCTCGTCGCGGTGCACGCGGAAGGTCGGGTCC
>Ga0075163_10003301_pt1 | contig 21670 bp, 19 predicted proteins | sample JI1023141ADNA_FD_71478 | JGI IMG/M metagenome (GOLD analysis project Ga0075163, IMG submission 71478) | Wastewater effluent complex algal communities from Wisconsin, to seasonally profile nutrient transformation and Carbon sequestration -... | ecosystem: Engineered > WWTP > Effluent > Algae... | reverse complement strand
GTAAAAAAAATGGTCTTGCATGTAGAATTACCCATCACAGGCAACCATATTTTAATGGGCACGGATGCGCCAAAAGAAATGGGATTTACAGTTACGTTGGGTAACAACATGCACATCAGTATTGAACCGGAAACAAAGGAAGAAGCAAAAAGAATTTTTGAAGAATTATCTTCAGGAGGAAAGGTGAGTATGCCTTTACAGGATATGTTCTGGGGTGCTTATTTCGGATCATTTACGGACAGGTATGGTATAAACTGGATGATAAATCACCTCACATCAAAATAGCCTAATAATATTTAATACAGCTCGTTTTTATTCTAATTACATTTACAATTGTCCATGATCAAAATGTTGGAATGAATTAAAATTTAAATGTGTTTTAAAATGGCAGGTCTGCAGTAATGACAAGAAGCAGCTAACATATATGAGTTTCTGCTGTGAAGTTTAAGGTCATGTTGTATTGTTTTGGACCTTTCTAAGCTAATAAGCGAGTACACGGATTATTCTCTTTCATCCATGATGCAATATTTCATTACTATTGTCCAAAATTGTAATGAACTTTCAATAAGTGAATTGCGAAAAATCCAAGATATATGACCAAAGTTATTCCTGCGCTTTCTGAGCATTCATTTTTGAGGTATTTTAATTTTATTGCCTTATATGTCGCGCAGGGGATTCCCGAGGGGATGGCATTGTTTGGAATTCCAGCATGGATGGCGATGAATGGTAAAACGCCTGGGGAGATTGGGACTTTTGTAGCGGCCTTCGGATTGCCCTGGAGTTTAAAAATTTTAGTAGCTCCATTGATGGACAGGTTTACATATTTGCCTATGGGTCGCAGAAGACCTTGGGTCATCCTTGGGCAATTGGGATTGATCATAAGTTTTATTGCGATGGCTTTTGTTCCGGATCCATTGAATCATCTCAATATGCTGGCCCTGGGAGGAATGGTGGTTGGGTTTTTCGGTGCATTCCAGGACGTGGCTACGGATGGAATGGCGATTGATGTGGTGCCGATGGATCAGCAAGCGAGAGCAAATGGACTGATGTGGGGTGCAAAGATAATTGGGACATCTGCATCCCTTGCTGTGGGAAGTTGGTTGCTCAACCATTATGGTTTTACTTATGCCATTCTTATGCTTTCGGTAATGGTTGGTTTGATCATGTTTGTACCCCTATGCTTAAGAGAACGTCCAGGTGAAAAAATCCTGCCATGGAGCAAAGGCGTTGCATCCGCAGAAACTAAAAAAATGCAGTTAAGCAGTTGGTTTGATATTTTTAATTCTTTGTACCGGGTATTTAGTTTGCGCAATAGTTTAGTGTTAGCAGTACTTGTATTTGTCACGCAAGGGTCTTTTAATTACATCGCGACCCTGCTCCCCATATTTACCGTGCAGGCGCTCGGTTGGTCAGATCAGGCCTATTCAAATTATTTTGCTACGGCAAGTTTAGTTGGTGGAATAGGAGGGATGTTGATAGGGGGTATTTTGATTGATCGATTTGGGAAAATAAGGATGATGAATATTTATCTCGTAATTCTTATCTGCCTGACCATAGGATTCGTATTGTTAAAGCTTCAATGGGCAAGCACCTGGTTTATTGTAAGCTTTATGATTGTTTATCAACTGCTGTATGTGTTTACCTGCATCGGTGTATTTGCCATTGCCATGCAATGCTGTTGGAAGAAAGTTTCAGCCAGTCAGTTTACCATTTACATGACCATTTCGAATATGGGTAGAATTGTGGGTGCCAAATTGATCGGTCCGATCAAGTTTCAATTCTCATGGGAATATACGGTGCTGGCGTTTGCCATTATGATGCTTTTAGGCTTTGTGATCATTCAATTTTTGCACATGAAAAATCACTTAAAACATTTGGATGATCTGGAGACTGAATTTACCAATAAAGATTTGAGCCCATTAATGGATAAAACATAAAAAGTTGAATTTGGAGTATGCTGATTATTTAATACACTTTAACTTTTCCATTGGAAATGTATTTGAAATAAAACTTTTAAATAATAATTTTGAAATACATCACACGCACGGTTTGGATTTTGTCGGTGGTGAGTTTGCTCACGGATACCGCAAGTGAAATGCTTTATCCGGTTATGCCAATTTATTTAAAAACTATTGGCTTTTCCATATTGTTTATAGGCATTCTGGAAGGATTTGCGGAAGCAACTGCCGGTCTGAGTAAAGCCTATTTTGGCAAGTGGTCTGACGTGTCGCAAAGACGTGTACCTTTTGTACAAATGGGTTATGCACTAAGCAGCATTTCAAAACCCATGATGGCCATATTTGTATTTCCATTGTGGATTTTTTTTGCAAGATGCATTGATCGATTGGGAAAAGGTATCCGTACTGGTGCACGAGATGCCATGCTTTCAGATGAGGCAACAAGAGAAACCAAGGGAAAGGTTTTTGGATTTCACCGCTCAATGGATACATTTGGCGCTGTGTTGGGTCCTGTGCTGGCATTGATTTATCTTAATTATTATCCTCAGAATTACAAGACATTATTTTTCATTGCATTTGTTCCCGGTATTTTTGCAGTACTGGCCTCTTTTTTCTTAAAAGATAAACTGCAGGAAAAATCAGAGCAGAAAGTTGCGGTTTCTTTTTTTTCCTTTTTGCAATACTGGAAAGAAAGCCCGTTGGCATACAAGAGGCTGGTGATGGGATTACTTATTTTTACTGTATTCAACAGTTCAGATGTTTTTCTCTTATTAAAGCTGAAGGATGCCGGTTTTGGGGATAGTTCGGTGATCGGCATTTACATATTTTACAATCTGGTTTATGCTTTATTTTCTTTTCCAATGGGTATACTTGGCGACAAGTTTGGCTTGAAATCCATTTTTATTTTTGGCCTTACTTTGTTCGCGATAGTATATTTTGGTATGACACAAAGTGCGGATTTGGTTTACTTCTGCATCCTCTTTTTAATGTATGGTATTTATGCTTCCTCCACGGAAGGAATTTCAAAAGCCTGGATTTCAAATATTACCAATAAAAAAGATACAGCAACTGCGATCGGAACATTTTCCGGATTGCAAAGTTTGTGTACCATGCTGGCCAGTTCAATTGCTGGTATCATCTGGTATAATTGGGGCCCATCCGCAGCCTTTTTTACCACAGGATCTGTAACGATTCTTGTGATTCTGTACTTCATTTGGATTCCAAAACCTGTATCCATTTCTGAGGACATGGTATTAAGTAAAAAAAATCAACTTTAACACCAATGGTATAATTTGATTTTAATTTTCCTTGTTTAATATTTTGAACTTTTATTTTATATTTGGACTAAGAACTTTCCAAGTATTCAACTTCCTGGTAATTTTTTTAAAATATTTATATTTGATTTTATTTTGAGCCTAAAAAATACACCGCCAGTTCCTATTCCAACTTTACACTTGTTTCCGGTTTTAGATAAGATGTTAATTGAATTATTAAAATCCCTTACTCCGGACCAATGGAATTTGCCAACTATAGCAAGACAATGGACGGTAAAGGACATTTCTGCCCACCTGCTGGACGGTAATTTAAGAAACCTATCCGCATCCAGAGATAATTATTTTGTTCAGCAGGATGTGACTTTTGCATCTTATGGTGATTTGGTTTCGTATCTCAATCAATTGAACCATGAATGGACCAATGCCGCCAAAAGACTGAGTCCACAAATAATCACTTACTTATTGGAATTGTCCGGAAAGCAATATGTAGAACATTTGAATTCACTCGACCCCTTTGGAAAGGCTATTTATTCTGTTGCCTGGGCTGGACAGGATGTTTCAGAAAATTGGTTTCACATAGCCAGAGAGTATACCGAAAAATTTCTACACCAGCAACAGATACGCGATGCTGTAGGTATTCCCGGGCTGATGACGAAAGAGTTGTTTTTACCTTTTATGGATATCATGTTGTTTGGCATGTTACCGACCTACAAAGATGTTGCAGCGGAGAATGGAACATACATAAGCATTGTAATTAGTTCTGAGATTGGAGGGACCTGGAATCTTTACAAAGAGAACGACAGCTGGTGCTTTATAGAAGATCCAGGTAAACAACCTGATGCAACATTGGAAATAGAACCTGATCTTGCCTGGAAATTATTTTCTAAAGGTATATTGCCGGCGGAAGCCTTGCCCAAGGTTAAAATATCCGGAGATATTGCATTGGCAAAATATGCTTTAAAGATGGTTTCGGTTATGGCTTGAGGAATATCCATTAATGAGCTGTCAGATCAGATAAATAATTCTAACTTTAATATTGCTCTTGTAAAAAAAATATTAAATGTTAATACAAAGGTCTGGCGAGGATTTGAATCATTTATGATTAATTTTGTTAGACTCTTTCTTTGAAAATATTTCTTGCTTTACAAATCGATTGATCGCAGTTTCATTTTATTAATCACGAATGAATATTTATGTGGAGACAAATAAAAGATTTTATTTTAATTACTGCAGGTATATTTTCAGCAGCATTTGGATTTAAGGGATTTCTTTTGACGAATCAATTTATCGATGGAGGAGCGACTGGAATTTCGTTGTTGTTGTCTGCTTTGACTTCTGTGCCCCTCTATGTATTTATTATCGTAGTCAATATTCCATTTATCCTTCTTGCCAATTCCATCCTTGGGAAATCGTTCGCCATCAAAACCGCAGCAGCTATTTCAGGCTTGGCTCTTTGTTTGGCTACGGTTAGTTTTCCCAACGTGACAGATGATAATTTGCTGGTTGCGGTTTTTGGTGGTTTTTTCCTGGGCGCGGGAATTGGACTTTCTGTAAGGGGTGGGGCTGTCATTGATGGAACAGAGGTGTTGGCCATTTATTTGAGCAGGAAATTGGGAACCACAATCGGGGACATCATTATCGTGATCAATGTACTTATTTTTTCTGCAGCTGCTTACTTACTTTCCATTGAAATTGCATTGTATTCCATGATCACCTACATTTCAGCATCCAAGACCCTTGACTTCATCATAGAGGGAATAGAAGAATACATTGGTGTTACCATTGTCTCTCCTCACTGTGAAGCCATCCAACAAATGATTGTGGATACGATGGGTAGGGGAGTTACAATTTATAATGGGAAACGTGGATTTGGTAAGCGGGGTGAATCCAATGAAATGGATATTGTATATACTGTTTTGACCCGACTCGAAATAAACAAATTAAATACTGAATTAGAAAAAATTGATCCGGATGCATTTGTCATCATGAGTAGTATCAAGGATACTAAAGGAGGTATGATAAAGAAAAGACCTTTAAAGCATTGAGGTGTTTTCAAGTGGTGCAAGGTCATGGTAAACGATTCGGTATTTTATTCATATTTTACCTTTACAGGAGGATCATCAACACATTATTCATAAGCATCCCCGTTTCATGCGCTAATCTGCCCAAGAGTGGACTCTTTAGAAGTTACATCCACAAGTGATATTTAGAATTTATTCAAGAGATCCGGTGCCATAATATTCGTATATTTGCGAATTAAATATGAAGATTCATGGTTACTAAAACTCATAAGTTTACAAAGCGTCAAGAGTTGATAGCCAAATTTGCACATTCCCTGGCTAACCCCATTCGGGTTTCGATTTTGGAGCTTTTGGCAAATAAGTCCTGTTGTTACCACGGAGATCTTTCTGAAGAGTTTCCTATTGCAAACAGCACCTTGTCTCAACATTTGAAAGTTTTAAAAGAGGCAGGACTGATCCGGGGCGAGATCACCCCACCAAAAACAAAGTATTGTATTAATCCCGAGAATTGGGGATTGGCTAAAGGCTTGCTCATTGGATTTTTTGATCAATCTATACACCAATTGGATTGTTAAATTTGGAAAAATTATAATTTATGTTCGTTAAAGTACGAATGTAAGGAAATTAAATGTCTTTTATTTTGGAGGAGAAGTTGATGGTTTTTTGTAACTCATTTTTACCTCATGTCAGCAGAATCGGGATTCATAAAATCACCTTGAATGAGTGAATTGAATTCAGAAGTTATTTAAAATTAAATAGGGATGAAGACCAAGTTAAAATTTTTAGATAGATTCCTCACACTTTGGATTTTTTTGGCGATGCTTATTGGGGTAGCACTGGGCTATTTTTTTCCCGGTATCTCACAATGGACAGAATCATTTTCTGTTGGGACAACGAATATCCCATTAGCCATTGGTTTGATATTGATGATGTATCCACCTTTGGCAAAAGTGGATTACTCTTTGCTGCCAAAAGTATTTCAGGATAAAAAAGTCATCAGTCTTTCACTGATTCTAAACTGGTTTATTGGTCCGATGCTCATGTTTGTCCTTGCAGTTATTTTTCTTCGGAATGAACCTGATTACATGGTTGGATTGATTCTGATAGGATTGGCGAGATGCATTGCCATGGTGATTGTATGGAATGATTTGGCAGGCGGTAATCGGGAGTATGCCGCTTTATTGGTTGCACTGAACAGTATATTTCAATTGTTAACCTATAGTTTGTATGCTTGGTTTTTTATTAACGTATTGCCGCAAAAATTTGGTTTGGGTAATTTTAATATTCACGTACCAATGGGTGAAGTGGCTCAAAGCGTAATGATATATTTGGGCATCCCTTTTATAGCAGGATTTGTCAGTCGTTACCTGTTGATTAAATTGAGGGGCCTGGAATGGTTCAATATAATTTTTATCCCAAAAATTTCTCCCGTGACTTTATATGCATTACTTTTTACCATAGTGCTGATGTTTAGTTTGAAGGGGGATAAAATTTTGGAACTTCCTTTAGATGTGGTCAAAATTGCCATTCCATTGGTGATTTATTTTATACTTATGTTTTTTATCAGTTTCTTTATCAACAAATACATGAATGTGGAATACAGTAAAAATGCTTCTGTGGCATTTACCGCCACGGGCAATAATTTTGAGTTAGCTATTGCTGTTGCCATTGCAGTGTTTGGGATTCATTCAGGACAAGCTTTTGCGGGGGTAATAGGGCCTTTGGTGGAAGTGCCGGTGCTGATCTTGTTGGTGAAGGCCAGCCTCTATCTAAAAAAGAGATATTATCATTTAGAAGGTCCGGTTAATTAAATATGACTTTTGTAATTCAGAATAACTATATACATCAGCAACAGTTTGAGTATGAATAAAAAATATTTTTTGATCTTGTTATCCATAAGTTTTATTTTCCTTTGGGTAAATTCAGGAAAAGCGCAGGCAATATTCAAGGGGGAAATCACCGATATAAATGAGCAGTTTCTTCCATATGCAATGGTCTCCTGGTATGGCACCAAGATCATTACACAAGCGGATGAGAAGGGCTACTTTACTTTACCATTTCCACCGGATACAAATCATCTGCCATTTAGATTAGTTGCAGAGTATGCTAGTATCCGGGATACTTTTGAGTTTGATGATTTATATTCCTATTGGACTTTTAAAATGGATGCAACCGTAACCTTGGAAGAAGTTAAAGTTTACGATCAGCGGAAAGGCGCTTACATTTCATCTCTGCAGCCAATAAAAATTGAAGTGATCAACAGGACCGAGATGAGAAAGGCTGCTTGTTGTGATTTGGCTGGTTGTTTTGAAACCCAAAGTTCTGTTCAACCTCAGACCACAAACATTCTTACCAATGCCAAAGAGCTTCGTATTCTTGGATTGAGTGGTGTTTATAATCAGGTTTTGGTGGATGGTCTGCCAACTTTTCAGGGATTGACTTATACCTATGGAATCAGCACCCTTCCAGGAAGTATGGTAGAAAATATATGGGTTGTAAAGGGATCTAACAGTGTCTTACAAGGGTTTGAAAACATGGTCGGACAAATAACAGTATTTCCCCGAGAAGGAGGTACTGCTGAACCATTTACTGCGGATCTTTTGGTCAATAGTTTTAACGAGAAACACCTGAATGCAGGCACAGCAATGGTGAAGAATGATTGGTCTAACTATCTCACCATGCATACCTCTCAACCAGGAAATAAATGGGATAAGGATAAGGATGGATTTTTAGATTTGCCTTTGCTTACCCGTTATTCAGCGTACAACAAGTTACGCTATAGAAAGGAAAATCAAAATGGTTTTAGTTCATTTTTAGGAATCAGGTTGGTTGACGAAAAACGCATTGGTGGACAATCTTCCTTTAATGCGGAAACTGATCGCGGCAGCACACAAGCTTATGGGCAGCTGATTCAATTCAAGCAAACAGAAATTTATACAAAATCTGGTTTTCGGTTGAATGAAAATCAGAAGATATCCTTGCTGGCAAGTAGGGTTGGGCATGACCAGCAATCCTGGTTTGGTGTGGTGAGATATCAGGGCAAACAAATCCAACAATATGCTAATCTGCAATACGAATTATTTTATGGTACAAAAAAGCAACACGATTTCAAAACAGGCTTTTCTTTTCGTCACTTGCAAGCAAAAGAAGACATTTCGTTTTATTCCGATACGGTGCAAAGAAGCTATGCCGGGAAATATTCTAAATTGGAAAAAATTCCGGGATTTTTTATGGAAAATATTTTCAAATCTGTCGATGAAAAATTAACTGCAATAACCGGTATTCGTGCAGATCATCACAATGACTTTGGTTGGTACTTGACACCCCGGGTTTTGGTAAAATATAAAATCAAGGAAGAGACTGACTTGCGGGCATCCTTTGGAACAGGATGGCGTACAGTTAATTTATTTTCAGAGAATATTAATCTACTTACCGGAAATAGGGACATACTTTTTAAAGAACCTTTAAAACCGGAGGAATCACTAAATTTTGGATTAAGTCTGACACAGAATTACAGTCTAGGAATTTTCGATTTTTCCGGCAGTTTGGATTATTACCACACACAGTTTAAGAATCAATTTTTTCCGGACTATGATTCAGATTTTTCATTAGCGATCATTCAGAATTTTGCACAACCATCCATATCCAATGGACTCCAGGCAGAAATTTCTGCTGAGGTACAGAACAAGGCAAGTTTTAAACTTTCCTATAATTTTTTGGATGTTTATCGAAAGATAGCAGACAAGAAACAGCTTCTGCCATTCAATGCCAGAAACAGAATACTTGCGGTAGCTGGTATTCATTCCAGGAGACCATTATGGCAGTTGGATATGAATCTGCATTGGTACGGTACCCAAAGGTTACCAAGTACTTTATCCTCACCCTTAGAATATAGGCAAGCTTTAACTTCAAAACCATTTACCATAGTTAGCCTACAGTACACCCATACATTTAAAAATTTGGAAATTTTTGGTGGGTGTGAAAATATCATGGATTTTAGGCAGCTTAGACCTATAGTTGGTTATCAGAATCCCTTTGGAAAATATTTTGATACTTCTTTCGCCTGGGGACCGACGCGTGGCAGAGAATTCTATATTGGTTTTCGTTTCAAAATTCCAAAGCTGAAGGAAGAATGATAATTTTACACACCTTTTTAAATTTAGTTCCCTTTTTAAAGAATTAAACTCAAACTTATTTGCTGGTCACTTTTTGATGTATTCTAAATTGCGCGGATTAATTTTATATTAGTAGAGAGTAAGTAAGCATGCAACAATCTCATTTTAAGTATTATGGTTCGTGATGAAAGATTCAATACAAATAGAGAAGAGCGCTCCCATTCAGATACGACCTTTGATTACCATATAGGTAATGAACTGCACTTCATTAAGCGAATAAATTCTACCAGCAGCATCAAACAAGCAGGTTTTAGTGACACGATTAACAGCAGGTCAACTTGACTGCATTTAGCTGGTAGGTCTACCTAACAGCATCCAGCTTGTAGGCGGGCATGGAAACTAAATAAAAGATACTAGAAGGTATTTTGACTTGAAATAGAATTTCTAATGCATAATATGGGTTAAACCCACAAACTTATATCCAGAAATTAAAATAATGACCAGCTATTTCAAGACAAGCTAATATGAAATTATACAGCATTTATCACTGGTCCGTTTCATAAATATTATTTACCATCTTATACTCTTTGTGCCAAAGCCTAAACGAAAAGTAAAAAATTGAAATGATCATAAGTCCATAAATTACATACAATGGTCTGCCCACTAAATCTCTAAATGAATTATATAAAGAGATATTGTAAAACTGACCTAAATTATGAATTGTCGCTAAAAAACTTACGAAAATTAATACTCTTACTAACACATACCCTGAATGAGCAAGAAGCGTTTTTTTGTTTTTTGGGGTTTTGTAGAAGATTTCAAGAAATCGTCCTTTTTCATTAAAATATATCTCCGAAACATAGTCAGTCAGATTATTCGAAGTGGATCTAATTTTTGTCGCATTATACTTAAATGAATAGTAGTAAAATGCATAAATAATCAGTCCAACAATAATCAAATTGGCAATAATTAAACCAGTCCAGCCAACGCCAAAAAACTTATATAAGGGATTTTGTTCACCTGACGGGTTGTCAAAAAACCAAAGACTTGTCGAATAAAAGTCGCAACCTCTGGCAAAGAGAAGAAGAAATGTGAGCAGGTAAAATTTAATTTTCATAATATGGGTTTATGCAAGAATGAACTTTAGAAATTTTCACGTCCACAGACATTGGCTATAAAACGAATGTGAGATTGTTTTTATTTTAATTGACATATGGTTGTATTTTATCTCCCTTTTTTTACTTAATCCATTTCCCATGGCAAATTATAAATCTCGACTGGCTGTTGCTGGGGAAATTTCCCTAAAATTCTTCAACCCATATATTGCATTAGGGTTTCGTAATGAAAGGCAAAAGACCAATAAAGACAAGCACTCCCATGAATGAACGATCTTTAATTACCATCAAATTAATGAACGACAGTTCATTAAGTGAATGACTTGTCCGACCACCGGTGTAACCGTGCCTGACTGCGTCAAGCAGGCAGGAGCGAAAGCTGAAATTCTTTGACTTGGAGCAGAAATTCTAATGCAATATATGGTTCAAGTATTCTTTCCGGGAAAAATTGCTGGTTTTGACAATTGATTTTAATAACTTCAACCGTTCTATATTTGAATGCTTAAGGTTTTGATTGTTTAGTAAGTCTGACAGCGATTCAATAATAATCTCAAGCATAAATTCAATGAAGACAGTGGATTCTCCCGAACTATCAGAATTTCCCAATGAATCATAATATTGTTGTTGTCGTTCTTTTATTAGTATTTCAATTGGTAAATATTCAAAAACTGGATAAGTTTCTTTTAAAATTAGTGTTAGCCATAATTTCCCCATTCTACTGTTTCCATCCATAAATGGGTGGATGTACTCCATTTCATAGAGAAACACACAACTCTTGATTAAAACCAAATCCTCATCATTTTTCAAATATTCAAACAAATCACTCATTAACAACTTCAGCATTGCTCTTGGTAGGGCAACTTGCGCAACTTCAGAGCCTTTAACTATCCCTATTGATTTATTTCTAAGTCTGCCAGCAGAATCAATGAGTCCATTCATTAGAATTCCTTGTGCTTCACAGAATGTATTAAATCATAAGGAATTAATTGATCAATATAATGATAAGCGGTAAATGCATTGTTCAGCTAGCCAATTTTCTCTGAAATTAAGGCAACTAACTTTAATATCTGTCCAGTTATTTTATAAGATGATTTCATTTTTTGAAGCACTGATAGTATCAGTTGATACTATCAAAGATTAATAATTATGTTTCATCCGAATTTATTAATTGATTTTTAAGATTATATACCTAAAATCTAACTCATAAATATGCCTACGTCACCATTCACCTTCAGTAAATAATTGAATTGTTCTGCAACCGAATTTTATGGAAAGCAAATCATTACCGTAAATAAAGCAGACAATTACAGAAAAGAGAAAAGTCTTTGATCAAGATACAGATGCTGTTATGGGTTGGTTTTATATATAATAGAAGGTTATAAAAATTTACTTAAAGACAGTTTATATTGTTCAATTAATTGCAAATTCAGCTTGACATTTCCTTAATTGAATAGCATGTCCCTAGTAAGTTTGACAAGATATGTAAGCCTTCTTTTATTCCGGATTATATTTATAGGCTTAATCACCAGAATCTCATGAAAGTGCCAGAAATATTTAGGGTATTTTTCAGTGCTCGATTTCCGTTTGAGTGAATCACCATAACTTAATGAAACTCTGCATGACTAAACTGGGAAGGGAGTATACTAGGCAGGTAATTAAAGTATTTCGCCTTCGATTTGGTGAAGCAGATTAATGTGAGAAATGCACAAAGTTAGAATAATTTGATTCTTTCGCTTAATCGTTTATGAGTTTAAATTATTTGTCAGAACTAATAGTGAAAATCCTCCTAATAATTTCACGGCAAGATCTTCATTTGATTTAAAAAGTAATTTTCTTGGTAAAGTTGCAATTTTTGATTTTAGTGTCTTTCTTGGTAATTCCAAAGAACCTGCAGTATAAAAGTAATCTACAATGTCATAACCTGAATCAACTAATGTTGCAATAGCTGTTTCTTTCATAAAGTAATGCAAATGGCCTACCGAATATCTTGCAGACATTAGATTATTTCTCAAGATCCCTTGAGCAGAAATATCTAATGGAATATGAAATATTGTATTTTTTGCTTTGTTTTTGGACAATTTCAGAAACCCTAAATAATCATCAACATGTTCAAATACATCAATCATCAATAATAAATCGAAGCATGCATTTATCTCTAATAAATTTTCATTCTTAAATTCTAATCTTTCCTTTTCTCTTGTTTTGGCAAGACTTATTGCATCACTCGAAATATCATATCCTGTATAACTTACATAATTTGGCATTGATAAATGTAACTGATTTAGTATTTCACCAGCGCCGCAACCTATTTCTGCAATTGTTTTGGGATTTATAGGGTTTCGGTTTAGCATTTTAATAATTTGTTTTGCTTTCCAGGGCGAATCCTCAACATGCCAAGTTGGATTATTTTTCAAGTATTCGCCATTTTCTTCTATGTAAATTTTTTCGGACATAGGTTTTATTATTTGAAATTAACAATATGGTTTTAGTATTATATTTTATAATTATTTTAAAGGTTATTGATCCGGGTACAGAGGTAAAGATAATTAAAAATTGGAATGGTTTGACTTGGGAGTGATTCCATTTTACATAATTAATTATTAGAGGGTAACTGATGGATGTGGTTTATTTCATTTTAAGCTCTTGAGTAAGCTTCCACGGCTGGTTCTAAAGCCAGAATAACCAAGATTTTCAAAACGTGAATTTTATTTACCTTCCCTGGATGAAGGGTAATATGAAAAGAATAAGACCAGGTTCAAAACTTATGAACCAAAACGCATTTCTGTACTTGATCACAGTTTGAACGGTTCTCTATATCAAAATAGTCCCCCATTTGACCGGATCTATGTGGCTTCTACAAAATTTGTGCGTCCTTAGTTAATTTCAATAAAGAGAACTGAAGATAAGTAAGGTTCTAATCGTAGTCCAAACTTAGACTCTAATTGTTTGTTTAATTCTTCAATATTCGTAAACTTCTCCAATTCTAAATTGTATTTAAAAACATCACTTCCTTTGTATTGAACAAATGTCCGCAACTTCCTTTCAAAAAAGGAAGCTAACTCAGCTAAAGACAACCTGGTTATTATAAACTTATTTTCTTTAGATTCTGCCATTCCGCCACCTTCAATTTCTTCTTTATTTAATTTTAATTTTTTGTCATCCACTATTACTATTGAATACGTTTGGACATCTTTATTTTCTTTTTTTATATTAAAATTAAATACTCTTTGTAAGTCGTCTATTATTCTTTCTTTTTCAAATTTGTAATTAATTTTATTTGAAGAACTCTTTGATGTTAAATTTATGAAAATGGTATCTAATTCAAATTTATTATTTACCATCTGTAGGTCAGATACGCTAATTAAATCTTGAATAATATCTACAACTGTTGCCCCTCTATAATAAATATTGATCGCACTATCCAGGTAAATTCCCTTTTGAGTTTTAGCTTCAAATTCTTCGTTTTTGTCACTAATAGAAATTTGATAAGTATAGATTGCGTCACCATTTTTAGGTATGTCCAAATAATATTTTCTTAATGATGATTGGGTTGGGGTAGGGACCTGTTCATTTGAATTTATACGATGTAATACTTCCTCTAAATGGATGGAATTTCCTACCCATACAAGAGTGCCTTCTGGATTAATCACAGCAGTTAAGGGTCTTGCTTCAATTTCAAATAGTTTAAACAGTGTTTTGTTTTCATCAGTGAAAAATGAAATAAGATGGTTTCTTTTTGATAGAAAATTTGAAACCCTTGTTTTTGATTCGTCACTTACTGCCACAATTTGTATTTTATTCCGAAGAGCAGTTTGAATACTGTCTAAATGTGGAAATGAAGCAATACAAGGTGCACACCAGGTTGCCCAAAAGTCTAAAACAATAATTTTGTTATTTTCTAACTGAGCATTATTTAGTGCATTGAGGTTTATTGATCTTAAGTCTATTTTGTCGCCAATTTTTACTTGACAGAAGACTGTGAATGGGATGGTGATAAGTAATAAAATCAAAAGTTTAAATTTCATTCAATAGATTTTAACATTTGCAGATACCGCTGAAAAATTTATCTGGCGTTTTTACCAACTGCCAAGTTGAACAGCTTGAACAGTCTGAAAATTGGAAAAGCGCTTCAAATTAGCTAAGGTATGTTGAAGATCATTTAGTCTATTTCTAACTTGGGGATAAATATTATATTGTCATATTGCTCTCATCTTATTCCCTTTAGGATCGTGTGTAACTTCTGCAAGCCCAAGTTTTTCCATTAATGGGGGGATGTACATGCCAAATCTTCCACGGAGTCCTTTTTTTAGTCCATACCAACCACCATTTGGATTATTTTCAGATCTCCCCCAGGCTTCAACAGTTCCTTCCTTTGCAGGTTTTTGTTCGTCTGCACTGCCTAATTCCATCCAATCTCCATGGTGTTTAAGCATGGTATGCAATTCTGACAAACATTTTGCATCATACATAAGCGTTGTCTTGCCAACGATACACATGATAACATCTTTTCCGTCTTTTACATCTCGATACATTTCGTAATCTGAAGTCAGTGGTGGAGTTTGTAATTTCCACGGATTTTCTTTTGTTCCTTCCTTTGACATATTTATTTGTTTTAAATTTTATCGTTAATTTGTTTAGGGTAAAGGATCAATAAAAATCCTCCAAATTAGGTATGAAGGCTTCCATTGAACCAAAGTATGATTAGAAGTAATTTTTTAAATTCATTAGTTAATGAGGAGTAGGTTTTTCTATATAATTTAATAATTATGGATTATATATTTATACGTGATAAGTCTGGTCTATATCTACCTTTCCCCAGAGCATTAACATAAGAGTAATCTGTGCAGCAAAATGAATTATCGTTTCTGTGGGGGATGGGTTTCTATCATGTTTTAATTTTTTATACTTTTTTATATGTCCCTCCAATGAATTAACAGTTGTGCTCCAAAGTAAGAATGTTGAAGCATGAGTCATTATGGCAATTTTTCTAACAGCCGGTGCTTTGATGTTCAATACCTCAGCAATTTCCATTCTGAAAGTTGAGGAAGATGTTACTTCGCTGGTTGACATATTTTTGAATTCAAAGTTAATAATTTGTCCTAATTTCCATGTTAAGTTTATTAGATTTTTTTATAACTTATCTTGGGAATGGGATTGAATTGCCTATTGTTATTAAGCTTTAACTATAGTCATTTTGACTAGATTTTACCGATTTTGGCTTTGTTAAATTTTTGTAATGAATCCTTTTTGCAATAATTTTAGGAAATTATCTGACAACTGTTGAAGAAATACTTGTCATTATCCAATTACCATTAATTTTCTGAAAAGTTGATGTCCAGGCAAATGTGGTTAATTCATCGTTTTCCTCAATAGTTTTTATTCTTACTCTTTTGTTTACATGCATATATGCCATAGTTCCGTCCATTGAAACCTTAATAATTGGTGGTTGCAAATCATCCCATTCTATAAATCTTACTGTGTCAAAATATCCTTGAAACCTTTTAGTGAGCTCATCTTTTTTGGGTGAACTGATTTTGCCATTGCTTATTTCCATAAAATCATCTGACATCATAGATACCAATAGCTTGGCATCACGATTGAAATGTGCTTTTCTTTGTAATTCGTGCAATTCCATGATTTTTTTTATGGCAATGATTTTCATTGGAATATCAAATACGGCCAGGTTAATTTGGTTAATCTTTATGGTATGAAAATTTAATTCAAAAATACCCTGTTGGTCAAGGAATGAGACACTTGATGGAAGTTGTAAGTTTCCTACTTTTTTCCATTCTTTAATTTCCATTCTAATGGTTTCAGGTTTTTCACTAATAGGACTGAAAATTATTATGCCAAGTAAAAGATTCGTATTTATATCAAAATACAACTGAGCCGTTTTGTTCAATTCATCTATACCGGATAGTTTTACAGCTTGTTTACCTGCGAAATATTCATAACCATTGTATTTCAAATCCTGGAATCTTTCAGTAAGATGAGTTGCAATCCATTGAAGTTCGTGTGACCGCCAGGCAAAAGCCAAATATTTGTTAGAAATTTCTATCTCTTTACCACTTGTCCAATAAGTATCGCCGTTTACTATGCCAACATAATCAGGTTTATTTTTCCGTATTTGTCTAAAAATCGTCTTTGATTCAGAAGCAGAATGTATCTCAGTCTGATATTCTCCGTTTGGACCTGTGCAATTAGCAAGGGAATAAATGTTTTGTACTCTTAAAATATTACTTAGTCCACCAATTTTCTTAGTATATTTATCAAGCACCGCTGAAACATTTTCTTGGGCAGATAGTAATGATGTCCAAAATGTCACTACTCCAACAATAAAAAATTGTATTTTATTCATGATAAAAATTTCATTAAATTCTGCTTTGACTGCTTCAGGATGTAATTTAACTTTTAGTAAATTGGACAGTTTTAAGTATCCTTATTAACACGTAAATAGCTGTTTCAGACCGGAGGTGTGGAATATTGTCAACCGGTGGCTTGCCTAGGGAAAAGTCATTTTGTCTATTTGCATTTCTTAAGAACATTTATTTGTGATTATTGAGGAGCAATACACAAATTTAATAAATTTGTTTAGTCATTGCGAAACTCATTATTTTTTTTGATTTTTCGATTAACTAATTCTGAATATTGTATATCTCTGATATTCATCGATATGTAAGTTATTGTGATTGTAAATTTCTTTGGTGCAATGAGGATATTGTGTTTTTTTTTTGATTTTGTGCTGCGATTTTTAGCTTCATTTCTACTTTATTTTATATTATTGGTTCAGACTTGGTTGTTCAAATGTAAATATTTCTTTACTAGTTTTATTCTTAATTATACTATAACTATAGCATCACCTACGACGTTTCGGGGGTTTAAAAAGTTGCCGATTTCAAAGCACAAAACTATCTGCCAACACTGCACTGGATACGAAATACAATTGTTCATTTAACCGCTTAACCGCCTATTTCTTCTACTTGCTGTTATAGGGCGTTTTTCTTTTTGTCATAGCTATGTCAGTCATTGAGTTTTGTCTATTACTGAAATTGTTAAATCTTGTGATCCATTTTTCCAAATACTATTTCCAAGGTCAATCAATTTTTGTTTGTCACAGTCAATTACCCGTGCGAAAATGTTGCAAGCGTCCAGTCCTTTACCGTCACCATAATATATTCCAAAACAGTTTGCTGTCTTCGTTCTGATGGGCTTTGTCGGACCAAATACAACTTCGCCTGGTTCGGTGAATACTGATGCGTTTTCTTGTATGATGTCAAGTTGCGGCACGTTGTCTATCCAGATTTCTTGTCCAGAAACCCTTGCGTGATGAAACGTCCTTGTAAATGGTAATATGTCAACAAACGCTTTTGATGTCACAGGTGCATTGTCAAGGTAGAATTCGAATCTTATTTCTTGGTTGGCCAATGTCGTTATTTTAAATCCAGTCATACTTTTTTTAATTTTTTAATGTCGATTTGTGTCGTTTTTAAAATGGCATATAATATCAGAGTGTGAAAATACCTAAATTCAATGCGTTTACAATGCAATATTAGAAAATTTCTAAGGTGGGTTCCGAATAAATTAACCCTAGTTAGATGTTTTTTCAAATCTGACGTTTTCGGGTTTGGCGAAGGTGGCGATTTTCACCACAAATGTTAATGCGGAGTACTAATTATTGATTAACTACAAATGTGTCTGTGGAGCTCTGAACCACCACTTTTGCCCAACCATTGTGCGGTCGTTTTTTTCAATTAAATGTAGTTCGAAATTCCAACGGTGTTTGTTTTGTCTTGGATTTAAATAACTTATTGAATGATTGTGAATGTTCAAAACCCAATTCATACGCAATTTCACTTACAGATAAATTTGTTGTAGATAATTTTACTTTAGCTTTTTCTATTAATTTATTATGTATATGTTGTTGTGTTGTTTGACCAGTTAAAATTTTTAGCATAGTGCTTAAATAATCTGTTGTAAGATTTAAGTTTTGTGCAATATATTGAACCGTGGGTAAGCCTTTGTCATAAGCTTTTTCACTTTTATAGTAATCTTCTAAAAGAATTTCCAATCTATCCAATATTTGATGATTTGAAATTTTACGGGTCAAAAATTGACGCTGATAAAATCTCTCAGCATAATTAAGTAATAATTCTAATTGACTTATGATGATATGTTGACTGAACTGGTCAAGGTTTGCTTGATATTCGACCTTTATATTTTGGAGTATTTCAAAGATCGTATTTTCTTCCTTTTCGGATAGAAATAGTGCCTCACGAACGGAATAATTTAAAAATGAATATTTTTTTATGTTTGTTGCTAAAGAAGTCCCAAATAGAAAATCAGGGTGGATGGCTAAAATCCATCCTGAAGGATTACTATTCAAATCTTCTTCTATCAATTGGACTGAAATAACTTGCTCTGGCGAAAAAAAAGTCATTAACCCTTCATCAAAATCATACGATTCTTGACCATAACGATATTTACCAACAACATTTCGTTTTATAGAAATAGTATAAAATTCTTGCACCCATTTCAACTCATTGTTAACAGGTGTTGGTTTTATTTCGCTATAATCTATCAAACTTATCAAAGGATGATTGGGTGCAGATATGTTGTTGAAACGATGAAGTTCGTTTATACTCTTTAATCTTGTTGGAATTGACATTTATAAAATTATTGAAAGTAATAACTCTTATTTCTTATACAATTTTAGTTGCTTTAACTATTTAAACGGAAAATTTGCTTTTGTTGTTTCATTAGCCCAATTCCATAGCTTAGCATTTAAGGTTTTGTCTAAAGCTGCTGCATCGATTTTTGCTAAAGCTGGTTTTCCTTTTTGTTCATTATGGCCATCTGGACCCCAATATTGTCCACCTTTGGCATCTTCACGTAAGCAAGCAGCTAGTGTAGGTTGAGCACCTTCTTTGGCATTCATTAGTTCGAGTGATGCAAGCATATCCTTGTCCATATATTTTTGTAAATCAGTTTCGCTAAAGCCTGGATGTGAAGCTAAAGATATAATTTGGTTGCCATTTATCCTAAGTCTTTTTTCAAATTCAATAGCAAAAATTAAATCGGCTAATTTGCTTTGTCCATATTCTCTCCAATTTTTATATTCTTTTTCTAATCGGAAATTATTAAAATCAATTACAGCCCCTCTATGAGCAATACTACTCAAGGTTACTACTCTTGAACCTTTTGTGGCCTCCAATAGATTAAATAAGTGACCTGTAAGCGCAAAATGACCAACGAAGTTTACTCCGAACTGAGTTTCAAAACCATCTTCTGTTTTTGATTGTGGCGGAATCATAATCCCAGCGTTGTTAATCAACAAATCGAGCCTTGATTCAACTTTTATTACATTGTCAGCAAAAGCTTTCACAGAACGCAAACTTGCCAAATCCAAATGTTCATACACTAATTCGCCTGTACCACCCTCAGACTTCATTCTTTTGATAGCGTTAAGTGCTTTTTCCTGATTACGACAAGCAATATATACTTTTGTTCCCTTTTTGTACAAGTCCAAGGCAGTTTCATATCCTATGCCTGTATTAGAACCTGTCACGATTGCTATTTTTCCGAATAAATGCATATTTCTTTTTTTTAATTAAATAATGATGCAAATTTATCAGAGATAGCCTTAGTTTATGTATCCAAAACCTTGAAAGTTGTAGTTAAAAATGATTTAGGTTAACCATGTGCTGTTGAAAATAAAGCACAAGTATTGGATTTAAATTTAATTGTAAATTTGTACGACAACAAATAATTTTCTCTACAGTTTCATTCAAACTATAATTAACTGTCATTTTTTGATCTAAATGAAGAAATCCCTTTTTTATCCACATTTTAAATTGGCACTGTTTCAATTTCGAATCACGCCATATGGGTTTATGTTGGGCCTGTGAATATGAAATTTTGATTTGGGAGTTTTATGATTGAACCTAAGGGTTCAAGGCCATTCGCTGTGGCGGAATTAAGGTTTCGCAATTGTCAATTTAGAAGAAAGGTAATGTGGAAAAGTGAACTTCAATTGTGAACAAAACCGAAATAACAACAGGAGCAATGTTGCCTACATGTGGCTTTATGTATGGCTATTCTTGATAAAATTTAAATGTTTTTCCGTCAAATCTACACAATTTAGTACTTAAACTTTTGAACCAAATATTTCCTTCTTTGTCTTTTAAAATTCCTGTGCAGAAAAAGTTTGACGCGTTGGGTATTACACCAATTTCAGTTGTGAAATTGATAAATGTTTTACCGTCATAAAAAGTAACACCATCATTTTTACCGTTATTAAACCAAAGATTTTTGTTGTTATCTTCTACCATTGTAAATACCCAATCTTTCAGTTCAATGGATGAAAATGACTTGAAAGATTTACCATCGTAAATATATAAGTATGGTTTGTATCTAGTATTAAACCAAACATCTCCACTGCTCGATTGCATCAATGGTCGTACCCATTCGATACTGTCAACATTATAGTGATTTAATGTTTCGCCATCATAGCAAAACAATCCGTCTATGCCTCTGCCACCAAACCAAATTTTTCCCGAATTATCTTCAATGATTGATTCAGGTCCAAAAATTTGACAATCTGAAATTGCATAACCAGTATTGTTTTGAACACCATCATTTGCAGTGAAGCGAGAATAATTTTTACCATCAAACTTGTAAACACCTTTTTGATTACCAAACCAAAAAATTCCTTTGCTATCCTGTAAAATGCAGTTCACAAAATTTGAAATGTTAGCATACACATTGCTACCTGTTTTCGTGTAATTTAAATTTCCTGTAATAGTGGGAATAGTGATGATAGAAAATTTTCCATTCTCATAAGTAGTAATTCCATCAGCAGTAGCCATCCAAATTTCACCCTCGTTATCTTCTAAAATGGATAGAACTATATTGTTGCTCAATCCATCTTTTTCTGTGTAATGTTTGAATTTATTTGTTGATGGACGATAAACTGTTACTCCAATTGAATCGCAATACCAGATATCACCATTTTGGTCTTGAATAATTGATTGACTTGCTTTAGGCCGAATTAATGTTGCTTTAACAAATGGAATTTCTGCTTGGGTATTCGTTTTCACTTGTCCATTGCAAGAAAACAGATTGCTACAAAGGAAAATTGTTGTCAAGATTTTGATAGAGATTCTAAGGTTCATAGATTTATTTTGTTTT
>Ga0075163_10003300_pt1 | contig 21677 bp, 24 predicted proteins | sample JI1023141ADNA_FD_71478 | JGI IMG/M metagenome (GOLD analysis project Ga0075163, IMG submission 71478) | Wastewater effluent complex algal communities from Wisconsin, to seasonally profile nutrient transformation and Carbon sequestration -... | ecosystem: Engineered > WWTP > Effluent > Algae... | reverse complement strand
TGCCGGCGCGGCGACGCCAAACGCGCGTCGTGCTGGGCGCCGCAGTGGGCGGCGGCGCCTTGTTGGCCGTGTGGCAGCTATCGGGAGCCGAACTGTTGCACACGGTGGCGCACGAACTGCGGAACGGCGATATCGGCATCGCCGGTATTGCGGTCGTCGCAACCCTGTTGACGCTTGGCGCCGTCTTGACCGGCTGGGCTTTAGCGGATCGGTGAGCTGTTGAGGTAAATCAGGGATCAATCTGATCTTTTTCAATTTTTGGCGGGATTAGTTTCACTTCTCACCGATCAAATAGAACGACGCGCGATACTTACGCTTGTGCGGCCTATGAGGCGAATGCCGTGCAGATGCCGATGAGTGCGCAAGAGTGAATACTCGCCGCGCCGAACGATCAAGCCGCACGCAGACTCGCCGATTCGCCTTTGCGATACCCGATCGCCTCGGTCAAATGCGCCGTGGCGATAGCGTCGCTATCCGTCAAATCGGCGATCGTGCGCGCGACGCGCAGGATGCGGTGCATCGACCGTGCGGAAAGTTGGAGCGCTTCGATCGCGCGTTCGAGCAGGGCTTGATCCGCGGGCGTCAAACGACAGGCCGCCATCGTCTGCGCTTGATCGAGACGACTATTCAGCGTGCCCGCACGCGCGAGTTGGCGTTCGCGCGCTCGCACGACGCGCGTACGAACCGTATCGCTCGACTCGCCGGCTGGTGCGTCGGGGCGTAGCGCCGACGGCGGCAATCGCGGGACTTCGAGATGCAGATCGATGCGTTCGAGCAACGGGCCGGAAATCTTGCTGCGATAACGCCGGATGGTGTCGATCGGGCAACGGCATCGGCCTGAAGGATCGCCTGCCCAGCCACACGGACATAGAGGCGTTGCCTTTTTGCCATACGTGCAGATTCGGCGTAAGTCACTGATCCAAAAAGCATGGGACTTCGAGCCGCAGACCTTGGGCGAGCACATCCGCCGCCGCCGGCTCATGCTCGCCATCACCCAAGAGGAGGCGGCAGCGCTCCTCGGCGTGAACGCCTGGACGGTTCACAACTGGGAGACGGGGCAGAGGAAGCCCGAGATTCGGTTCATCCCGGCCCTTGTCGGGTTCCTTGGCTATGACCCGGAGCCGGTCGATGAGGGGACACTCGCCGGTCGGCTGGTCGCTAGGCGTCGTCTGCTTGGCCTCTCCCAGCGGGAGGCGGCCCGCTCCCTGCAGATCGACCCCGGCACCTGGGCTGGGTGGGAGCTAGGGGCAAGGATCGCGCGGGAAGCTCACAGGAAGGGGGTGGAGGGGTTCTTAAAGTCCCCCGGCACAGCTTCGCAACTTGCTCAAGGTCGCGGCCGATGATGGTGCGGAGCGGCGCCCCCGTGGACGCTTCGGCCATGCTGCCGGGGTGGTAGAGAGGATGCCTCGGGCGTAAACCGGGGGCTATCAGGGAAAGCCGGGATCGGGGGTAGGAGTTTTCTGACGGGGCGTAGGGTGGTCACGCAGGACCAGAGCGGAACCCTGTCAGATATGACGGGGTGAGCCAATTGGGGGCCGGAACGAATGTGCATATGGACGGCTGTCACTTAACATCTAAGCAGTCGGGGGTGCCTTGTGCTTCGAGCCCAGCACCGTTCATGGTCTACAACCACTGGTTACTACTAAAGGACAAGCAGCAATGGCTAAGAAGCGTGTATTCGTTAGCTTTGACTTCGATAACGACAAAGCCCTGAAGGACTTCATCATTGGTCAATCCAAACTGAAGGACTCACCCTTTGATGTGATCGATACTTCTCTGAAAGAAGCCGCTCCTATGAAGACGTGGGAGGACAAGGCTAGGGTTGCCATCAAGAATTCCGACATTGTTGTCGTGATGGTTGGGCCAAAAACACACAAAGCGTCTGGAGTCCTGAAGGAAGTGGCTATGGCACGCGAAGAAAAAATCAAGATTGTTCAGGTCATCGGATATAAAGATGGTGACTACACGGCAGTGCCTGATGCGGGCCGACTCTATGCGTGGAATTGGGAAAACCTGAAAAAGTTGTTCGAGTAAAGAAAAACGTCGATATGGTGTTGGCTGGTCTACGCGCTGAGCGCGAAGCGCCAAAGAAATTAATTGGATGGAATCGCTATGGCATTACTTTCTGAGGCAACAGTAAGGCAAGCCGCCGCTCGCACAAGGGTTACTGCTGCGATGGATAGTGCAAGTACAATCTTGCGCGAAGCACGAAATACTACGCGAAGCAGTTTTGATATTTTCTTGTCACACTCGAAGCTAGACAGCGACTTGGTTTTAGGTGTCAAGTCTGTTCTCGAATCTATCGGGAAAACAGTCTACGTTGATTGGATTGATGATCCTCTGTTGGATCGCAGCAACGTAACGCCGAAGACAGCGGAAAAGCTTCGCATGCGGATGCGGCAATGCAAATCTCTTTTCTATGCACATTCAGAAAATGCAACCACTTCGCGATGGATGCCGTGGGAAATTGGATATTTCGACGGATTCAACTCTAACGTGGCGATCTTGCCGATTGTTCGCGGCGAAAATCAGACCAGCTTCGCCGGGGTTGAGTATCTAGGTTTGTATCCGTACGTCGATGTATCGGGGCGTACCGTGTCTTCGGCCGGAACTCTCTATTTGCACCGTAATGCAGGCGACTATGCGGGGTTTGATCGGTGGGTCTTGTCGACAGACAAGCTGCGCCCGCTCTAATGGCTTGTAGAATTACTTACCTAGTGAGGTTGTGATATGGCCCTCTACGAGATAGCGATACTCGGAGACCCGACTGAAGAGCAAGTAGACCTTTTGACGGCCGGATTGAAGGCCGCGGCAAACGACTTCCAGCTTGCATATGGAACGGACATTATCCTTCACATAAAGCCGGACAAATTTGAGCCGGGGGATAGGTCGGCTGCCGTGGTCGTCTTTTTTGGTGGTTCCGATGTAGCGGCGACAGACCTTCAGGTGCATTTCGATACTTCCAGAATTCCTGTTTTGCCTGTTGCATCAAGCGAGAAGCGCGTGGGGGCGGAGATTCCAGAGTCGCTGAAGACGATCAACTGCCTCCTTTACGACAAAGCGAGTGCGCAACTCGTGCCTGCCATATTGAGTAGTTTGGGGCTCATGTTGCGGACGCGCAGAGTTTTTTTAAGCTACAGAAGAACGGAGTCAACGCCAGCCGCAGTTCAGCTATTCGGTGAAATATCTGCAAGACGTTTTGACGTGTTCCTCGATACGCATAGCGTGAACGTCGCGGAAGAATTCCAAGATGAATTGTGGCACCAGCTATGCGATTCGGATGTGCTCGTGTTGTTGCAGACGCCAGGATACTTTGAAAGTCGCTGGACAATGGCCGAGTGGGGCAGAGCTCTCTCAAAAGGAGTTGGCATACTCAGTGTCGATTGGCCTGATTCCACGCCTTCGATCCATACAGGAACGGCGAGCCGCGTGGAGTTGATACGCTCCGAAATCAATGCAGATGGCACTTTGGCGGCATCGGCAGTGGAGAGAATCTGTCACCAGATTGAAAAAGTGAGAATTACAAGCCAAGCGGTAAGACACATCTCACTAATCACTTCTGTCCAGGATGCTGTTACCAAAATTGGCGGAAAACTTCTTCGCATCAGCGCGAATCGAACGCTTCACGTAACGCTGGCTACAGGGCGAAAGATTGCAGTGCAGCCAAGAATAGGTGTGCCAACTTCCCTAACAGCCCAAGAGGCGCTCGATAGGGCTCAGGGAGACCATGCGGCGGTTGTGTACGATCATTTGGGAATTCGCCCGAATTGGCAAAAGCATCTTCGTTGGCTGGAAGAGCATGTTCCATCGGCACGATGGGTTAAAGCGAGTGAAGCGGGCTGGACATTCGCAGGGTGGGAGACGCCATGAGCGCCATTTTTCTATCAGCAAGCATCCCTGTTGCGGGGCGTGGTACCTACTATGAGGATGCTGATCCTTTCCTCATACAGTTCGCGGTTAGGGAACTGCTCGTCGTCGCACTAGGAAGGCGCCCCATTGTGTGGGGTGGGCATCCCGCTATCACACCTATGGTGTGGAGCGTGTGCGAAGACCTAGGTGTTCAGTATGCGCACTCCGTGTTGCTCTTCCAGAGCAAACTCTTTCAGGACTACTTCCCTCAAGAGAACGAACGCTTCGCAAATGTTCGTTATGTCGATGCAGTCCAAAATGATCGAGAGAGAAGCCTTCTATCTATGCGGAAAAGCATGATGGAAGGAGAGTTTGAGGCGGGTGTATTTATTGGCGGCATGAACGGGGTTGAAGAGGAGTGCGATCTCTTCATGCAGTTGCATCCCCGCGCAAAAATAATTGCGCTCGGATCTCCTGGAGGTGCTGCAAAGCGGATCGCTAAGAAGCATGATGAGGATGTTGAACGAATTGACTACCTCCGTCTATTTGCAGAACGTCTTGAAATAGATACCACGGAGCCGCGAAATTCGCATGTGATCGAAAACGATCATGTCGCTAGGCCAAGCTTCTGATGTCGCCATTTTCTTATTGGCATCTTGCATGCTCTGCAAGCAGTGATTTTTTGATGTTGAAGTTTAGTGAATGAATGCGGAGCGTCTAAGGTATGTCCCATAGAATTGTTTTAAGTATTTTGGCCGCCATGCTTGGCATAGGTGGCCTTTCTGCGTGCGCACAACCGTTCGACAATAAAGCATCAGACAAGGAAACGAGAATGGAAAATCCCGTCATGGCTGAGGCTGACAAGGCAGCGCAGGCAGCCGAGGATGCGGCGAGTAGGACGAGTGCTGAACGTCGTGCGCTTCCGATTGATACAGCGTCGGATGCGGAAAGGGCGTATCTGCACCCTGCGAAGATTGAGCCCATGCCGTGGCCTGCCATGCAGCGCCGTATCGCGGCGCTGATCGCGAGCATTCATCAGCCAGAAGACACGCATCCTAAGCGTGTTGAGGGCGTTCTCGGGGTAAGTCTGGCGCGCACAAGTGCTACGCACTGGACGGCCGAGGGTATCTTCGATGAAGGATGGGAATACTCAATCTCTGTGGCTGAGAGTGGCACAGAAGAGTATGCCGCTGGGCACGATATCTACATCTACCTCACGCCACCGGAAGAGCATGTTGGTCGCACCGGAACTTCATCGGGAAAAATCTGTACTTGGTCAATGGATGAGCTTTCAAAGGTCATCTTGCAAAACGGCTACGTGAAAGGTGCAGAGCGAAAGCTTTCCAGTGAAGTGTGGGACTTCTTTGATCTCACATCGAATGCAACATACAACCGCTACATGGATACTTTCGTATATCGCATCAAGGATGAGAGCGAGCACGGCGCACCGTGTCTTTCAAGGATTCATATAAGCACTGGCTACAAGGAAGATAGGCAGTGAGTAAGCTACCCCCAGAGCTTCAGCATCTCACCAAGGACTTGCCGCCAGACAAGGCCAAGGATGTTGAGGCCGCTATTCTCAGTTCGCCCTATCTTGTCAATGTTCTTTCACTTGCCGTGCAGCAAGATCACGGGAACGTCAAAAGGATTGTCATTTCCAACAATCCCAATGAGGGCGGCCATTTCGATACGCAAGACAATACTATTCATATCAAGCCAGACGCATTTCAATACGCGAAATTGAGTGACAGGTATGACCATCTCGTCACAGTGATAGGTCACGAGACCGGGCATGCCATCATGTCTGGCGCAAGCTACTCGGCGAATGCGCATCTCCAGTATTCGGTACAAGAAGCAGCTAACAGGGGTGTGCCGTCAGTTGATCTAACGCAGCCCGTTAGTCAGTATCTTGCGCACACGCGCACCGATGAAGGATTCGCCGAAGTGGTGAGCATGAATGCTCTTGCAAGTCGCATTGAGCATACCAAAGGCGCATTCAATCAAGGCGCATTCTTGGAGCGAATGGACAAGTTCACGCAGTGCGTTGAAGGCGGAAAGCTTCAGCCTGGAATCGTCATGGGTGCAGATGGGCGCATTGCACACAATTTGCACACTCCAACATTCGAGGCGATGAGGCATTGCCAATACGATTTGCCGACAACGCTTGGAAAGCATGGTGACTCAAACTATCGGAATTACTACGGAACCCACGCGCTAGAACTCATCGCGACGGAGCTTGATAGCGTTCCGAAGAACGAACTTGTTCCGATGGTCAAGTTAGACCTTGATCGCCTTGGACTCTCGGCCCGTCAACTTGAGCGGAACGGCCTTGATCTCAATGGTCAAAATCTCACGATCATCGACACTAGCGACGGAAAGCAAAAAAGCGTCACATTCAATAGTAGTGCTGGTAGCTCCAAGAACTCGCCCGACGTAGAAGCTGAGATAGCGCAACAACCAAAGCGTGAAGCCTACACGCCTGCGCCGATGATGTCGGAACCCGGTCATCCCGCGCATGCCATGTATACCCAAGCGCTCAATGGACTGCGTACCTCTCCAAACATCCCCGCTGGCACCTTCACCCAGCACGAAGAAGAGAAGCTGGCTGCTGGCATCGTCGCACAAGCGCTATCACAAAAGGACGCATTCCCGAAGGCATCAGTCGATCATGTCGTGATGAGTCGGGACGGCACGATGGTGATCGGCGTACAGGGCGGGCTTGATAACCCAACGAATCGTCTTGCCGGCGTCAACATTCAGCAAGCACTCTCGGTGTCCTCCATCGAGCAATCGTCCGACGTTGCCCGCACCGCCATCCAGACAATGCAACAAAAGCAAGAGCAGGCTCAAACGCAGGCAGAGACACTCGGGGTCGATGTCTCGACGCCGACTGGCCCTATCATGCGGATGGGTGCGAGAACGCTCACGCCAGCCTCAGGACCGAGCGGTGATAGCGGCGGCGGTGATGGTGGTGGAGGCGGCGGCGGTGGATAGGTGGTGGCAAGCAACGGACTTGAGTCTTTGCTTCAATGCAAGCGGGAGAGCATGAATGACAGCAACGTATGATGGTCAGGTCTTTGAGACGCCGCTCTTGGCGCAATGGGCTGCCTTCTTTGATCTTGCAGGCTGGCGATGGAATCGGGGTGTTGCTCGGGTCGGTAACTGGCAGCCAGACTTCCGCGTGAGCTTTGCGTGTGGTCACTCCGAATGTGGGGGCTCGCACACCATACTTGTCTCGGTGCTTCCCGTTGCCGATCTGGCGGCCATGAAAGGTCATCCTGCACTCACGCACTTCTACGGCGTGACAGGGAATGAAGGGAAGTCGATAGCCGATGCTGGCGCGCTCTTTGGCGAGAGTCCATCAGTTTCCACCTGGCAGATGAGTCACGGTGCCGGTGGTGGTGTTGAGACCGTCCTGAATTGGGTTCATGGTTCCGGAGCGCTCTGGCAAGAAGCCCGAAATAAGATCGCCTCGAACATCTAGTCTGCTGGTGTTGTGCTATTGAGGAATTGCATGTGGACTTGAGGCAATTGGTCGAACAAAACAGTCTTCAAGATGCCTTGTCCGACTTGAAGACTCTCGGCCGGCATTGGTTCACTGAGGCGCGTCCAGCAGCTTACATGCTGGAAACGCTGGTGAAGGAGCGCGGCCACAACGCGATTCTCCTCTCACTTCCTCCTGATTGGGAGTATGTCCTTGTGCTGACGGATCAGTCACTCGATGAGGTGGAGAAGATCGCTAAGGCCCGTGCAATACAGCATGAAGAGGGCGTTCCTGCTTCCGATCAGCTCAAGTAGCTTGCACGTTCGCGCTTCCAATTCAGAGGATTGCAATGAGCTTTTACATGATTACCTATGGCCTTACGGATGTTGAGGCGATCTACATAGGCAGGACTACGGATGAGGTCATTGCCAGCGCACGGCCTCTCATTGACCAGTGGCACGAATACGCATCACTCACGGATGAAGAAGTCCGAGACCTTGTCGAAGCTGATGACTGCGAATTCGATCTTGTCGAAATCGACGCTCCTTGGCCTGGGGCCGATTGGGATATGGCAGAGATGGCTGCTCTCTACAAGCATCAACATGGCGGCTAACGCCCACACAGCCTTGGTGAAGAAGCATGGCAATCGAACGCAGCGACAAACTCTTTGAAGCCGCACGTGATGCGCAGCAGAAGTTTGACTACTTCGTGCTTGGCATCATCGGCGCGCTGTGCGCGTTCATCGGGCAATCGTTCAAGCCAGATGTGCTTGGCCTGAACTCGAGCGCACTTGAGTTTGTATCCATGCTTATGCTCGTCGGATCGGCAGTAGCAGGATTCAAACGGGTGGAAGGCACGAACATGCTGATGCGCGTCAATGCGCAATACCTTCGCATGCAGGAAGAGCGAGGGATGCTGGCGCCCGCGCTCGGAAGCGGGGTTCGGAATAGCGCAACGGGTGAGGTGTATTCGGCGCAAGAAGTTGTAAGCAAGCTAGCGGCGCTCGATGAGGTCATTCCGACGGTTCGTGCGGAAATTGATGAAATTGGTCGGGGAACATTGCGCAGCTACAAGGCGAGAAATTGGCTGCTCCTGGCCGGATTCCTTGCGTTGCTACTGTCGCGCGTGTGGGCTGCATACACATAGAGCACAGGTTAGGGATTCTTCAAAGATCGTGCGATGACTTCCGTGATCGCCCTTCGTCTCGCCGCAGCATCCGATGAATCACCGCCTTGCTTTGTCGTTCGCACCTTGTAGCCGCGAATGACTTGCTCGGTAGACACGGGCTTACCTAAGCCGTCGAGGAACGCGGGTATCGCTTCCGGTGCCACATAGCGAACCTTGCCTCTGTATGAATCATCGAGATTCTCCTCAATGAACTTCGAGAGTGTCGCGAGGTGCCGATCGCTGCCGCAGATGAGCGCAACCACGGTGTAGCCTGCGGCAAAGCATCGTTCGATCCCGCCAAGCTCCCAATCCTTGCCGGTTGTGATAGATATCTGGCATGCGACCCGTAATTCATCTCGGCGAAGCGATACATCAACTCGTCCGGCACCATCTAGAATCGTTGCTTCGGTTGAGGCTAGAAAGCCTCGCTCTTCTGCCAAGCCCTTGATGAGCGCCTGCAAATACTTGTGCTGCCGGCCGCCACGCCCTGGCTCTTTGGCGACCTTCGGTTTGGCTGTCGGCGTGGCTATCTTCTCGATGATGGCTGCCGCATCCGCTAGAGGCTCGGGCGTGGCTGAGATCGCTTCCGGGGGAGCGGGAGGTGGTGGCGCTTCCTTGGGCGTCTGCTTCGCCTTCTGAGGCGCTTCAAGAGGTGCCGTGGGCAGTGCTTCTTCCGGTTCGTCATAGTAGGCAGCATTATCGCAATACTGGATGCGATTGATCTCAATGAGGAACTCGTACTCCTCATCCGAACTCTGCGGCTCACTTTCAATGAAGCCAAGCGGTATGGACACGGAAAGGGCATGCTTGGTGTAGTTCTTCACGTAGCAGGCAAAGCGGGTGTGATCCGTACCCTTGCGTTGACCGAGTAAGAATGACGAGTCGCACCGAAAATCGGAATCAAGTGTGCCGGCATCCTTAGCGCTCAGTCCTCCCGCGAACTTGATCGAGGTGGATGAGAGCATGCTTGACCGAAGATCGGGAGTGAGCTGATCTAGGTTCTGGTGCGAGAAGACAAGGCCAATGCGATACTTGCGAGCCTGATTGAGCAGGTTCGATATGCTCGTGTCGAAGTAGTCTTGCGCTTCGTCGATGTAGACGAACGCGGGGCGACGTTCATGGGGCGCAAGCGCGGCCCGCTGCACCGCCGCTTGTGAGATGAGAGCAATGAAGAAGCGTCCAAAGATTGCCGAGCCTTCCTGTCCGAGTAAGTCCTTGGCCGTATTGATGAAGATGATCTTGCCCTGATTGAGTAGGTCAAAGAGGTCAATGCGGTTCTCCTTGTGCGAGAACATGCGCTCAAGCGAGGCATTCGACATGACGCCCCATAGTCGAGTCAAGATTTGCTTCTTGGTCTCTCGGAACTTTGGGTCGAAGAACTGCGTGGCAAAGAAGCTCCGCGCCGTGCCTGAAAGTCGCTCCATGTAGGGCCGGAACTTCTCACCGTTCTCCATGAGTTCCCGCAGGGTGTGAATCGTCGCGTCCGGTATCTCAATTAGGAGTCGTGCCAGATAGCGAAAGATGAGCCCTTGCCGCTGGGTGAGCTCGGCGCCAAGCAGTGCGCCAAAGAAGTACTCATAGAGTTCGACGGTTGCATTCAGAATCTTCTCGCGATCTACCGGCGCATAGCCGCTGAGCCGATCCCGGCTAAAGTCGAACATGTTCAGGCACACGGGATGCTCAACATCGTTCGGATCAACAAAGACAAAGCGAAGCGCCATGTCCTCATAGCTGAACATATCAAGGTGAGTGACAGCCCGGATCAAGTCGCCCTGGCTGTCGAGCACCACCATCGATCTACCATCCTCCCGTGCGCGCAGTAGGTCATGGTGAATCAGGAATTGTATGAGCTGGGTCTTGCCGTGGCCTGTACCCCCGACGATGTGCGTATGCTCGAAGCGCGCCGGGAAGGGAATGACAAACGGGACTTTGGTGGAGAAGAGTGCGTGAAGCGGTGTTCCCTTGAAGTAGGCATCGACGAGCTCGAAAGGCTTTACGAGCTTGCTCTCTGTAGGAAATGTCAGCTTGAGCTTTGCAGTATCGCGAGCGTCATCGATATGCCCCGATGCAAGGCGTATGTTCGATTCGAGCGAATCCCGCATGTGCTGGTAGAGCGAAGCCTTGGAAATATCATCATCGAAGAATGTGGCGATGGTGCGCTCTAGCATCTCTGGCAGGTTCTCACAGAGCTCGAAAGCGTGTGATTCGGGCAAGGCGATATCGTCATCGCCATCTTCCTCGTCCGGATCACAAAAGATCGTATCAGGGAGGTATTCGAGTATGGTAGGGAAGGAATAGATGATCTTTTCTCGCCAAATACGGAAAAGACGTTCTTGCGCATCGAGGAATCGCTCTACCTTCTGTATTCCTTTCCGTATGCGGACAAGCTCATCGATGTCTGCCGACCGTACTACGGACTCGCCGATGATGTTCCCAATCACCACCTCTTCCGACAGTAGCCCGTAGATACAGCGAATGAGGGATTCTTGCATAGAGCGCGTGAGCGTGCGCCCGCAACTATTCTGTATCTCTTCAACGATGGAAACGATGAGCGGAATGACCTTCTCATCGCTAGAGAAGCGAGAGATGCGGTGTTTGCCTGCAACACGGCGCAATTGCTTGAGTGTCTCCGAGAGTTCGGCGTCTCTCGGTGATCGTGAGAAGAAGCTTAGCCAGTTTGCACTCACCTATTCGAGCTCGATGACTTCCTCGCCGCCAAAGTGTCTTGCGGACTCAAGAATGGCTTTGAAGGTCGCGGCAGCTTCCTTGATCTCCGCTTCAACCGAGAGCATGTGCAGAATGTCTTTGCAGTCGATGCGCTTCCCGCACTCAAGATCACTGACAGTAATAGTGAGATTGGTCAGCCAGTGACGGATGAGCGCGACTACGTTCAGCCAGCTTAGAATCCTTCGTCCGAAGGTGCTGCGCTCATAGAGCAGCACTCTTCCGAATCGGTATGCGCGAATCGCGGTCTTTTCCTCATCCGTGAGCTCGGCTCGAACGGTGAGCGTGAACTTGACCTTTCCCAAGATGTCCGGCTTCTGACTGCGGCGCAGTAACAGCTTCATGGCCCCCTCCATGAGATGTAGGCGGCACCATTCCTGGTGCGCTTGCCGAGCATAGCACCGGGATTTCGGGAGGTGGGTTCCGGTCGAATTCCATATCAATAGCTGACATCAATCGTCATCGGCAATGCTCCTCAGTTCCGTATATCGAGTATGCTTGGGTGCAGGGTCGTAGCACTAAACGGCCGGGACGGCTCTCCGTCGATCATGAGCTTGAGATAGATGTCATGGTTGGGGAGAGAAAGAAGGTCTAGCGGTTGGAAGACAGGCTCGAACTCCTTGCCGATGAGGGCCGCGTCCTCGACACCCAGGCGAAAGGCAATGAGGGTGCCGGCGTTCCCAAGAACAGCATGCCGCACGTCAGGTTCTAGTTGCTGAAGGTGCTGGTGGGCGAGAGTGAGCGAGACCCCGAACTTACGGAGTTCAGAGATCATGTTGGCGACTGAGAGAGTGGTGAAGCTCTGGAACTCGTCTATGTAGACGTAGAACGCTCTACGGGCCTCCACTGGGGCATCCGAGCGACTCATGGCGGCAAGGCCGATGGTCGTTACGAGGAGCGCTCCTAGCAGGTTCGCGCTGTCCTCCCCGAGCCTTCCCTTGGCGAGATTGACCACAAGGATCTTCCCCTCGTCCATGATGGATCGGAAGCGCAGTGGCGCCGGGGCAGCCGTGAAGATACGGCGGAGTATCGGATCAGCCAGAAAGGCCCCGACCTTGTTTTGTATGGGGGCGATCATCTCCTGCCTGTACCTCGGGTTGTAGCCCTTAAACTCCTCCGTCCAGAATTGCCGGACCTGCTCGTTCCTCACCTTGCGGACTACTTCCGCTCGGAAGCGCTCCTCGGTGAGCATGCGCAGGATGTCGGGGAGAGTGGCATCACCAGCTTCGATCAGGGCAAAGAGGGTGTTGCGGAGCACATGCTCCATGCGGACTCCCCAGGCTTCATCCCAGAGCTTCTTGAAGGCTTCGAGGAGCCCTGAGACAGCAAGTGCTATGCGTGATGGGTGAACACGACGAAGGGGGTTGTAGCCGTAAGGCTGCAAAGGATTTGGGGCATTGAGGTAAATGAGGTCGCTCATCCGATGCTCTGGGATCGATCCGATGAGCCGCTCTGCCAGGTCGCCGTGGGGATCAATGAGGCAAAGGCCACGCCCATGCTGCATGTCTTGGATGGCGAGCGTCTCAAGGAGCGTTGACTTGCCTGCGCCCGTCCTTCCGATCACATACACATGCGAGCTTCTGTCACGTTGCTTGATGCCGAATATGCGATGTGGTTGCCGGCCGTTTGTGCGTGCGAAGTATGAAACGATGTTGTTGGATTGCATGAAGACACGATACGGTGACGCCGCCAGACGCGCACGGCAGAAGCGCTTTCCGTGCGGGCAACATCTCACGTCGTTTCCGAAGCCTCTATCCTTGGTTTACTGAACCCACTGTTCTTTCAAAGTGAGGTTCAATATGGATACAAAGACAGCAAATGATCGTGAACTGGTTGCGGCGCTCATCGGCGAAGAAGCAACCAATGAACTGTACCGTGGATCGCTGGTGACACTGCTCTTCGGAGATATGGACCATCATCCACATCCGAAACTTGCTGCGGCACTGGAGTTCTCAAGGAGACTTCTATACGAGCAAACGATTCATGGCCCGGTGATCACGGCACCGCATGAGATGAGCACCTATCTCTCCATTCACTTCCTCGGTAAGCAGCATGAGGTATTCCTCGTCGTCTTTCTCGACACAAGGCACCGTGTCATTGGCATAGAAGAAATGTTCCAAGGAACGATCGACAGCGCCGAAGTGCATCCTCGGGAAGTTGTGCGTGCAGCGCTCAGACGTAATGCCGCCGCCTGCATCTTTGCTCACAATCACCCTTCGGGGAACGCGGAGCCAAGTGCAGGCGATAGGGCAATCACGCTGAGGCTCAAGCAAGCCTTGGCACTCGTTGAAGTGCGAGTGCTCGATCACCTTGTTGTAGCCGAGCAATCGGTCGTGAGCTTGGCAGCGAGGGGGTGGGTATGACCCGCCCCTCCAAAAAAAATCATCCTGTCAGAACTTACAGCCACCCAGAGAAGGGTGGCTGTTTCTGCGCGGATGTTCCCTCTCGATGCGCGAGAATTGACAAACTTGTGCCGTCTTTATAGAGTTAAATTACCGTTATTGTGCGGCATGAAAGTCATAGCCAAGAGAGGCTTCCTGCTGGATAAAAGAGTGCATAGCGGTCACCTTCTGAAGCATTTTTTGTTTTTCTAGTGAAAATGATATTTGCATATATTTTGAATGAAACGCGACACAAAGAAATGTTCGTCTAGTCTGCTGTTTTCAATGAAAATTGACGAAGATGTTATTAAGTAAATTAATTCATCAAGGACTATGAAAATGAACGAGTGCAGGATCGTATCTGTTGGTAAGAGGAGAGACGGTGGTACCAAGTATTGGTGCCTAGAGCACCGAGCAGATGCGACTGCAAAATACGGAAAGCCTGCGAATCAGTGCAGGTATTCTCATATTGCGCCTCTAACAGATGATGACATCGTCAGGATAGAAATATCTGAGTTCAATGGTGGCATCGCGCTATGGGGAGCCATTCCCGCTGTTTACGACACAACGACATGGCCAATGGAGCGCGGAATCCATGTGCATGCGAGAAAAGTCGCCAATGGAGAGAAGCAAATAGACAATACTTACAAGAGGGTTGTGCTTGAGCGGGGCGACGGAAAAGAGTTGATTGAGGTCAACGAGCTTGACGCAATCTACTATATGGTATCGAGTGTCTTTCGGCAGGAAATGACGGTTGTTATATGCACGCGATGTGGATACTCCCATCTTGATAAAGATTGGTTTTCTGTCCATTCCCATATACGTCACCTATGCTCGGGGTGTGGCTACAACTTCAAAGACACAAAATTGGGGATCGGTAATCCAGTAATTGCGGTTAGAGATATCTTTGAACAAGGGAAAAAGAGATCGCTAGTTCCGGCGGCGCGGAAGCTGGACATAAGGCAGAGTGACTTTCCAGGTGGCATTCAACTTTACGGATCGAATCCGGCAATCGTATGGACAAGTAATAAGTCCGAGGAAGAAGGCATACATGTTCATGCGTATATGAGGCTTGATAAGCATGAATACGCTATCGACAACACGTATGACGATGTGACAATTGATGGAATTAGGCTCAATGCTGATCAGCTACGAACGCTGATGGCTCAGAATGCGCTGCCACATATCAATGGCCGTGTTCAATCACTGATTTGCCCTTTTTGCGAGCAATATCATTTTGATGTTGGTTCGCATGCGTACACGCCTCACGATAAGCATTTATGCGAATGGTGTGGTCGCGAATTTTCCGCGAAGGGGCGTTTGAGACAGACAATCGGAAATCCTATGGTCTCGGTTTTGGAAAAATTGAGCAAGTCCGCTGCACGCCCAGTGCAGAAGCATGACATGGGTTTATTGCCTGAGACGATCTGAAGAAGCGTTTAACCAAAGGAATTCAGGGCATGGAAGAAGCCAGCGAAAAATCTTTTGATCATGCATGGCGATATTTTGAATTACATGCGCAACAGCGAATGACAGTCTTTAATTTTTACTTATTCCTTATTGGATTAGTGGCTGCTGGGATCGCAGCATCAATACAGGCCGGTAAAAATATGGCGCTGCTCGGGGTTTTTTTAGGGCTTCTTCTTGCGTTCATCTCATTCATATTTTGGAAGCTTGATCAACGAGTGAGCTTTCTGCTGAAATTTTCAGAATCTGTCATGGCATCACTTGAGTCTAAGTTGACATCGGAAGCTTCTCGGCTTTTTCATAATGAGCCAATTGCAACCACGGCTGCGCGTTCAACCGGAAATTTCTTGATGCGACATTGGACATACGGAAGGTCATTTCGGCTGACGTTTGCTACAGCCGGAACAGTGGGCATAATGGCAGCTATTTTTTCATTATTTAGATTTATGGGAATGACTAATTAAGTATAGTAAGCACCACAAATTTCAGGCATTCGTCGCCCCGGAATTTTCATGTTCCTGGCTGCTCATGAAAGCCGCAGAAAGTTCTCTCGCGAGCTGAGAAATTTCAGAATTATCAGTTCGAGGTCTGTCTCGATATGGCCCGCCATACGCACTTTCGACGTGCTTTGCTACGGCGTCGAATGGAATCCGGTATGTAGGTATAAGGATTTTTTGGTCAATTGAAAGGTTCGAGGTTGCTTCTTTTAACCGATCACGCTTTTCCTCGCTACTTTCCTGATTTGCGTTGCTAGATAAGGATGTAAGCAGTTCGAGGAATTTTTCCTTCCTCTTGCGAAAAAGATTGGGGCCGCTCTGTATCTTCTCTAGTTCCTCGATTGCAGACGCGCGATCGTGCAACAATCTGGCATTCCTTTCCTCAAAAGCTTCTTTGCTGATTGTGCGATCAATATAGGCGTCAGTGAGGCGATTTCTGCGATCATCAATTGCTGCAAGATGTAGTCTGGCCGCCTTTATCTGATCCTCGTAGCTGTAGGCTTTCTCCTGTTCGAGATTGTCGAATTCACTCTTGAGTTCGTTAAGGTCATCGGGTGCCATACGAAGGCGGCCGAGTGCAGCGTCGACATGGCGATCAATCAATTCTTCACGTAAGCATGTGGTTGGACAGTTCTTCGTCTGGCAGCGATAGTAGATGTGTCCTTTCTGTCGCTCAGCAGTAAGACTATACGAACAGTGAGCGCAGGTAAGCGATCTGCGGTAGGTGAATGAATACTTGTAGCCGACGGCGTTTGTTCGCCCTCGGAGAATGTTTTGCACACGATCAAATACTTCTTTCTTGACGATTGGCTCATGCACGCCAAGGTGACGCTCGCCCGTGCGGCGAATGTGGATGATGCCCACATAAAATTCGTTGTTGAGAATCACGGACAGCCTCGTTCTTGTGACTCGTCTACCCCTACTATTCCTGAGCCCGAGCCTGTATAGCTCATCGACAAGGCTGAGAAGGTTATAGTTGCCCGTAGCATAGAGACGGAAAGCCCGCTCAATGAGGGGGGCTTTGAGCGGATCGGGGATCTTCATTTGTCCTTTGCCCTGGTCAAGATAGCCAATAGGGGCAGGAAGGGGATACAAGCCTTGGCGAAGGCGACCATTGAATCCCTTGCGCACTTCGTCTCGAAGGTTTCGTATGTAGTCGGCTGCCACTACGGCTTGGATATCTGCGGCAAGCCTGCCACCGCGCGACTGCATATCTAGGCTCTCGTGGGCGAAGTGAACTTCGATACCCTTGTCAACGAGTGCGCCAATGTCAGCCCAATCTTTGAGATTGCGAGCCCCTCGGTCGATCTTATGAATGATGACGCCGGAGGCTTTGCCCTGCGTGAGCTGCTTCATCATCTTTTCAAATAGCGCTCTGCCACGCTTGGCCGCTGTCTCTTTCTCTTCAAACCACTCTACGATATGTAAATTATGACGCTTTGCATGTGCTTCAATAGCGATGCGCTGCTCCGTAAGCGATGATCCCTTCTCGCCTTGCTTTACTGTTGAAACGCGAATATAAGCATAAACATGATTCATACGTTCTTGTTGATATTTACTTCAACTGTACCATCCTCTAAATAATTGTCACGCGGCTCCGGTAATTTACCCTCAGCCTCAAGACGAAGGAATATGCGGTAGACCACGGCAAGATAGCGACGTAGGTTGATGGTCGCTTCCTTCAATTCTTCATCGCTTGCGTTTGGCATCCAGCGGCGAACGGCCGTTGCGATCTCCGGGATTGGTTCTCGTTTCTTCATGCACTTCATTGTCGTGCCTGAGGTGAAGGCGTGCGAGGGAGAAAATTTTTCGCTGCTGGCACAACATCCCTCCTGCCGCTTTGCTGCGAGTAGCGCTACGCTCTAAGTCATGCAGCAAGAGAAGGATCAGGAAAAGCGAAAAACACGACGAGTCGCATCGCTTCGTTTCTTGAGCGGCGACATGATCGAGACGATCTACTCGCACGATCACGGAAAGACACAATTCGCCATGAGTCGTGATGAGATTCAGGCTGTCGGGCCAAGCTATGCTGACGGTTCGGGCGAAGTCTTTGAACCGATCCCAGGCACAAACAACCTCATCCGCTACGGCGCTGTAACCTTGGCCGAAGCGCCGGAAGACTATGGATCAGTCCCCGAACTGGTCGCAGCCATCCAGTCCTACATCTATCGCTACGTTGACCTCTCCGATCATTTCCGCAAGATTGCCAGCTACTACGTCATGCTCACCTGGGTCTATGACGCCTTCAATGAGCTGCCGTACCTGCGTCTGCGGGGTGACTACGGGTCAGGCAAGACCCGCGCCCTGATCGTGCTCGGCTCGATCTGTAACCGTGCATTCTTTGCCAGTGGTGCATCTACTGTCTCGCCCATATTTCACACACTGGACACCTTCCGGGGCACGCTCATCTTCGACGAGGCCGACTTCAGATTCAGCGATGAGAAGAGCGAGCTCATCAAAATCTTCAACAATGGCAACGTGCGGGGCTTTCCGGTCTTGCGTACTGCAATGACGGTGCGTAACGAATTCGATCCGCGAGCCTTCAATGTCTATGGCCCGAAGATCGTTGCCATGCGGCGAGCATTCGACGACAAAGCACTTGAGAGCCGCTTTCTCACGGAGGAGATGGGGCAGCGGAGTATGCGCTCTGACATTCCCATCAATCTCCCTGATGCCCAGAAGGATGAAGCCAGGAAGCTACGCAATCAGCTTCTCATGTATCGCTTCCGTACTCTAAGCAGAATCAGGATAGATGACTCGCTCGTCGATCGCTCACTCTCACCACGACTCAATCAAGTGCTCGTTCCACTGCTTTCCATCATTGAGGATGCGGAACTGAGGGAAGACATACGCGCGTCAGTCCACTCGCTCGATCAATCCCTCTATGCGGAGCGGTCACAGTCTACCGAGGCCGGAGTCCTCGACGTGCTCCATGAGCTATGCGAGGAGACAGACGGGCCGCCAATCTCAATCGCGGCAGTCACCGAAGCTTTTACAAAGAAGTTTGCAGGGGAGTACGAAAGGCCTATCACCAATCGTTTCATTGGAAGCATTGTGCGCAACAAGCTTCGCCTCATGACGTACAAAAGCCACGGCGTGTATGTCATCCCGCTCACCGAGAAACCAAAGATCGCCGAACTCTGCATTCGCTACGGCGTGCTTGATCGCAAAGACTAGTAGGCATCGGGTAGACGTGGGGACGTGGGGACGAAGAAGAATGCATCGGGAGTCCCGATGCCTTTTGTCTGTAAGGCGCTTTGTTTGATTGGAAGCGGATGCGCGGGATTACCTTTCTACGTCCCCACGTCCCCGTATCCCCATATGCACATGGTATGGATCGCACAATTGTCCTCACTGACACATTATTACCCCTCCTCCGTTATATATCGAAGCGCGACAATGAGGTGACTTCTGCGAACTAACGGCAGAAGTCACATACACCATGCAAAACAAACGAACCGGTCCCTTGTGCTACTTGCGGACGCATAGGCGCAAATGGGGGCTTTCACAAAAAGACCTGGCGCGCCTCATCGGTACTATCGGCTGCGCGCAACTGAGTCGCTATGAAAACAGCAAACGCGCCCCAAAGGTTGAGGTCGCGCTTGCGTGCCAAGTCATATTCGGGGTTATCCCCTCGATCATGTTTCTCGATACCTATGCTTCTGTCGAGGAAGAGGTGATGCGAAACATGGCTCGTATGGACGAGGCGCTAGAGAACACTACCAGTTTGACAGGATTGCGCAAGCGTGAGCTTTTTTCGCTCGCGCTCGGTCGAGCAATTGCCAAGCACCGTAGATCAAAGCAGCTATGATTGACTTCAAATGGAGTCCCGTACTATCCATCTATCCATTCAGTCGAGGCTTTGCCTTTGTGCTCTTTGAAGGGCCAAACAATCCCTTCGATTGGGGCGTGAAGGACATCAAGGAAAAGCACCGGAACGAAAAGACGCTCGATGCCATCAAGGAACTCATTGATCGCTACAACCCCGATGCGATCATCATTGAAGAGACTGGAGTAGGTGGCGCGCGGCGTAGCTCGCGAATCCGCAAGCTCTACCGCTCACTCACGCATCTCTGCAACACTGAACTCATTGACCTACATCGCTTTCCGCCATCCGCGATCAAACGCTATTTCGAGCCAGTCGGAGCAGTGACGAAGTACGAGATTGCAAAAGCAATTGGAAGAGCGGTTCCGGCATTCGCGCATCGCATGCCAAAAGTGCGCAAACCGTGGATGAGTGCAGACCCGAAACAAAGTCTCTTCGATGCGGCGGCGCTCGGGCTTGTGTACTTCGGCAGCCGTGGCATTCGGAGCCCATACCAGGATGCGGATGATGAGCAAGTAAACACATCGGTTAAGTGAAAGAATATGTTGTAATTGCACGCTTTGACATGCGACAATACCCCATCCGCAATACCTATCAACCCGCCTTAGCAGGGCAGCCATGCTAGGGCATGAAAGGTGAGGTACCCAGATGAAGCAGGGTGCAAAAGCGCAGGGAGAAGCGAAGCGCGTCGGAATCTGGCTTCGTGTATCGACCGAAGATCAGGTGCGCGGCGAAAGTCCCGAAACACACGAGCGGCGAGCACGACTCTATGCCGAAGCCAAGGGCTGGAATGTGGTTGAGGTGTATCGCCTCGATGCAGTCTCAGGTAAGACGGTCAAAGAGACTTCCGAAGCCAAGCGCATGCTCTCCGACATCAAAGACGGCCACATCACCGGCCTCATCTTCTCCAAGCTTGCGCGACTCGCTCGAAACACGAAAGAGCTACTCGAATTCTCGGAGCTCTTTCGTGAGAGTAGCGCTGACCTTATTTCGCTTGCCGAATCAATCGACACCTCGACGCCAGCCGGTCGCCTCTTCTACACCATGATTGCCGCAATGGCGCAGTGGGAGCGGGAAGAGATTTCCGAGCGCGTCGCTGCCGCTGTCCCTATTCGCGCCAAAGCAGGCAAGCCTACCGGCGGACAGGCTCCCTTCGGCTACCAGTGGAAGGACAAGGTGCTTCTCATTGATCCGAAGGAAGCCCCGATTCGGAAGCTCATGTTTGAACTGTTCGCACAGCACAAGCGCAAGAAAGCGGTTGCGCGCATCCTGAACGAGAAGGGGTATCGCACCCGCAGCGGCGGTGAGTTCACAGACACCACGATTGACCGCCTCATCCGCGATCCCATCGCCAAGGGCACGCGAAGAGCCAATTACACCAAGAACCCAGACGGGAAAAATGGGGCGTGGGTACTCAAGCCGGAAGACGAGTGGGTACATCTGGAAGTGGAGCCCATCGTTTCAGAGGAGCTTTGGAACGAGTGCAATTACTTTCTCGACGGCCAGCGCACCCGGCTCAAGAAGACGGGGAAGCCCGTCGTACACCTCTTCTCTGGCCTCACGTTCTGCACCTGCGGGGCAAAGATGTATGTCCCGTCGAACAGCCCGAAGTACACCTGTAAGAAGTGCCGGAACAAGATGCCGCTCGATGACCTCGAAGCCATCTTCCATGCCGAGATCAAGGGCTTCCTGTTCTCGGATGAGGAGATTGCGGCCCACCTTGAGCAGGCAAACGAGACCATCCAGCAAAAGCTAGAACTCCTCGCAGTGCTCGAACGGGAGGCCGGGAAGCTTCAAACCGAGTCCGACAAGCTCTATGACCTGTACCAGTCGGGGATGATCGACAAGCAGGGCTTCGGGGCGAAGTACCGTCCCCTCTCTGAACGGAAAGAGCAACTCGACAACGAGATTCCGGCCATCCAGGCACAGATCGACATCCTGCGCATCGGAAGCCTTTCCCAAGAGACGGCCATAGAGGAGGCAAGGAGCCTGCACAGCCGCTGGCCGAACCTGCCCCCGGACGAGAAGCGCCGTATCGTCGAGACCATCGTTGAGAAGATCGTGGTCGGGGATGGGGAGGTCGAAATCGTCCTCTACTACGCACCCCCGACACCCCCGAGTTCTCCCCCTCAGGGAGGCACCCCCTCGCCTTACGGCTCGGATAACCGTGGCACTTTGGCAACGCATCCTCAGGGGTTCATCGCAGCGACAAGCTGAAAACGCGCAGGAAACTCGCTTTGTCTTGCGGCGCGCGAGATCGTAACGACGCCCGATTCCAACGG